>Ga0137418_10001098_pt1 | contig 24778 bp, 18 predicted proteins | sample CZODoug3_1_2_16f_FD_122242 | JGI IMG/M metagenome (GOLD analysis project Ga0137418, IMG submission 122242) | Vadose zone soil fungal communities from Angelo Coast Range Reserve, California, USA - CZODoug3_1_2_16fungal (Hybrid Assembly) | ecosystem: Environmental > Terrestrial > Soil > Vadose...
GACTGCAAGAGGGCAAGGTTCAAGACGCCCAATCCGATGGCAGAGACGGGCAGGTCGGTTGTGATTTTGGTATCGAACGTATTGTCAATCTGCGCGTTCGTTGTATTGAGCAGCGGCGTGGCACCCGAAACCTCGACGACGGCGGATTGGGAACCGATGTCGAGAGAAGCGGAAAGGGTGCTGACCTTATTTAATTCGACGCGAAAATCGGAAACGGTCAATGTCGAGAAGCCAGATGCGCTGACCTTGATGGTATAGGTGCCGACCGGAAGGTTGCCGAAGCGGAATTCACCTTGCCCATTCGAAGTCGTGCTCGTTTTCACGCCGGTTGCTACGTTTACCGCCGAGATTTCGGCGTTCGGCACGGCGCCGCCGGACTTGTCTAAAACTGTGCCAACGATGTCTCCGCTGATTGCTTGCGCAGCGATCGAGCCAGCCATTACAGTGAGAGCGATCAAGACGATAACGAAAGCGACGGGAGCCCGGAACCACCAATTGGCCCCATAATCGCGCTCACTTTTGAAAGAAGAAGACACAAACAGAGGCAAACTGCGAGTAAGACCTTGCATGGACCACTCTCCCACCACGATATTTTCCCGATATTCGGGGGACAACCCTTTGAAATGTGAGGGGTTTATAAAGCGGACCGAAGCGCTTGTCAAGTAAATATGAAGTTTATCTAAATCTCGACAACGAAATGGTAGTAGCAGTACTTCTTATTTCACGACCGATTCTGAGGTTAGTAATCCTCAACGATGGCCGAATAGAGAGTGAAGCACAGGGACTTGACACGATTGGCGCGGGGTGTTTACATGCTGGTTCTATGACTAGGGGATTACGGCGCGGGGTGAAGCGGGCGGCGATGGCGGGGGTCGCGATATTGCTGGCGATTCTTGCGCGTGCTGAGGCTTTTGGGGCTGGGGATCCTAATCTGGGATGGATTGAGGTGCGGAGTCCGCATTTTGTGGTGGCGAGCAATGCGGGGGAGAAAGAGGCGCGGCGGATCGCAGACCAGTTCGAACAGATTCGGTCGCTCTTCCATACCGCATTTGGCAGTCTGCGAGTCGATCCGGCGCAGCCGGTGGTGATCCTTGCGGCGAAGAACGAAAATACAATGAAGATGTTGCTTCCCGAGGACTGGGAGGTGAAGGGACACGTTCATCCGGCAGGTCTATACCAGCAAGGCGAGGACAAACATTACGTGATCCTGCAGCTGGACTCGGCGGGCGCAAATCCATTCCATTCGCTGTACCACGAATATACGCATGCCCTGATGCATTTGAATTTTACGGGCTTGCCGCTGTGGTTGGATGAAGGGCTGGCGGAATTCTATGGCAATTCGCGATTGGGGGAAAAGGAATCGCGGATTGGGACCATCGACGAAACGCATCTCTATATTTTGCAGCAGAACAAACTGCTGCCGATCGAGACGCTGCTAAATGTCGAGCGGTCTTCGCCTTATTACAATGAAGCGAATCAAGCTTCCGTGTTTTATGCCGAGTCGTGGGCGCTGGTGCATTACCTGATGACGGACCCGGAGGCGCTGCAGCGGCAATTGCTGAAGAATTTTCTGACATCCTGGGACAAGAGCGGAAACCAAATTGAAGCGGCACAGCAAACTTTTGGGGACCTGAAACATTTTGGGCGGATGATCGAAGGATATTCGCGGCAGTCTACTTTTCGTGTGGGATCACTAAAAAACGGACAACAGGCGGCAGACAAGAGTTATGCGGTGCGAAGCTTGCCGGCGGGAGAAGTGATCGCACTGCGCGGAGATTGCGCGACACATCGCAACAAGCTTGAACTCGCAAAGCCGCTGGTGGAGCAGGCGGTGGAAGCGGAGCCAAACCTACCCCTGAGCCATGAAGCGCTGGGTTACTACCTGTATCGAAAGGGAGACGAGAGCGGCGCGGACAAAGAGATGAAGAAGGCCATGGAGCTGGGCTCAGCGAGTTTCGTTGCGCCGTATTATCACGGCATGCTGCTTGTTCACGGAGGTTTGACGGGACCGGAGACGGTGCGGGAGGCGATCCAGAGCTTCCAAAAGGCTGCGCAAATCAATCCGCAATTCGCGCCGGCTTTCGAGGGATTGGCGCAAACATACTCGTATAGTCCAGAGACGCAAAAACAGGCGGTGGATGCGGGGATTCGCGCGGCGAAACTGGATCCTACTACGCGGGCGTATGCGGTAAACGTGGTGTACCTGCTGCTGAACAACAACCAGGATGCGGACGCAAAGCAATTGGCGCAGAGAATCCTGGCGAAAGCGAAGTCGCCGGAGGAGATTCAGACGGCGCGGGATTTGCTGGAGCGCGTGAGAGAACACGAGCGATGGGCGATGCAAAGAAATACGCCGCCTAGCGTCACGGCGGACGCTGCGGTCGGCACAAAGACGGCGGTCGCTAGCGCGGCGGCGGAAGGGCAATCGATGACCGTGTCATCGACGCCGGAAGTGGACCCGAAGACCCTCATGGCGGTCGACGGCCCGGTGCACGAGGTCGACTGTGCGCACAAACCTGCGGTTACGCTGTCTATGATTGTGGGGGGAAGCGCCGTGAGTTTTCACGCGGGAGATTTTCGCACGATTGGCGTGACCGGCGCGGCGGAGAGCGTGATGAGTTTGGAGTCATGCGAGGAATGGAAGGGGCGGCGGGTGAGGATCTGGTTTCGGGTGGTTAAGGGGAAGGGATATTTGGGGGAGATTACGAATTTGGCGTTTGAGTAGGTATTGGCCCGCAAATACCGCGTACCAGACGAAAACATTGTTGCGTATCGCCGCGATGAGGACAAATGAGTAGTGACACAATGATCGAAAAGCCGCAGGGCTCCGCGGACTCCGCCCTGCGCCACAGGAGCTTGCTGCGCCCCTACGATTAGGGTTTTTCGTAGACGGTGCGGCCGCCCGCTACTGTTTGTAGGACTTGGGTTTTTACGTAGTCGGATGGCGGGATTTTGGTCAGGTCGTTTGAGAGGATTATAAAGTCGGCGTACTCGCCTACTTTCAACTCGCCCTTCTTCCCTTCCTCGAATTCGGCGTAGGCGGCGCCGCTTGTGTAAGCGCTGATGCAATCTTGTAGCGAGATTTTTTCTTGTGACTGCCAGCCACCCGCGGGAGTGCCGTCGGGAAGCTGGCGCGTGACGCAGGCGTACAAGCCGCGGAAGGGGCTAATGACTTCAATCGGATAGTCAGTGCCGAAGGCGAGACGGGCGCCACTTTTCTCCAGAGTGGCCCAGGCGTATGCGCCCTTGATGCGGTCGGGGCCGACGCGCGATTCCGCCCAGCGCATGTCCGTGGTCTGATGCGATGGCTGCATGGAGGCGATGACTTTGAGCTTGGCGAAACGCGGGAGATCGTCGGGAGCGATGACTTGCGCGTGCTCTATGCGATCGCGGCGATCGCGGCGACCATTGGCTTTTGCCACGGCCTCGAACACATCAAGCGTAACCCGGTTGGCGCGGTCACCGATGGCGTGGAAATTGAGCTGGAAACCGGCCTTGTCGCGCTCGATAGCCATAGACTTCAGCTTGTCCGGTTCCATTATCAAGATGCCGGTGGTCTTGGCGTCGTCGGAATAAGGCTCGAGCATCGAGGCAGTGCGGGAGCCGAGCGCACCATCGGTAACCATCTTGAGAGCGCCGGTCTTGAGCCAAGGGTCCGTGGTGCCGCCTTGTGCGCGCTTGTTTTGCAAATCGTTGAGCGGCTCGGTGAAATGCAGCCACTCGGTGATGCGCACGGTGAGCTTGCCGTCTTCTTTTAGCTGCTTGTAGGTGCGGAAGTCGTCCCACTCTGAATTGTCCTGCACGGAAGTGACACCGTTCTGCGCGAGATCGGCGAGAACGAGCGTGATCCCTTTGCGACGCTGCTCCGGCGTGGGATCCGGGATGCGGGAGTTGACCAGCTCCATGGCCGGGCCTTCCTTGAGCATTCCGGTGAGCTCGCCCGAAGCGTTGCGCTCGAGTTCACCGCCGGTCGGATTGGGCGAACTGTTGGTGAGCTCAGCTTGCTTGAGGGCTAAGGAATTGGCGACGGCGACGTGTCCTGAAACATGAGTAAGCATGACGGGATTGTTGGGGGCGACGTCGTCGAGTTCCCATTTATTGGGAAACTGTTTCTCGGGCCAGAGGGTGTGATCCCAGCCGGCGCCGATGATCCATTCGCCGGGCTTGTGCGTAGCGACGCTGGCGGCGACGCGCTTCTTCAACTCGTCGATGGATGCAGCGCCGTACAGGCGGACCGAGAGCATGCCAGCGCCCGCGTAACCAAGGTGCACGTGGGCATCGTTGAAACCGGGCATGACGAATTTTTCGTGCAGGTCAATCGTTTGCGCGCGAGTGTCGCCGGCGGCGCATTCGAGCGTTACGTGAGAGATTGTACCGATGCAGGTGATCTTTCCTTCGCGTATCGCAAAGGCTTGCGCCCAGGGATGCTGCGGGTCGCTGGTGTAGATGCGGCCGTGGATGTAGTTGACGGTATGCGATTCGTCTTGCGGCGGCCGCGCTTTCACGCGCACTGCGCTAACGCCTGTTAGTCCGAGAAGAGTGACAATAACGATGAGCAAAGTGAGACACGGCGCCTGGGATGCGCGCAGTCGATAGTTCATCTAGCTTTTTCCTCCGCAAGTCCGGAGACGCCAAGAAGAGTGAGCAAAGCCCGCTTCAGGCCCATTTCGCGGCCGGCGGGATCGTACCACTCGTTGAGCGAGTGGGCGCCACCGCCAGCGCCGCCCGCGCCGATGGAGATGGCGTCAATGCTGTTGGAGAGGGGCACGTTGGCGTCGGTGGAGGAACGCTCGATCCGCGATTGATTGCCGACGTATTCATCGGCGGCTCGCAAGGCAGCGAGTAGCGTCGAGTGCGGGGGCAATTCCCCACCGGGGCGGCTTCCGAGGAGTTCCACCTTCCATTCGAGCTTGCCTTTGGTGCGGTCGCGCGCGGACTCCATTTCGTCGCGAACGCCAGCGGCGATGCACTCGCGGAGCGCGGACTCGAGCTTGACGAGTTCGTCTTCGCTTTCGGAGCGGATGTCGACTTTTAGTTTCGCCTCGTAGGGAATGGAGTTGACCGAGGTGCCGCCTTCGATTTGTCCCAGGTTGAAGGTGGTGCGCGGGGCGACGGGCACCCTGGTGTTGATGAAGCGGACGGAGGCGCGCACAAGAGCGTTGATGGGATTAGGCATGCCGAAGTCGGACCAACTGTGGCCGCCGGGGCCGGTGATGGTGGCTTCGACGCGGCGGGAGGCGAGCGCTTTGGTGGTGACGTGGTCGGTGCCGGAGCCGTCGAGAACGATGACAGCTTTTAATTTTGGCCTGTAGGCATCGACGAGGGCACGCATGCCGCGGAGATTGCCTTCGCCTTCTTCACCGACGTCGGCGACGAAGAGAATGGTGCGGCGCGGCTTGATGTGAGCTTCGTGGCAGGCGCGCGCGATGGCGGCGAGCGCGGCGAGGCCGGTGCCGTTGTCGGAGATGCCGGGAGCGAGGAGGCGATTGCCTTCGTGACGCACTTTTACTTCGGTGGAAGGCGGAAACACCGTAGCAAGATGGGCGGAGAGGACGACGATTTCCTTTTCAGTTGCACGGAGGAGTTCACCGATAACGTTACCGGTGCTGTCGATTTGCACATCGAGGCCGGCGGATGCGAGAACAGCTTTGAGAGCGGCGGCTCGCTGCGCTTCCTGGAATGGCGGCGCGGGGATTTCGGTCAGACGAATTTGCTGCTCGTTGATGGCGGCGAGGTTGCGTGCGAACCAGTCTAGAGCGGAACGGACTTCCGGGTTATCGGCGAGTTGCGCGCGCAGGGCGGGTCGGGTGCTGGGCGGAACGCTGGCGGACCTAACGGGCATGGTCAAAAGAATAACCCAAAGGGCTGCGCGTTTCATTGCGGACTTAGAGGCGGAGTTCCGGACGAAGTTCGACGCGCGTGATCGGATCAATTGCGCGCGGCCTCGGCGCAGAGGGCTTGCACTTCGGATTCAGTGAGGACGCGGGAGGATTGCTTGGCGGCGTCGAAGATGCGATTGACGAGGGCGTCATCGGCCGGGATGCCGTGGCGCTCGAGCCAGAAGAGGACGTTGGATTTGCCGCTCATGGGGCCGATTTCGATTACTTGGTCGAGGCCGAAGAGGTGAGAAGGGACGCCGCTGTAGACGGCATCGGCGAGGGCGGCATCCTGTTTGTGATAGGCCTTGATGATGGCGGCAGCGTGAACGCCGGTGGCGGTGCGGAAGGCGTCGCGGCCGATTACGGGATAGTTTGGGGGGATGGTGGTGTGCGTGGCGGCGGCTACCTTTTCGCAATATTCCTTCAGGCGGGAAAGGTCTTGGTCGAGGAGGCCCATCAGGCGGAGATTGACGAGCATTAGTTCCATGGGTGTGTTGCCTACGCGTTCGCCGAGGGAGTTGGCGGCGGCATGGACGGAGTTTGCGCCGGCGGCTACGGCCCAGAGTGAATTTGCCACCGCTAAGCCGCGGTCGTTGTGGCCGTGCCAATCGACGCGAATTTTTTCGCCGCTGGGCTTCACGACTTCGTCGATGGCAAATTTTATGAGGTTATACGCGCCTTGAGGAGTGGCATGGCCGACGGTGTCGCAGAGGACAATAGAACTGGCTCCGCTGCGGATGGCGGTAGCGTAGAGGCGCTTCACGGTTTCGGGATCGGTGCGGATCGTGTCTTCGGTGACGTACATGGAGGGGAGATTGTGGTCGACCGCGAACTTAACGGCCTTTTCCGTGGTGCGCTCGAGATGGTCGACCGTCCAGTCTTCGACTAAGCGGCGGATGGGGCTGGAGCCGAGGAAGGTGGCGGCTTCGATGGGGATTCCTACTCGTTGTGATATTTCAGCAATGGGGCGGATGTCGGCTTCGACGGTGCGTGCGGCGGCGTTGGGGCGAATCTTCATGCGATTGGTGGCGATTTCGCGGGCAAGGGCTTCGGTGTGAGCCACGGCGCGGGGACCGGCGCCGGGGAGGCCGATATTCAGCGAGTCGATGCCTAGCGATTCCATCAGGTGGAGGATTTCGATTTTTTCCTCGATGGTAGGATCGTGGACTGAGGGATTTTGCAGGCCGTCGCGAAGAGTTTCGTCGTTGAGTAGGACGCGGGTGCCCGGTGGGATTAGCGGCGTGGAGGCTTGGTTCCAGTCATGAATCCATTTATCGTTTGTAGTGTCAGCCATTATGGCGGTCCAAACGTTTAGCTAATCTTTCGGATAGCTTCAGAATGACACGCGTTTGCCATGACGCAAAATCGTCTTTGCCGCGACAATGACGGCGCGTCGAACAGCCGCAAAAGCGGCGGCAAGTCCGCCGCACTCCATGAAAGGCGGTCATTTTAGACGGTGGTCGCGGAACATTGTTTTTAGTGCTCCGCGAGCATTGCGCAGGCGGGCGGTTACGCCGCGGCCGAACTCGAATTGGAGAAACGCGACGGCGGCTCGCTCGAGGTCGGCGCCGTAACGATACCACCAGGGTTTCTCGCGCTGCGGTAAGCGATCCACGTCTATATATTTTGTCTGAACCATTTCGAGGAGACCGGCTTTGCCGTGGGTACGCCCCCAGCCGCTTGCGCCGCAGCCGCCGTGCGGAGCTTCGGCGATGGCGAAGTAGCTGATGGCGTCGTTGACCATTACTGCGCCGGCGCGGAGGCGCTTGGCGATTGCTTCGCCGCGAGCGGTGTCGCGTGTCCAGACGCTTGCCGAGAGAGCGAATGGTGAATCATTGGCGCGCGCAATGGCTTCTTCCGGGTTGCGCACTGTTTGGATTGCGAGGATTGGGCCGAAGGTTTCCTCCTGGAAGAGCTTCATGGTGGCGTCGACGTTGGTGATTACCGTAGGCTCGAAGAAATTTGGGCCAAGATCCACGCGCGGATGGCCGCCGCAGAGAACGCGGGCGCCGCGGCTCACGGCGTCTTCGATGAGGTCGACCATGCGCTGGACGTGTTGCGGCCGAATCATGGGGCCGACATCGGTGGTGGGGTCGCTCCCGGGACCGAGCCGCAGCTTTTTCGTTTTCGCGACGCAACCGGCGGCGAATTCGTCGCTCACGGATTGCTCGACGAAGAGACGCTCTACAGAGAGGCAGACTTGGCCGCAATTTGTGAAGCTGCCCCAAACGGCGGCGCTTGCGGCGATGTCGAGGTCTGCATCTCCAAGCACCAGCATCGCGTCTTTGCCGCCGAGTTCGAGCACTGTCGGGATCAGGCGCTTGGCGCATGCTTCGGCGACGCTGCGGCCGGTTGCTACGCTTCCGGTAAAGAGGATTTTGTCGGGATCGGTATCGATCAACGCCTGGCCCACTTCCCCGCCGCCTTGCACTACGGCGACTAAATCATCTGGGAAGCCAGCATCCACGAACAGTTGTTCAATGAGGCTGCCGCAATGCGGGGTGAACTCGCTGGTCTTGCAAATGACGGCATTGCTTGCGGCGATGGCTGGAATAATCTGGCTGAGTGGAATGGCCAGCGGATAATTCCAGGAACTGATGATGCCAATCACGCCCAGCGGCTCGTAGGTGAGCTTGCCGGATTTCGCCTTGGCTGCAAGGCTGTGATGCGGGACGCGTTCAGGCTGGAGCAAACGCTCGGCATTCTTTGCAAAATACGCTGCCGTGTCCACCGCAACGAAAATGTCGGCGAACAACGCTTCTACGCGAGGCTTGCCTGATTCGGCGACGACGGCATCGGCGAGAACATCGCGGGAAGACAAGATAGTGTCGCGCAAACTGCGAAGGCGTTCGCGGCGTTCCCGCATCGGAACACGCGCCCAAATGGCCTGCGCGACTCGGGCTCGCTGTAGAGACTGAGGCAAAAGCGAAGGTGGAGTCCTTTCAAAATAACCGAGGGTTTCGCCAGTCGCCGGATTTATCGAGGGCAGCGTATCGACGGAAATGGCTGTCGCGGCCATAGACGGATTCTATCTGAAAACGGTGAAGAGGCGTATGGACCCGAACTTCACTCGCGGGCAGCTTGGCTGTAACGTTCCAGCAACAATTCCCGCTTAGGATTCGCGCGGTCGGAATCACTCCCCAGTGGAGTTCCGATCCTCTTCAGTTGAAAAAAAACAGAAAAAAGAAAGGTCGTCGCTATGATGAAAAAAGCCGCGAGTTTGTTTCTGCTGGCTGCAGGATTGGCCGGAATCACATCGGCGCAGGAGAAGGAACGCCCGAAAGGTATTCGTGAACTAGACCACGTTTTCGTCATTGTGATGGAAAACCACGGCTACCAACAGGTCATCGGCAATCCAAACGAGCCATACCTGAACAGCCTAATCGCGAGCGGTCGAGTCAATCTCGCGACAAATTATTTCGCCATCGGGCATCCCAGCCTGACAAATTATCTGGAGATCGTCGGCGGCTCAAACTTTGGAGTGCGCAGCGACAATGATCCCGCCTGGCACAATAGGACCTGCACGCCAAATCTGGTCAGCGGCGCAGTAAACGCCGACAACTTCGGCGGCAAGCTGCCTGCCAACGTCACGCTCGATAGTGGAAGCGTGTGCCCCATCGCGGGAACAGGTATGGATGCGCTGACAGAAGCTGTGGATAACTGGAATGAGGTAACCCCACCTACGTTCAATTTTCTTTCGAATATTGACGGCGTGAAATCGGTACCGGCCGGGCACACCGCGGGGATTTCGATTGCTGACCAACTCGTGCGTGCAGGTCTGAGCTGGAAGAGCTATCAAGAAAACTTGCCGCTCGGCGGGGCGGACGGCGTCAACTACAGCAACGGCACCGTGAGCAATCTGGATTTCGACAGCAATGGCAACGGCAACAGCAGCTCAACCGCGGGGGTGACTGCGTCGGGCGTGGTAAAGGCGTACGCCGCCAAGCACAACCCCTTCGTCTATTTCCAAAGCGTGCAGGAAGGATGGGGGCATAACAACAGTCTGAGGAACGTAGTTGGCTTCGATGGCGTAGGCGGACTCTATGCGGATTTGGCGACCGGCAATGTGCCGTCGCTGGCTTTGATCGCGCCGAGTCAATGCGACGACCAGCACGGACGAGGCAACGGCGACGCGTTTTGTGCGTTCGATCCTGGAACGACAGACGGTTTGACGGTCGGCACGCAGGCCGGCCTGAATCCCGGGCTGATCTTGCAAGGGGACGTGACGATCGAGCGCCTGGTGAAGAGCATCAAGGCCTCGCCGGCCTGGCGTGATGGACGCAACGCCATCGTTATCGTCTGGGATGAAAATGACTATAGTGGCCTGGCGACGAACGGGCCGTTCCCCCGGAAGAACCAAAACAACGTCGTGCTCACCGTCGAGACCAACAACGATCGGGTCAGCGTGACGAGCAACACTTACTACAACAGCTTCTCTCTGTTGAAGTCGTTGGAAGCGGGATTCGGGCTTCCCTGCCTAAACCATGCCTGCGACGCAGACGTCCACGTGATGTCGGACTTGTTCGGCAGCCGCTGACATATTGCGTCCCGGCCACTAGCTAACAACTGAATAAATGCAAGAAGCCCTGGGAGTCGCTCCCAGGGCTTCCTGTTTCTACGCGATGAATAAGGCCTTGCCGCAGTCTCGGCTCCTGAAGTCCCAATCAATGCCTGGAAGTGCCTGGAACAAACAGAGACTAAACAAAAGCTCGGTCTCCAGTGACTTCCACTGGAGACCGGGGTTTGTTGCGCAGGCCAATCGTCAGTCGACGTCCGCGGTTCGCAACGCAGCTCCGATGGCAGGGTCGCTCACGCTAGGTTTTCCGGTTTCCACGTGCCCGGCCAACTGCCGCCGGAACTTTGGATCGGAGTCGATCGTCAGGGTAAGGTCGTACCAGCCGAAAGATTCGTGCAACTCGCTGACAAATGTCGCGCTGTCGAGCGGGTGCACAACTCGGCTGTGTGTTTTGCCGGAGTAAGCGTCGACGATACTCACTTTCTCTGTGTTTGAGCCGTGATTTCGAATAATAAGAGCGACCCCGTCCGATTCCCTGTCGTAAATCGCTCTTACGGTAAAGTTGGCGCTGTTAGCTGCAAGGCCGCCGGCGAAGGTACGCAGGAAGCCATTCGGGCCGGAAACCGCCAGATCGAACGAGCTAGCGCCCCTGGTTCCAAAAGTGTCTGACGTTTCATCCCCAGCGCCCACGGTATACGTCCACGGACCGCTCTGGCCATTGCCGGAACGCACTTGAAAGACTGCTCCTGCCTTGCCAGTGTTGCGAAAGACTAGCCGGACGACACCCTGCGACGCCTCTCCTTCGACATGCAGTTCATACGACAGCGCACGGGCGGGACGTGTGCCGGGTTCCTGGTCGGGCAGCGACTGATTAGCCGGCACGGGCGGCACATAATCGGGATAGCGGTTTTGGTTGGGCGGTTCATAGGACGCGGTGCTGGGGAGCAAAACGATGGCCTCGTTCGGCGATGCGAAGTTGAATGCCGAAGTCAGGTCGCCCGTAATCGTGCGGCGCCACGCGGTGATATTCGGCTCCAATACGCCGAAACGCCGCTCGAGAAAGCGAATCAGCGAGGTGTGATCGAACACTTCCGAGTTGACCCACCCGCCCTTGGTCCAAGGGGAGATAACGACCATGGGAACACGCACGCCAAGCCCGTACGGTCCTGGGGTGTACTGAATCGCCGGATACGTAGGGCTGCCGGCAAACAGTTCGTTCGTTGTCCCTACCGTCGAAATGCCTTGCGCGCGCGACTGTGGCGGAGTGGGCGGCACCATGTGGTCGAAGAAGCCATCGTTTTCGTCGAACGTATAGAGAAAGACGGTCTTGCTCCAAACCTCGGGGTTGGCGGTCAGCGCGTCGAGCATCTGCGAGACGTACCACGCTCCAAAATTGGACGGCCAGTTCCCGTGTTCCGTATACGCTTCGGGCGCGACGATCCATGACACCTGGGGCAACTGATTGGTGAGAACGTCTTGGCGGAAGATGTCAAACAGTGTTCCGCTCTTCGAAATATTGGTTCCAGTTCTCGCTTTCTGCGCCAGCGGACTGCTGTCCGCCGCGTTTTGATACTGGTGGAAGTACAGCAGCGAGTTATCTCCGTAATTGCCAATGTAGGCGTTGCCGGTCCAGCCCCAGAAGTCGGCAGCGTCGAGTCCGTCGCCAACATCTTGATAGACCTTCCAGGAGATCCCTGCTTTCTCGAGCAACTCGGGGTACGTCGACCAGCCATAACCGGCTTCGGCATTGTCAATCACCGGGCCTTCAGCGCTTCCGTCATTGCCGACCCACCCGGTCCACATGTGATAGCGGTTCGGGTCGGTTGGTCCAAGCAACGAGCAGTGATACGCGTCGCAGACCGTGAACGCATCGGCAAGCGCGTAGTGGAATGGAATATCTCCACGAGTGAGGTACGCCATTGCGGTCGTGCCTTTATTCGCGATCCACTGGTCGTAGGATCCGCCGTTCCACGCCGCATGCGTCCCGTTCCAATCGTGCGGCGTGTCTTCAAGAAACTTCAGGCCCAGGTTGGAAACGTCGGGACGGAAAGGCAGGACGTAACCGTCGGGATTGTTTGCGTCAGGCTGATGAAAGACGCTCTTGCCCGAAGGCAACTTGACTGCTCGTGGGTCTCTGAATCCGCGCACTCCGCGAAGCGTCCCGAAATAGTGATCGAAGGAGCGGTTCTCCTGCATCATGACGACGATATGCTCGACGTCATTGATCGTTCCTGTCCGATGGTTGGCCGGAATAGCCAACGCGCGGCTGATGCTTGCAGGAAAAGCGGAGGCGGCTGCCGCTGCGGACAACAGCTTCAAGAATTCTCGACGGTCGGTGCTCATGGTGAACTCCCCTCACACGATCACCTTGCCGGTAATCGCGTGCGGAGCTTATTCGCCGCTTATTGCGACCGCGTGACGATTAAGTTGCGATTGTGTAACTTGCGTTTCGCACCGTGTCGTTCGGCGGATCAAGCGCGCCAGGGGGAGCTACGGATTACACTGCAGAAGTTGATGCGATGGAAGTTGGGATCCTTATCCGCGAGCACGTCTGCCTTCACGTTTCCGAAGGTAGTTTGAGGCTTGTGTTTGATACCGTCGTAGAAGGCCTGCAGGATGTCCTCTTTGAAACGGGTTGTACGCGGGTACGCCTGAACTACTGCGTTCCGGTCGGAGTCTGCGAAGCTGGCGTAATCGATTCCGAGCACATCCATTTCAACGCCAGCCGTCAGCAGGGCAACGACCGGATGCATGTACTGAGGAATGCCCGGCGTGGTGTGAAGTGCAATGGCCGTCCACACGTGGTCGATGTCTTGCTCAGAGATGCTATGGTGGCGCAGAAAGGCGCGCGCGGCATTTGCTCCATCAACTTCAAAACGGTCTGTGGGGCTGCTGTAAGCGGGTACGAGACCAAGGTCGTGGAACATCGCGCCGGCGTAAAGAAGTTCGGCATCGAACTTGAGCCCACGGCGCTGGCCTGCGAGCGCACCGAAGTAGTAAACGCGTGTTGAGTGATTGAACAGCAGACTCGATTCTGTGTCGCGGATGAATTCCGTGATTTCATTGGCAAGTTTGCTGTCCGGAACGCTGATACCCGAGACAAGTGGTACTCCCGAAGTTTTTGTGGATGTATTCATAAACGCCCTCCGATCTGTTTTGCTTACATACTTCAGGCTAGAAGTCGCGGTCAGCCACCACCGTAGGAGACGTGCCGGATATCTTCTTGAAGTGGGTTAGGCTGGATCAGGTCCGTCCATTGTCGTTGGAACCCAAATGCGCCTGTTCCATTTGCAGAATCACCGCCGAAAAATCTTGCTCCTCGCCTTCGCTCGATTGCTTCGTATTGACCTCAAAAGCGGCTCCCGCGGCGGGCATTCGCGCGCCAACGGCCGCCGCGAGGTTGAGAATCAACCCGAAATCCTTGTTCATTAGCCGCATCGGAAATTGCGGGCTGTAGTCGCTCTTCATCGCTCTTTGCAGTTTGCCAGCGTGGGCTGGAGCGACCACTGCCGTCTGGGACAACACGTCCAGCAAGCGATTGCGATCAAGGCCAGCTTTCTCGCCGAGGGCGACACCTTCAGCGATCGCCTGCATTCCCACTCCCAGTAGAGTGTTCACCACGAGCTTCATCGTGGCTCCGGAGCCGCTCGGGCCGAGATGAAAGTACCGGTGAGCGATAACGCGAAAGATCGACTCAGAGCCGTCGAAGCATTCCTTGTTTCCGCCCCCGAACAGGGTCAGCAACCCGTTTTCGGCGGCAGGAGTGCTCCCCGATATGGTGACATCGAGGACATCAACTCCATGCTCTGAACCTAGCCTTGCGAGTTCCCGCGAGGTCGAGGGATATACAGTGCTAAGGTCGATGACCAGCCAGCCGCGATGCGCGTTGGCGAACACGCCGTCAGGTCCTCTATAGATGTCCAAGACAGCTTCGTCGCTCGGCAGGCACGACAACACGACGTTGCACGTGGAGGAAAGTTCCGGAACACTCTGCGCCACGGTGCCGCCATATCGAATTAATTCCTCCGCCTTGCTTGGGTCGCGGTCGTAAGCGGTCACATTGAAGCCGGATTCGCGCAACCTTCGTGCGATCGGCCGGCCCATGTAGCCGATCCCGATAAATCCGAGCCTGTCTTTTCCCTGCATAATTGGTTTCATAATGAGTCGTCTTTTGGCGAGTAGCGATTCCCTTCTCAACTTCCGCCGTGATAGAAAGCACGCGTTGTACCGTTTCGCGCGAGAAATCGGGGGCGTCGTGCAAGACGTTGGTGGCGAGGAGGATACGCAGTTAAGTCAGGGAGACTTGAGTCCAGCTGTCGAGACTTGCCTGTCAAATCTCCTGGACGCTGTCAGTCTGTTGGAGCATTTGTAGCGACCGATCCCAGCGGAGTGCCTTGGGGCCCATGTAACCTAGTTTTGGAATTGCCCGTCCATCAGGTGAGACTCTTGACTGCGATTGCATCGAGCGTGCTCAAGGAGGTTGCTGTCCATGCTTAATGGACCTTTCACACTTGCCTATGGCGCTGTGCTTATGCTCGGAATAGCGAGCCCCGCCATAACTCAGGACAATGGGGCGCAGCAGCCCTCGGCGCGCGAGCAGCTCCAGCATATCCATACGCCGCAATCGATCGACGAAAAGCTTGCTCAGCTTACGAAGGACTTAGAGTTGACTCCCGAACAGCAGAAGCAGGTCCGGCCTCTGCTTCAGGAGCACCACGACAAGATCCAGGCTTTGCTAGATAAGAATCCCAAAGCGTCTCGGCAGCAGCTTGGTCCGCAGATTCATGCCATCAGCGACGAAACGCACCGCGAGATTCATGCTTTGCTCACAGATCACCAGAAAGAATTGGAAAAGCGGATGCACCAACGCGGGCATGATGGTAGGGAAAACAGGCGATCTGCTCCGCCCGCGGACGAGTCGCCAAAGCCATCTTCCCCACCTTCTTAAAACGTTTGTAATCCGGGACGGTTCATCATTTCCCGGAAGTTCCAGGCTGTCGAGAGAATGCCGTGCTGGGTCACTCTTCTGGCGTAATTGGCAAAGTGGCTGTGCTTACCGTCGCCGGGTCATCGCGGAGCTTGATGTAAAGGCCGGTTTCGGCGGGATGCGGGATGCTTAGCGTTGCGTCGAGGAAGCCTGTCGGCACCGGGGCCGTGTGGGTAAATTGCGGGTCGGACGCGACGGAGTCGATCAAGTAGAGATTGTTGCCGCTTAATTGGCATGGTTTGTCGGGACTTGGGGAGCAGCGAATCTCTTTAAGCACGGGGAGGCGAACGAGCACGGCGAGAGGTTGCCAGTCTCCCTTGCCACTGTCAGGATCCACCGGCCGAAACTGAAGCGGACCGAACGCGGACGGGCCAAAGGCCTTCAACGGTTCAAAGGTCGCAACGACATTTTCGGAATCTCGCAATACAAGGCTTCCATCACTGAAGGTGAGCACGGCACTGAATGATTCATCCGCGGTTGCGATTTCAATCCTCTCGCCACGCGAAAGCTTACTGGGAATTTCCGTTTTCAGGAGAAATGAGATCTGGCCATCTAATGGGAGCTCGTCCTGACTCCCCAGGATGATTGCGGACGGCGCCGCGCCAGGGCGAATACTTTTACTGACCAGCATCACTTTTGGACGCGGAGACGCCACAACGGTTGGAAGCTCCAGGACACGGCCGTCTTTAAGAGCCACGCGGGCAACCAGGCGTTCATTCGGCTGTAGCGGCGGGGTTGCTTCCTTTGCTGTGAGGCGTAGCTCATCCTTTTCGTTGGCGCGAATCAGCTTTGCGGGAACGAAGTGCGCTCCCTTTAGCTCAAAGCGTTCCACCTCATCGAGCCGGCTTCCCTTTAATACGCCCTGTATATCGCCGGCATTGATGGCGAAGCTTTCGAGGTGCGCCGCTTCGGAATAGGCTTGCACCGGCATCTCATCGGGATGGGGCAGGCCAAACTGGTGCAGCTTCAGCTTCATAGGCCCAGCGGCTTGATCCTTGAGGGCAACTTTGATTTCCAGCTCCTCAGGCTTGTTGAGCTTCCAGTTTGCTTTTACCTCGCGGCCCTGTGGGTCCTGAAGGTTTACATTGTTGACGCAAACCGCGCCCGGCGCTTGCAGGTGGATTGTGTCTTCGCGGCCCACGATCAGGGCGCTTTCCTCGGCGGACGGAATATTCCAGCGCGCCGGACGAGAAGTTCTCAGGCGAAAGTTTGGACCGTCAAACGCCTCATAACCCCAAAAGCCGCGCAATGTACCGCTAACTTCCGGGTCGAGCTTCGCCGCTTCCACCGTCTGAGTGTCGACCACAAAGCCGCCGCTCGCGGCGTCCGGGCGCGCCGGAAGATTCAATTCGCCGCCGCTTGGACCTTGCACATGAAGCACAAAATCGTGCGCAATATCCGCCGAGAAAACCAGGGGAGCGCCATCGACAGGCAACACGAGCGGGGACTTTTGCAAGCAATACACCTGTTTCGGATCGACCGTGCGGAGAGGCGGCAGTTGCGGCGCCTCTACCGCGGGCAGTCCGACAACGATGACCGACATCGGCTTGCGAAATGAGGGCGGATTATTCAGCTTCAAGTTCATCTGCTCTTTTTTGGGCAGAACCAGCGCCGGGATGTATTGATAGGAGGCCGTATGAATGTTGCTCAATACGCGCGCGAGGTCGACGACAGCGCCCACGTACGCGCTGTAAAATCCGCCGCCGCCGAGCGGTGTGGCGGATACTGCTCCAATCAGATCTGAATTCGGGCCGGAAGTGAGCGCGGCTACCATCGACTGGCTGTGCCCATCATCGAGAACAAGGTTGCCGGTATTCTGGGTGAGGCATGAGGCTTGCTGGTCTACGGGCCGCTCGAAGCATTGCTGCTCGAGGCGAATTCCTAACGTGCGCGCCAAGAGAATGGAACGCTCGTGCAGGGCTTTGGGGTCGGCGTCCGAGATTTCGCGCACGTCGGTGAGATATTTTTCGAGTCGCGTGCGGTCTAAACTCGCTTGATTCAAATCTTGCGATGCGCGGACGAACACGCCGGGCTTATCTCGCACCGCAGAACGCAAGGTGCCGAAGTCGCCCCCGGTTTCTGGGGCCAGAAAGAGCAGAGCTTGCTGCGCGTCCTGCGGGACCGTGACGACAAATCCTTCCTGCCTTATTTGCTTCTTCCAGGTCTCGACGCGCGTGAACCAATTTTCTGGCGGTGGATTGGTGGACCCGCGCAAAAAGGCGACGACAAGAATGTAGCGGGCGGATTGATCCTCGGGAAAGTCGGGATGGATCCACAAGCGGTCCCCCGGCCGCAAATTGGGCACCTCGGCGATAGGCAGCGGCTTTCCGCCGCGGGTGACCTTCATTTCGATGCGAGGCCCGATCAAGTCAAAAGCGGCATTGTCGGCACGGGCGAATAACGGGAGACACAACAGCAACAGGAAAGCGGCGAACAGAACCGCGAGCGCTTTATTGGTCAAACTCTTTGATCCCATTTTGTCACTAACCCCGAATCATAAGAATCTATTCAGCTCCCAGAGCTATTCAAAGAAAAAGCTCACTTGCAACGGTCATGTTAAGGAGTAACTGAAATTTTATCGGTAAAGCGGCGCGAGGACCACCCCGAATTCTATGATTCTAGGGCCGAAGGGGTCTCCCAACGAGCCGTTCAGATTTACGAAACCGGCAGTCACCAAACTCGGCGCACCGCACAATTATCGAAGGCGGGGTCCCTGCTGATAACTGACACGTCTTCGATCTGTGCCTGCGCGATCAGCATGCGATCGAATGGATCTTTGTGAGGAGAGTCAAGACGACCCGCGCGCAAGGCGTGCTCGACAGAAATTGGCAGGGCTACGAATCCCTCTTCCAGGATTTGCTCGTCAAGATCCTCGGCCAATTCGCGTGATTTGAACTTGCCCAGACGCGATTTGATAGCTAGCTCCCAAGCCGACGCCGCCGAGACCAGGACGACGGTCTCAGCATCTTCAATCATTTCGCGAGCCGTTTTGGAGAGTTTCTCGCGTCCTTCGACCCACCAGACCAAGGCGTGAGTATCGAGCAAGACGCGATTCACTTAATGCCCCACTCGGACAATTCTTCTTTCGTCAGGGGATCGAACGCATCTGGGGTGTACCAGACCTTTCCCTTTAGGCGACCGGGAATGCGTTTCTTTGTCCCCGCGGACAGCGCTACGAGCTTTGCCACCGGCTTCTTCCCGCGAGCGATTATGACTTCTTCTCCCCTCGCGGCCTTACGTAGTAGTTTTGAGAGATTCGTCTTCGCTTGGTGCACGGTATACATGATTAGCTAAGTATATTAGCTAAGGAAGCGCCGGCCAAGCGGGATCTTGGATTCGGTCGAGACAGTCACTCAGCTTTGCCGACGCGGTAAGCCTCTTCGTGTTCGACGCTGACCATGCACAAGCCTTGCGGGGGAACGGTTGGTCCGGATTTTGAGCGATCTTTCAATTCGTAGAGGCGGTTGATGTCGTCGGGATTGAGTTTGCCGCGGCCGACATCGAGTAGCGTGCCCACCATTTTCCGCACCATGTAACGGAGGAAAGAGCGGCCGCGTACGGTGAAGACTAACTCCTCGCCGTCCGGAGAGCGCACTAGCTCCGTCGAATAAATTTCGCGCTCCGTCGAGCGCTCCTTGTCGTCGTCTTCGGAACCCGTCGAAGCAGCGAAGGAGGCGAAGTCGTGCATGCCCACAAAACGGGCGGAGGCGTCGCGCATCGCCTCTTCGTCGAGCGGAAATGGATAGTGCAGCACGTAGCGCCAGAGCATGGGCGGAACGACTTTGCCGCGGTACAACCGATACCGATAGATTTTCCCGCGCGCGGACCAGCGCGCATTGAAGTCGGGGCCGACTTCCTCAGCGGCAGCGATGCGAATGGCAGGCGGCAGAAGTGCGTTTAGTGCGCGTTGAAATTCCCCGGCGGAGAGCGCCGACTGCGTGCGAAAGCTGCCGACTTGCCCAAGCGCGTGCACGCCCGCGTCCGTGCGCCCCGCTCCATGCAGTTGCACATTCTCCTGGGTGATGCGGCGCAGCACATTGACGATTTCGCCCTGTATGGTGGGCTTGTTCGATTGGATCTGCCAGCCGTGGAAATCCGTGCCGTCGTAGGCGATGACCAGCTTGAAATAGCGCATGGAGCGAGAAATTATCAGGTATGAGAGAACAAGAGTCCAGATGTGCGTGGGACAGTGAGAAGGAAACCGACTAGGGCGCGGAACGAACGAAGCGGCTGCCAGGCTTGACTGGGGCGCTGCCGTCGCGACAGAGGGGGCACTCGTCGGGCTCGTAGCTAGCTATGGGCAAGTCAATTAGCGCACTCGCTTCGACGGGGAATTCGATTTTGCCACCGCTGCGGTCGATAAGCGCGCCGGCGGCCACTACGCGTCCGCCGGCTTCCTCGACCACTTGAATAGTTTCGAGCGTCGAGCCGCCCGTGGTCCACACATCCTCGATTACGAGTACGTGCTGATCGGGACGCAACGAAAATCCGCGGCGCAAGCACATTACGCCGCCGGAATCGCGCTCGGCGAAAATCGCGGGGACACCGCTGCCCGCGCCGGATTTCGGTTCGGGCAAAGCGTGCGCCACTTGCTGGCCGATAACGATTCCGCCCAATGCCGGGGAGACGACTGCCTCGATGGTCGCATCTGAGAAAAGAGCCGCGAGGGCACGACCAAGTTTTTCGGCGTAGCGCGGATATTGCAAAACGAGCGCACATTGCACATAGGTACCGCTGTGCAGGCCGCTGGAAAGCTCAAAATGCCCGCGCCGAACGGCTCCCGAGGCCTCGAACATGTGCAACAACTCTTCGTCTTGCAGCATAAGACCTCGGCAACCACGCGAAGCCGCCAAGCTTACCGCACGCGCCTGTAAGCGTCGAACTGTCAGCAGCCTAGTCGTGGAGCGGCGCGTTGTCAACCGGTGCAGGCGCTGCTAGACTGCCAGATTCGCGCGGCCGGTCCTCGTGGCATCACCAGTACCCTGCTTTCGACGAATGACTGAAACAAATTGTGCGTGCTGAACGTTGTACAAGTGAGCATAAATCTCACTGGTTCGGTGAAAACCACTAATCGAGGGGTGAAGAAGACGATGAATGTGAAATGGATGAGCGCGGAGCGATCCACGATTTGGGCGTATGCGGTGCGGTCCACGCTCAAGGCGGCCGTAAGAGACCTCGGCCAATTCACGCGACCGACGTTAGCCGCGATCCTGGCCGGATTGCTCGCCGGGGGACCTGTTTTGGCGCAGGATCCGGGAGCGCCGCAGCAGCAACCAGCGCCTGCTCCGGAGAAGCCCGGACTTCCGACGCCGCAAACGCCGGCCCAAGAGGTGTACAACACGCCCGCTCCGACGAATCCACCGATTCCGGTGTCGCTGGGAACCTCAAAATATCATTACACGCGGGCGCCAAAGGGATTCCCGAATCTGATTGCTCCTTATCGCCCAATCCGCGTTCCAGAGCCCGTGCTGACGAACTCGCCGCGCATCGATCAGTTGATTCATGACGGAAAGCTGGAGCTAACGTTGCAGGATGCGGTGGAGTTGGCTCTTGAGAACAGCATGGACATTGCCGTATCGCGCTATAACGTATGGTTTGCTGACACCGATATTCTGCAGACGGAAGCTGGGGGGCAGCCATTTGGTATTGCTGGCGCCGAGGTTCGGCAATCCTTCGCCAACATTCCATTTTTGAATTATGACCCTACACTTACATCGCAGATCTCTTACGATGACCGTAAGACTCCAATTAACAACCCGTTCATCTCTGGAACGGGCACGGGCACGACCGCGACCGCAGCGACGCTGTCTTCCCACACCGGGACGTACAGCAATAGCCTCTCGGAGGGATTCTCGACCGGCACGACAGCGACAGTGGCGTGGAATAACACACGAACGTCAAGCTCCCCAACCGCTAACTTTTTCAATCCCGACGTTTCGTCCTCACTGATCGTTTCCGTGCAGCAACAACTGCTGAACGGCTTTGGGCGATTTGCGAACCGGCGAAACATCTTGATTGCCAAGAATAACCGGAAGCTTGCGGACTATGTTTTTGAGGCGCAAGCGATCACCACCGTGACCAGCACAATCACAGCGTATTGGGAACTAGTGTTCGCGCGTGCCAACGTTGAGGTCCAGCAACAAGCTGTTGCGACTTCGCAAAGATTGTATGGCGACAATAAGAAGCAGTTGGAGATCGGCACGATGGCTCCGCTCGACGTGACGCGCGCGGAAGCTCAATTGGCGACGGACCAGCAGAACCTCATCATCGCGCAGACAGCGAAGCTGCAGGATGAGCAGATCCTGAAAAATGCGATTAGCAAGGATCCGCTGGCGGCGAATTTCATCAATGTCGAGCTCGTCCCTACGGACAAGGCCACACCGCCAGAAGCGACCGAAACGGCTTCCTTTGAAGAGTCCATCAAAGAAGCGTTTCAGAAACGGCCGGAGCTTCTCGAGCAGCAACTCAACATCGCGAATGGGCAGATTGACGTGCGGGCGACGGGGATTGCCTTGCGTCCTACGGCAACGCTCTTTGCGCAATACACTAGCCAGGGATTGGCCGGAGTGTCGCCTATCACCGGGGCGCCGGTAACGGCTGCCGGAGCCCAGATCGTGGATGCTAATGGCAATCCCGTCGCCGGCTTTTTTGAGCCAGCGATTACCACGGCGGTCACCGGAAAAAATGAACAGGGATTTACGACAGCGCAGAGCCAGATATTTCACAATATGTTTCCGGACTATCTGGTGGGAGTGAACGTACAAATTCCGTTTCGCAATCGCTCAGCTCAGGCTACGAATCAACGCTCGATCCTGGACTTGAGGCAATTCGAGGCGCAGATGCAGCAGCTCAAGAACGCCGCGGTGGTGGACGTTCGCAACACATATATCGCACTCCAACAGGGCCGCGTGCAGGTGGCAACCGCCAGCGAAGAGCGGAAGCTCCAACAACAGACATTTGACGCCGAGCAAAAGAAGTATCAACTCGGCGCCTCGACCGTTTACAACGTGATTTTGACGCAACGCGATCTTGTCAATGCCCAGGGAGCAGAATTACGAGCGTTGGCCAACCTTCTCGAAGCCAAAGCTCAGTACGAGCGCGCGGTGGGCCGCACATTGGACGTGAATCGGGTAAGCATCGCCGACGCCAAGCACGGCGAAGTGGAAAAGGAAACGCTGATTCCTGGCACGCTTCACGGCAAAGTGGTGGGCACTGAGAACCCGTTGGATTTGTTGCCAGACGGCCGATCTCAGAAATAGCGCCCTTTTATTGCTCAATAGATCGCGAATACTCGCACACTTACAGCGCGGGCGTGCTTGCTTGGCCGCTATCTTTCGCATAGCATGAGAATAGTGGCCACAGGTCATTGGAGCGCTTGGGCATGAGTGACGATTCCAAGGGATCGACGCAAACGGTAGCTCCTGTCGAGCCACCTTCTTCTCACCACCGCAACCCTTCCGACAAAGAAAAATCCTGGGAAGACAAAACGCTTGCGTCTACGCTGGCGAAAAATCCAGAGCGCCAGGCCGAGTTCACCACCGTTTCCGGCTACCCGATTCAGCGGCTGTATACGCCCGCCGACCTCACCGGGTGGGATGTCCGCTCGATCCGGAGAAAGATGGGCGGGGGCTGGTCCGACACGGACACGGGCAAGCAGCCCCAGTGGTGGGAGCAGATGTGGCATAACTAGATTCGGATGGACTTGACGTCCGCTGGGTGTAGCCTCGTTCGAGGCGGCGCGAACGACGCTCACCCGGCGCCGACGGTCCCTCGAGTACCTCCCCCTCCCTTGAGCCCCCCTCGAAACCCGCTGGTAATCGGAGGCTCGTGTCATGACTCGGACCTGCTTCGCAGATCGTGTTCGTACCACTCTCGCCGGGGTCCTCCTTCTTCTATTCTGCGCGGCCGCTCCTCGTGGGGCGCACGCCTTCTGCGGCTTCTACGTGGCCCAGGGGGACGCGAAGATCTACAACCAGTCGTCGAAGGTCGTGCTGGCGCGCGACGGCAATCGAACGGTGCTCACGATGGCGAGCGACTTCAAGGGCGACCCCAAGGAGTTCGCGGTCGTGATCCCGGTGCCGGTGGTGCTGAAGAAGGAGCAGGTCCACGTCGCCGATCAGGGCATCGTGGATCGCCTGCACGATTACTCCGTGCCGAGGCTCGTGGAGTACACGGACCCGAATCCGTGTCCGCAGCAGGAAGAACACGTGGCGATGAAGGGTCTCGCCCACCTCAAGGGCGGAGCTGCCGAGCGCATGATGGCGGTGGACGTGAGGGGTGACGTCAGGGTCATGGCCAGCTACAAAGTGGACGAGTACGACATCCTCATCCTTTCCGCCGACGAGGGCAGGGCCCTCGACAAATGGCTCCGCGCCAATGGCTACAACATCCCCGAAGGAGCGCCTCTCGCGCTCCAGAGCTATATCAAGCAGGGGATGTTCTTCTTCGTCGCCAAGGTCGACCTGAACGAGCAGAAGAGGCTCGGGTTCACGTATCTCCGCCCGATCCAGGTGGCGTACGAGTCGCCGAAGTTCATGCTCCCGATCCGGCTCGGAATGGTCAACGCCGAAGGCCCTCAAGAGATGTTCGTGTTCACGCTCACGCGAGCCGGCCGCGTGGAGACGACGAACTACCGCAGTCTTCGCGTGCCCACGGACCTCGACATTCCCGAGTTCGTGAGGCCCGACTTCCCCGATTTCTACCGGCGCGTGTTCACCCGGCAGCACGAGCGTGAGGGAAAGGACGCGGTCTGGCTCGAGTACTGCTGGAATATCGTCCCGAACCTGCCTTCTTGCGATCCGTGTACGGCTCCCTACCTCAGGCCGGAAGAGCTACGAACGCTGGGAGCGTTCTGGATATCGCCGGCGTCGAGTTCACCCGGCTCGGCGGTCCTCACGAGACTGCACCTCCGCTATGACCGGGATCACTTCCCCGAGGATCTACAGTTCCAGGTGACCCAAGATCGCGAGAATTGGCAGGCGCGCTACGTCATGCACCACCCGTACTCGGGCACCGACGAGTGCCCGCAATTGGCGGGCTATCACAAGACGGTCTGGGATCGCCGCAAAAAGGAGGCCGAGAACTACTGCGACCTCACAGGAGCCAGGATGGACGAGACACGCAACCGGATGGGAGTCGCGGACAACTGGTCGGTGCCGTACGAGACGGCGACCTGGTGGGAGCGAATCTGGAAGGGAGTGGGCGGAAAGTGACTCCGTTCTAGTGCCGGCGGGGGGCCCTCAGCACCATCGCTCCGCCTATCACCACGGCGCCGACGCCCACGACCGCGAGCTTCCAGTCGTCGGGACTGCCCCGGGTGACCCCCCACAAGCCCATGATGCCGAAGACCGTTCCGCCGACCAGGAGCGCGAGCCCGAGGATGCTCGCTATGAATCG
>Ga0137418_10001099_pt1 | contig 24767 bp, 39 predicted proteins | sample CZODoug3_1_2_16f_FD_122242 | JGI IMG/M metagenome (GOLD analysis project Ga0137418, IMG submission 122242) | Vadose zone soil fungal communities from Angelo Coast Range Reserve, California, USA - CZODoug3_1_2_16fungal (Hybrid Assembly) | ecosystem: Environmental > Terrestrial > Soil > Vadose...
ATGTCCGGTTTCTCTCTCCACAAAAATTCCAAGGACGGTGGTCATGGCGTACGGACGGGTCGAGCACGCGACGCGCGCGGAGTTGCTCAAAGCGGGGGTGGGGTTGTCGGGTTCGGCGTTGGCGGCGATGGCGGTGCGCTTGGCGTGGCTATTGGATCAGCCGGAGACGTCGGCGGCTGTGGCGCCGCGGGTGGCGGCGGAGTTGCGGCAGGCGTTGGGAGCGGCGTTGGCGGCTGGGGTGTCGACGGGTGACAGTCTTGATGAGCTCAAGGGTCGACGGGTTGGTCGTCGGGGACAGGCCGCCGAGGGTTCGTAGTTGTCCGCCGTATGGGGTGACGGCTGGGCCGGAGGCGGTGGAGTTGGCGGCGTTGGCTGGTTTGGTTTTGGATCCGTGGCAGGCGTTGGTGTTGGCGGATGGTTTGGGTATGCGTGATGATGATCAGTGGTCGGCGCGTGAGGTTGGGTTGTTGGTGTCGCGGCAGAATGGTAAGGGTGCTGTGACGGATGCGCGCGAGTTGGCTGGTCTGTTTTTGTTTGAGGAGCGGTTGTTGATTCATTCGGCGCATGAGTTTAAGACGGCGCAGGAGGCGTTTCTGCGGATTAAGGCGTTGGTGGATAACACGGATTATTTTCGGAAGCGGGTGAAGACGATTCGGACGTCGCATGGTGAGGAGGGCATTGAGTTGTTGTCGGGGCAGCGGTTGCGGTTCCTTGCGCGGTCGCGGGGGTCGGGTCGTGGGTTTACGGGGGATACGATTGTGTTGGATGAGGCGCAGGAGTTGGCGATGACTGCGATGCGTGCTCTGCGGTTTACGTTGCGGGCGCGTCCTAATCCGCAGATTTGGTATACGGGGACGGTGCCGGAGCCGGAGAATAATTCGGAGCAGTGGACGTCGTTGCGTGATCGTGGTCGGGCTGGGGATTCGGGGCGGTTGGCGTGGTTGGAGTGGTCGCCTGCGGGTTCTCCGGGGTGGGATGAGTTGTCGGAGGTTGAGCAGGCGGCGATGTTGGATGATCGGGATGCATGGGCGGATGGTAATCCGGCGTTGGGGTATCGGGTGTCGGTGGAGACGGTTGAGCATGATCGGGATGAGATGCGGTCTGATGAGATTGGGTTTGCTCGTGAGGCTTTGTCGATTTGGCCGGATGCTTCTGCGGTTCGACGGTTCGCTGATTTGTGGGTGAAGTTGACGGATGCGGGGTCGAAGCCGGTGGATCCGGTGTCGTTTGGTGTTCATGTGCCGCGGGAACGGGAAGTTACGGCGATCTCTTGTGCGGCCCGTCGGGCGGATGGGTCGGTGCATGTGGAGTTGGTTGATCGGCGCCCGGGGACGGGTTGGGTTGTTGACCGGTTGGTGGAGTTGCGTGAGCGGTGGTCGCCGTGTGCGGTTGTGGTTGCGAATGTGGGGCCGGCGGCGTCGTTGGTGCCGGTGTTGCAGCGGGTGGGTATCGACCCGGTGTGTGTGTCGGTGCAGGATGTGGCGCGGGCGTCGGGGGCCCTGTATGACGTTGTCGTGGAGGAACGGGGCCTGCATCACACGGGGCAGCGGGACCTTGATGGGGCGGTGAAGGCGGCGACGAAACGCCCGATGGGGCAGACGTGGGTGTGGGATGCCCCGGACCCGTTCATGGCGGTCGTCTTGGCCTATCACGGCCTGGTGACGTACGAGGCGAAGTCGGGGGCGCGGGTCCGGTGGCTGGGTTGACGGGAAATGTCGGTTTGGGGGGTTACACTCCGGCCATGAGGTTCCCGACCACTCGCGGCGTGATGTTGTGAGCGTGCTTGGTGTCGTCGCGGTCGGCGTGCGTGCGGCGACTGCCGCCCGCCGGGACAGTCGTGTTAGGGCGAGGCCGACTGTCCCGGCTCTTCTTCGCAGGTTCGGGCAGGCGTCCCTGTCGATCTGTGGGCTGGGTGCTCTCACGGCGGCGGCGTGGACTGTGAGCCTGCCCCTTGGCCTGGTGTCGGTTGGGGTCAGCCTGTTCGTTGTCGAGTGGCGGGTTGCCGAGTGAAGTCACTCCTCGGTGGTCTACTCAACAAGACCCCCGTGCCGTTCGACACCATTTCGGGCCGCCTGTTTTCCACGTTGGGTGGTGGCCGCAACGACGCGCAGTCACAGATGGCGGCGATGGGTGCCGTGGGTACCCTGTTCTCGGTGGTACACAGAACCTCGAATGCGACCGCGTTGGTCGAATGGGGTTTGTACCGCAAGAGTGTCGACGGGCGGCGCACCTATGGTTCCAGTGCGCCGCCTGATCGGCAGCAGGTAACCCGACACCCGGCATTGAGTTTGTGGGAGAAACCCAATTCGTTTATGACCCGGCAGGAACTTGTCGAGGTTGTGCAACAGCACATCGATTTGACGGGTGAGGGTTGGATTCTTATTTCCCGTGATCCCCGGTCACCGATGCCGTTGGAATTGTGGCCGGTACGGCCCGACCGGATGGAACCGATACCATCACCCACCGACTTTATTGCCGGGTATCTTTATCACGGCCCCAACGGTGAGAAAGTACCCCTTGGCCGTGATGAAGTGATTTTCCTTCGCATGCCGAACCCGTTGGACGCCTACCGGGGGATGGGTCCCGTGCAGTCCATCATGGTTGATTTGGACGCGTCGAAGTACACGGCGGAATGGAACCGCAACTTTTTCCTGAACTCCGCCGAACCGGGTGGCATCATCGAAGTTGAAAAACGGCTCTCAGATCCGGAATGGGAAGAACTGCAGAAACGGTGGAATGAGCAACATAAAGGCGTGCGGAACGCGCACCGTGTCGCCGTTATTGAACAAGGCAAATGGGCGGACCGGTCCTACTCGCAACGTGACATGCAGTTCACCGAGTTACGGGGCGTGTCCCGGGATTCCATCCTGGAAGCGTATGGGATGCCCCGTTCCATCATCGGCATCACGGAGAATGTGAACAAGGCGAACGCGGAGGCAGGGGAAATCACGTTCGCCCGGTGGTTGTCCGTGCCGCGCCTCGAACGGTTCAAGCAGGCACTCAACAACGATCTGCTGCCTCTGTTCGCGGATCCCACTCTCGAATTCGACTACGACCACCCGCCGGTGCCGCGTGACAGCACCGAAGACGCCAAGGAGTTGCAGGCCCGGGCGGTCGCGGTGAAGACCCTTGTCGAAGCCGGCTACGATCCTGTGGAGGTTTTGGCCGCATGCGAGCTGCCTGACATGGGGTACAGCAAACCCGTAGTTCCGGCGTCGCCTACGCCACCGATACCAGCCGATGCGACCGCGGCGTAAGGGAGTCGACGATGGATAAGGAACGGTTCCGGACCGTGCGGCAGGTCGCGAATCTGCGGCAGGGCCGCAACGACTGGTACCGCATCGAGAACAAGACTGCCGGCGAACCCGCAACCGTCTACATTTACGATGAAATCGGGTGGTTTGGGGTGACGGCCGCCGATTTCGTCAAAGACTTGCAGGCCGTCACCGCGGACACCATCGACCTACACCTGAACACACCCGGCGGTGACGCCTTCGAAGGCATCGCCATCTACAACTCACTCAAGCAACACAAGGCGACGGTGAACGTCCTCATCGACGGACTCGCCGCATCCGCCGGATCCTTCATCGCGCAAGCCGGAGACACCATCTCCATCGCCCGAAACGCCCAAATGATGATCCACGAAGCATCCGGACTCGTCATCGGTAACGCATCCGACATGGCCGACATGGCGGCGCTCCTCGACAAAATGTCCAACAACGTCGCCGACATTTACGCGCAACGCGCCGGTGGCACCGTCACCTCGTGGCGGGACGCCATGCGCGCCGAAACGTACTACTCCAGTTCGGAGGCCGTCGCCGCCGGCCTCGCCGACGACGTCACCGGCGAAACCGACACCACCAACAACTGGGACCTCTCCATTTACGCCCACGCCGGACGTGAACAAACCCCGCCCCCACCAACCCCGGCCCGTGACATGGCGCCGGTCATGCCAATAAATGTGGCAGAATTCCGTGCAATATTCGAGAAGGAGGCAGCGGGCAGATGACCGCTCCCACGATCCCCACGACCGCTGCCGAGTTAGAGGAAATGCTCGGCGACACCAACAAGATGAAAGACCTGTACGGCGACAAGAAGGCGTTCGGCGAGTTCATCAGCAACTACGCCAAGACCGTCATGGACAAAGACCAGTCCATCGCACAGCAGGTCCGCGACGAAACGCAGGTCGTTCTCCGCGACTGGCTGAAAGGCCACGGTCAGGACACCCCCGTCAATCTGACCCCCGGCGACCCGGTGTCCAGTACTCTCCAGACCGGCCGCGTCAACAAGATCTACAACGCGTCGGCGCCGGGTGCGCAACTCGACAGAGACTTTTCCGGGTCCGTCGAGTTTTTCCAGTCGATCTGGCATCACTCGAACACCCTGAACAACGCCGACTCGTTGGCGGAGAAGGCGACACGGGCGAAGAAGGTTCAGAACTCGTTCGGGTCCACGGTACCCGCGGATGGCGGGTTCCTCATCCCCGAGAACCTCCGCTCCGAACTCCTGTCCGTGGCGTTGGAGACCGCGATCGTGCGGCCTAGGGCCCGCGTCATCCCCATGGATTCGCTGCGGGTACCCATCCCCTCCGTAGACGACACCTCACACGCCTCCAGCGTGTACGGCGGCATCGTCGCCTACTGGACAGAAGAAGGCGCATCCCTCACCGAGTCCCAGGCATCATTCGGCCGTATCGTCCTGGAGGCGAAGAAACTCACGGCCTACTGCGAAATCCCCAACGAGCTCGTCGCCGACGCCCCCGCGTTCGGAGCATTCCTCGACGGCATCCTCCCCGAAGCCATGGCCTACTACGAAGACGTAGCATTCATCTCCGGCTCTGGGGTCGGCGAGCCCCTCGGCTGGGCCAACGGCTCCGCGGCAGTCCTCACCGGGAACAACGGCGGCAAAACAGCCCGCGCCACCGCCGGCACCGTCACCTGGGGTGACCTCGCCGTCATGTACGCCCGGATGCTACCCGCGTCGCTGGGCCGCGCCGTGTGGATGATCTCCCCCGACGTCCTGCCAGCGCTTTTGCAGATGCAGCTGGCATCCGGCGCACCGATCGCGATCTGGCTCACCGGCAATCAGGGCTTCGACGCACCCACCCTGTCGCTCCTCGGCAGGCCAGTCATCGTCACCGAAAAGGTGCCACCCCTCGGCACCCCCGGTGACGTCAATTTCGTCGACCTCGGCTACTACCTACTCGGTGACCGGCAGGTCATGCAGGCCATGTCGTCCCCCCATTTCAAGTTCGCCTCCGACAAAACCGCCTACCGGATCATCGAACGAGTCGACGGCCGCCCGTGGCTGAACTCGGCGATCACCCCCAAGAACGGCGGCCCCGCACTCACACCCATCGTCAAGCTCGGATAACTCCTGGCCGCAATCGTTGCGGTCCAAATCGGCCGGCATTAAACCCCCGGCGGAGAGGCAAACATCATGGATGGACTAGGTAGGGAATTCAACTACCGGCAGATTGCCGATGCCGGATATATTCGGCTCGACAACGCTGACGCCGTCTCGTTCTTCTGCTATCTCACAGGCGGTGTGGCCGACACCTACACCGTGCAAGAGGCAAAGGACGCCGCCGGCACCGGCGCACAGAACCTCGTCAAGATTGACCACTACTACACGTGCACCGGTGATGGCTCTGACGCGTGGGTGAAACGCACCCAGACCGCGGCCGCTGCGATCACCACAACCACTGCGACTACCCAGGCCGCAGCGTGTTTCTCGGTGTCCGCGAATTCGCTGTCTGACACATACAAGTATCTCAAGTGCACCTCCACCGGTGCAGGGCTCGTATCCGCTGTGCAGCATGACCTAGCCGTCCAGCGCAAGCCTGAGAACCTGCCAGCGGTAGGCGTCTAATGGGAACGAATATCGACAACCTCGCATTCGATGAGGCACTCGATATCCAAATCGACACTATCGAACAGATCCGTGGTGGATACAGCAGCGTGACAGTCAGCATGTTGGACATCCGCGAGTACGGTGTCGTCGTGCAATATCCGAACGGTGACAACACGGGAATATTCACCACATTAGTGCCCCACTCAAATATCAGATCGATCTCTCAGTTCAACTGACGGAGGCGCACAGTGGCACTGTGGGTATGTGACGACTGCGGCAGCAGATTCGCTGTCGGGTTACGGATGTGCCCACAGTGCACCTCCGAGCAAGCACACGAGGAAGGCGACGACGACATGCCAAAGACCACCGTCTACGGAGGCGCCACCAACGCCGCCGCCGACGACGAACAGCAGACTGAGGCGTCGGCCGACGTCGAAGAGACCGCCGGCACCTACGCCGGATGGAGCAAAGCCGAACTCGTCACCGAATGCGACGAACGGGGCCTCCCGAAGACCGGTAACATCCCCGACCTTGTCGCACGGCTTGAGGCCGACGACGCAACCCCAGCCGAGTAGTCATGTCGTGGTGGCAGCTCATCGACATCTACGATGAAGCCAACGACATCGTCGCCTCCGGCGTTGACATCGAACGGCAAGTCTGCCCCAACGACGGACAACCCCTCCTAGAGGGACCACAAGGGCAGCTGTATTGCCCGTTCGACGGGTACCGCCCCGACAACTGAATAGGCCCAATCCAGTAGTTCCGTAGAAAGCAGCCGGGTGAGGACATGGGCGTGTGGTATTGCACACGTGAAGACGTGGCGTCCGCCATCGACGTCAAAACGACGGCCCGTGACAACGGCCAAGTTGACCGTGGCATCGAAGCCGCCTCCCGCGGTGTCGAGGCGTTCCTCCACCGCCGGTTCGCACCCACCATCGCCACCCGCAAATTCGACTGGCCCGACGACCAGATGGGCCGCTCATACCGGCTGTGGCTGAACCAGCAGGAACTCATCACCGTCACGTCCATCACCACCGGCGGCCATCCCATCACCAACTATTTTCTGGAGCCCGTGAACTTCGGGCCGCCGTACAACCGGGTCGAAATCAACCTGGCCGGCGGTGACGCTTTCACCACCGGTGCAACCCGGCAACAGAACATCGTCATCACAGGCCTGTTCGGATACGCCGACGAACAGGTCCCCGCTGGGGTGCTGGCCGGCACCATCGACAGTGTCGTCACCGTCATCGCCGTCTACATCGGGGCGGGCATCGGTGTTGGCACCATCCTCACCGCCGGCACCGAACGGATGATTGTCACCGAACGCGCCATGACCGGTGCCGGGTTCGCCATCGGCGCCGACCTCGCCTCATCCTCCGCCGCGGTCACGGTAGCCACCGGCGACGGCACCAAATTCGGCATCGGAGAAACCATCCTCGTCGACGCCGAACGCATGTTCATCATCGACATCATCGGGAACAACCTCATCGTCAAACGGGCATGGGACGGCACCGTCCTCGCCGCACACACCACCGGAGCCGGCATCAACGCCCTACGCCGCCTCACCGTCGTGAGGGGTGTCCTCGGCACCACCGCCGCCGGGCACGTCGACACCACCCCGCTGACAAGCTGGGTGGTCCCCGGGCCGGTGCGGGCCCTCGCCATCGCCGAAGTACTCAACACGTTCGAACAGGAACAGTCCGCCTACGCCCGCACCGTCGGCGCCGGTGACTCCGCCCGCGCCGCATCAGGGGCCGGCATCGACGACCTCCGGGACCGCGTCTACACCTCCCACGGCCGCAAAAACCGGATGGCGGCCATCTGATGGAAACCATCACCGTCCACAAACACGGCCCCATCTTCGACGGCCGCGCCAGCCGGGCGGTCACCGCATATTTGGACGTGGCCACGAAGAAAGTCGCCGAAGAAGGCGTCCACATAGTCCGGCAACAGTTACAGATCAATATCAAACATTCGACAGGCTACGTCGAATCCAGAGTCACCACCGACCGATCCAACTCAGGTAACGCGCAAGTCACCGGCGGCGGTGTCATCTACGGGCCATGGTTGGAAGGTGTCAGCACACGGAACCAGGCCACCCGGTTCAAGGGGTATCACAGTTTCCGGAAGGCCACGGCGTTACTGCAGCACAGGGCCGCAGACATCGCCGGCCCGACGCTGCATCAGTTCCTGGAACGGATGCAGTGAATGAGTACGTGCAGGAAGGAATGTGATGTGGCCGATTATGCCAGTTTGGCGTTAGCGATTACCGCGACCGGTGGCGCAGCCTCATCCATCATCATCGCCGTCGACAAGTACCGGCATGGCAGCGACGAGGACCGGGCGGACCGGCTCGAACGGAAAGCGGCGAAGCTACGACACGAACCCCGCGACCACAGCACCGATGACACTGCGATGCATTGGGCGGTTGTGACATCATGACCCGCAGTCCTCACATTCCCCCGGCGCCGACAACTGGCCGGACGGTGATGCGAACCATGCAGGTGGGGTTCATCACCACGTTTGTCGTTATCGCCCTATATGTGGGACTGGTGAAGCTCCCGGAGATCGCCTACCGGCTCGGACAGCAGACCACAACCGCGCAGCAAAACCAGGCGAAACTAGCCGCGAACGGCTACCAACCCGTCGGGCCACCCGCCGCCGAAATTTCGCAGGGCAAAGCCAAAGCCACACCGACAGCGGCCGCACCAACCACACCCGCACCGGTGTACATCACCGGCCCCGCCGGCCCGACAGGCCCCGGCGGTTCAAACGGCGCATCCGGGTCGACAGGCGCCCAAGGCCCCCGCGGCCCCCGAGGCGCCCAAGGCGCCCAAGGCCCCACCGGGCCACGAGGCGCCACCGGAGCCACCGGCATCTCCGTAACGGCCACCCCCGGCCCGGCAGGCCCACCCGGAGTCACCGGCGCACCCGGCCCCGCAGGCCCCCCCGGCGTAGCAGGCGACCCCGGACCGCCAGGAGCACAAGGAGACCCCGGCCCAGCCGGACCAGTCGGCCCCACAGGCCCCACCGGACCCAGCTGCCCCGACAACTTCACCCTCGTCCAAGAGACCGCCCCACCGCCCTACACCGACCAGGTGTGGGCAATCTGCGTCTCACCCGCAACCCCGCCGGAGACGACCCCATGACAACACCCACCGTCTACGGACGCGGCTTCGACTGCGCCTACGGGCCCCCACCCGCCACCACCGCCCTCGCATCCCCCTACGGCCACTTCTGGGCCACCTACCTGCGGAAACGCACACCCTCATCCGTCCACGTACTCAACCCCATCAACCTCGCCGAATACCGCGGCCACCACATCCCCCTCGTATTCCTCTACGAAGACGCCAACCCCGCACGAATGCGACAAGGCGGACCATCCGGCATCGTCGACGGACAACAGGCAATCGCCGACTTGACAGCACTCGGCATTCCCCTCACCGAAGTACAAGCCGTCTATTTCACCGCCGACACCGACACCAGCGCGGCAGATTACCCGGCGATCGCGGCATACCTGGACGGCGCCGCCAGCACCACGCTCGGACCCAACCGCATCGGCCTCTACGGCGAAGCCGACCTCATCGACGCTATGCGACACCACGCCCACTGGTACTTCCAACCCTGCGCCTGGTCACGACACCGCATCGCCGCCGGCATCCACATCTACCAAGGCCGCTCCGCAACCACCTCCACATGGGGCGCGAAAATCGGCGACATCACCGTCGACGTCGATGAAGCCCTCCAAACCAACTACGGCCAATGGCCCGCACCCGCAAGCCCACCCAGCAAACCAGGAGCAGACGACGTGACCGAACAAGAAATGCAACACGTGGCCGACCTCGTACTGAACGCCCTCGACAAGGCAGGCGAATACGTGGTCGCGCAAAAGACCACCCGCGGAACCACCTTCATCGACGCCATCGCGAAACGCGTCGAACAGTTCCAACACAACCCGGACGCATGATGGCCGGCCCCGTAGAAACCAAGGCAGTAGCCGGAGGACTCGGCGCCGGAGCAGGCGCCATCACCGCACAATTCGTCGACTACCTGCTACAAATCACCGCATACCACCACCACGACGTGCCCGGAGTCGTCTCCGACTTCGTACTCGTCGCCGTCTCCACAGCCTTCGCACTCGCCGCCGCGTGGCTCGCACCCCACACCCACACCACCCCACCGGCCGCATAGCCAATGGACATCGCTGGCCTGTTCGCAGCCGTCGAAAGCCACGCCCTGGCCCTCGGCGTCTTCGAACGCGTCAACATGCACGAACCCAAAACATCACCCGGCAGCGGCCTCACCGCCGCCGTATGGATACAAGCCATCGCCCCCGTCACCACATCCGGACTCGCCACCACATCCGGACGCATCGAATTCTCAACCCGCATCTACACCAACATGCTCACCGAACCACAAGACGCCATCGACCCCAACATGGTCGCCGCCGTAGACGCCCTCCTGGGCGCCTACTCCGGAGACTTCGACCTCGGCGTCACCGGAGTACGAGACGTCGACCTCCTCGGACAGCACGGCGTGCCACTCTCCGCACTCGCCGGCTACCTCAACCAAGACGGGAAGCTGTACCGCGTCATGACGGTGACACTCCCCATCATCATCAACGATCTGTGGGCTCAGGTGACCTAAATGGCCAAACAGTCAGGACTCGGCGATAATCTCTACATCGGCGGATTCGACATCTCCGGAGACGTCGGCTCCATCGACACCATCGGCGGCGGCCCAGCCGCCCTCGACGTCACCGGCATCAACAAATCAGCGAACGAACGCATCGGCGGAGAACGCGACGGCTCCATGAGCTTCACCGCATTCTGGAACCCCGGCCTCACCCCCGCCGAACACGTCGTCCTCTCCACACTCCCCACCGCCGACGTGCAACTCATGTACGAACGCGGCGCCATCCTCGGGAACCCCTCCGCCGTCCTCGTCGGGAAACAAATCAACTACGACGGCACCCGCGGCTCAGATGGCGCCTTCACATTCAAAGTCGACGCACAAGGAGACGGCTTCGGCCTCGAATGGGGTGTCCAACTCACCGCCGGAGTACGCACCGACGTCGCCGCAACCAACGGCGTAGGCGTCGACCAGACCACCGTGTCAACCGCCCTCGGATGGCAGGCCTACCTGCAGGTCTTCGGATTCACCGGCACCGACGCCACCGTGAAAATTCAGGACTCAGCCGACAACTCCACGTTCGCGGACCTCGCCGGGGGCGCCTTCACCCAGGTCACCACGAGCACCCCGCAAGGGCAACGGCTACAGGGCGGCGCCACCGCGGTCGTCCGCCGATACGTCCGAGCCATCACCATCACCACCGGCGGCTTCACCTCCCTACCATTCGCCGTCATGTTCAACCGCAACCTCACAGCCACGGTGTTCTGATGGGCATCAACCGGATCTCCCCGCAGCTCCCCGTCGAAGCCGTCAAAACCTACTCCGTCTTGCAACCCATACCGACACACTTCCGGACCGGCTCCTGCGCGGAGGCACGCTGCCCCAACATGCAATACGGGTGGCGGTCCACCATCGACGAACGCTACGACCTTGGCCGCGCACAGGCCCATTACATCCGGAAGGAATCCGGGCGCCGATTCACCGAAATATTGGCCCCGTCCGGCCTCACCGAGTTCACGTTCCAGGCCGGCCAAACCTGCTTCGCACAACACTCGATCTCACTGGACCGGGAACCGCTCTACATCGTCCGCGGCGGCGACTGGCGGGGCAACCCCCGAGGGGAAACACGGCGACACGTCAACGGCGCGGAATGGGTCGAAGACTTCGCGGAACATCAGCAGACGCTAGCCGACCGGCTCGCGCAAGGATAAGGAGACACCCCAATGGCCAAGAGCTCCGGGCTAGGCTGGACCACGCTGAGCGTTGACGACTCGGCCGGCTCACCACAGCCCATCAAAAACGACATCACGAACCTCGACTTCGCGACCCCCCGCGGCGTCCAGGACGTCACCGGCATCGACAAGTCAGCGATCGAACGGCTGTTGCTCCTCGCCGACTTCTCCATCACCCTCAACGGCGTATTCAACCCCGCCGCGAACCAGTCCCACGACGTGTTCAAAACGGTGCCCTCAACGTCGGTTGCCCGCACAGTCACATCAGTGCAGAACGGCAAGACCCTGGCAAACGAAACCCTGTTCACCGACTACCAACTGACCCGCGCAGCCTCCGGCGAGCTCACCTGGCAGGCCCCCGGCCTCCTCGCCGACGGCACCGTACCCCTGTGGGCCTAACCCATGGGATACGACCGGAAACAGAAGGCGAAAGTCTTCCACCTCAGCTTCGAAGACCCCGAGATGGAAGGCCTGGAAATCACCGCCGGCTCAACATCGATGCGAGGCCTACTGGAACTGACCAAGTTCATGCAGAAAGGCATGACCGCCGACGACGTCAACGCCGGCATGCTCGACCCCATCGTCGACCAGTTCATCGGCGCCCTGCAATCCTGGAACTTAGAGGACGACGGCCAGCCGGTGCCCACCACCAAAGATGCGCTACTCGACCAGGACAACGATTTCGTCCTAGGAGTCATCGCAGCGTGGATGGACGCGGTGGGCGGTGTTCCAGCCCCTTTAGAGCAGACATCGAACGATGGAGAACCGTCGGTGCTGTCGTCGATTCCGATGGAAACTATGTCGGAAAGCCGGGCGAGCTAGAGGACGCCGAACTGATCCTGAGCCTGTGCGAACGGTTCGGTTGCCTACCGAGCCAACTGTTCGCGGAGGACGCCGAAATGTACCGGTGGCTGATGTTGGAAGCGATGGGAGGTAGCCGCGATGGCGAACGTAGTGGAGATTTCGGTCAAGGCGAATGACCAAACCAAAAGCGGGTTCGGCTCGTCGACTACCAACGCCAACAAGCTTGGCAACGCCGCCGAAGGTGTCAAAGGTAAACTCGGGTTGCTGAAAGTCGGTGCGGCCGCCGTCGTCGGCTCCGGACTCGTCAAGTTCTTCGCCGACTCCACCGCGGAGGCCCGCGAGTCCCAGAAGGTCAACGCCGACACGGCGAACGTCCTCAAGACGACCGGTGGTGCGGCGAACGTCACCGCCAAACAAGTCGGGGACCTAGCCACCGCCATTTCGAACAAGACCGGCATCGACGACGAGGCCATCCAGTCCGGTCAGAACATGCTTCTGACGTTCACGAACGTCCGGAACGAAGCCGGCAAAGGCAACGACATATTCAACCAAGCCACCGGCATCATGACCGACCTCGCCGCGAAGATGGGAACCTCCACCCCGAAGGCCGCCATACAACTCGGCAAGGCCCTCAACGACCCAGTGAAAGGCATCGGGGCACTATCCCGTGTCGGGGTCACCTTCACCGCCGGACAGAAAGAACAAATCAAGACACTCGTCGCATCCGGTAACACCATGGGCGCCCAGAAGATCATCCTCAAAGAACTGGGCAAAGAGTTCGGGGGCACCGCCGCCGCGCAAGCCACAGCCGGCGAGAAAATGTCGACGACATGGAAAAACGTCGAAGAACAGGTCGGGACCGCCCTCCTACCGGTCATCAACAAACTGGAGAACTTCATCTCCACGAAACTCCTACCGGCGTTCGTGAAACTCATCGTCTACTTGCAGGCCCACTGGCCCGCCATCAAAAAGGTCCTCCTCGCCGCAATCAGCCCCATCATCGCCATCATCAAATTCCTGTTCGAGTTCATCAAAAGCCACATTGCCACGTTCGAAGCGCTCGGGAAAATCCTCATCAAAATCGCCCCCTACCTGCTAGCCGTCGGCGCCGCCGTAGTCATCATGACCAACCCATGGCTACTCGCCATCGCCGCCGTCCTCGGCATCATCGCCGCCTGGGACAAAATCAAAGCCGCCACCAAAACGTTCGTCGACTTCTTCACGAAAACCATTCCCGCCGCCGTCGGGAAAGTCATCGACTACATCAAACAACACTGGAAAATTGCCGCCCTCATCGCCGGCCCCATCGGTGGCGTCATCATCCTCGTACTCACACACTGGAACTCGATAAAGAAGATCTTCACGGATGCCATCGGCGCCATCCTCGGGTTCCTCAAGCAACTACCCGGCAAGGCGGTCACCGCCATCGGTGATGTCCATGTCCGCCTCTACCAAAAAGGACGGCAACTGATCGGTGGCCTGTGGGCCGGCGCTGTCGCGTTCTTCTGGATGAACATTGACTTCTTCGGGCACCTGGCGGGCACCATCATCAACGCCATCGGTGATGTTCACGTCCGGCTCTACCAACTCGGACGGCAGCTACTCGGCGGACTATGGAGCGGCGCAAAGTCCTTCTTCTCCACGAACATCGACTTCTTTGCACACCTCATCGGGCACATCATCAGCGCCCTAGGAATCGTCAACGACCGACTCATGGCCAAGGGCCGGGCCCTCATCGGTGGCCTATGGAACGGCGCAAAATCGGCGTGGGTGGCGGTGAGGACATGGTTTGCCCATCTCATCGGGAACTCTGCTATTGCCCTCGGTGTCGTCGGAGGACGCCTAGTCGACAAGGGCCGCGCACTCATCGGCGGCCTGTGGAACGGCATCAAAGCAAAATGGAACGACGTCATCAACTGGTTCAAACACCTGCCAGGGAAAATCATCAAAGCCATGGGATTCGGAAGCCCCCCCGGGTGGGCCATCAAAGCCGGCGGTTGGATTATTGAGGGCATGCTGAAAGGTGTCGGCCACAAGGTGCCGAGCCTCGCCAAGTACCTTGCCAACCGGGCGAAGGAACTCGGCAAGACTCTCATCGCGCTGCCCATCGCCGGATCCCAGGGGTTCACCGGTTCCCGGAAAGACAACAAGCTCATGTCACAGCAGTTATTGAAGTTTTTCGGATGGGGCACCGGCCCGGAGCAACGGGCATTCGACGCCCTGGAAATGTCCGAAGCCGGATACAACCAGAACGCCCAAAACCCGACATCCACCGCCTACGGCATGGGACAATTCCTCGACTCCACATGGGCACCCTACGGGCCGAAAACATCCGACCCCCGCAAGCAACTGCTGTACATGATGGAATACATCCGGGACCGCTACGGCGACCCCATCGCCGCATGGAGCTACCACCAAGGCCACAACTCATACGGCAAAGGCTCATGGGATATTCCATCGACACAGATGGCCACCATCCACAAGGGCGAGATGATTATCCCCGCCGCACCCGCCGCCCGCATCCGAAGCGGAACCGGTGGCGGCGCCACCGTCATCACACTAGAAATCAACTCCGCAGGCGCCAAAATTGATGACCTCATGGTCGAACTCATCCGCAAAGCCGTCCGAGTCCGCGGCGGCAACGTCCAATTCGCCCTAGGCCGCTGACATGGCCCTCTTCGACACCAAACTCACCATCCTCGTCGAACTGTTCATCTCCGGGGCATGGACCGACATCACCCCCTACGTGTACCAGCGGGACCGGATCTCCATCACCCGTGGCCGGCAGAATGAAGGTCAGAACGTCGATGCGGCATCCTGCAAACTGACCCTCGACAACCGCGACGGCCGCTGGTGCGCACGTAACCCGACATCCCCCTACTACGGGCTCATCGGCCGGAACACGCTGCTCCGGGTCACCGCCCCCACCCTGGCGGGAACATCCATCCGCATGGTCGGCGAGGTCGCCTCCTGGCCCCAAACATGGGACATCTCCGGCCGCGACATCTACACCCAAATTGAGGCCGCCGGCATCCTCCGCAGACTAGGCCACGGACAACAACCGATACTCGCCACCTTCGCGACCTACATCAAAGGATCCGGGTCGAACCACTCCTGGCCCGGAGTCACCGCGGAGCCACTCGCCGCGGGCGCCCAACCGTTACAGCTCAACAACTGCGTAGGGAACGTCACATTCAACACCGGTGTCCTCGCCGACACCGCCGAACTTGGCATGAACGTCGCCACCACCAACCTCACCCAAGACGCCAACGGCTACCCCACCGCCGGCTTCATCCAAGCCGAATTCGGCGTAGCCGCCTCCGCCGGAACCATGGGCATAGCCGTCAACTTCCGGTCCGAAAGCCTCGGATTCCTCCGCGTCTTCATCCAAGACCTATTCCGCCAGCAAGTCATCGAAGTACAACTCCGCGGAGACGCCGTCAACAACGACGCCCGCGTCGTCCTCCGGCAACTCGACGGCGACGGCGTATCAACCCTCACCAACCTAGGCGACTCCGGGCCACTCGACGCCCTCACCGACGGACTCATGCACAACCTGATGTTCACCGTCACCCTAGGCGGAGCGAGCATCGCCGTATCCGTCTACATGGACGGCGTCGACATACTCGACGTCACCCAAGCCTCCGCATCGTGGACAGGATGCGGATGGTGCAAAGTCGCCTACACCCCACAAGCCGCCGCCCCCACCGACGTCGCACTCAGCTACCTCACCGTCTGGCCCGCCACCCCCACCCCATCCGTCGTATCCGCCGCCGCACTCGGACACCCCGGCGAAACAGCCGGCCGCCGCATCGAACGCCTCTGCTCCGAAAATAACATCACCTTCGCAGGCAACGGCAACCTCGACACCACCCAACCCATGGGCCGCCAACCCCTAGACACACTCCTCAACCTCCTCCAAGAATGCGCCAACACCGACCTCGGCATACTCTACGAAACCCGCTCATTCCTCGGACTCGCCTACACCACCCGACAAAACCTGTACAACAAAACACCCCAACTCACACTCTCCATCGCCGCCCACAACCTCGGCGCAGCCCCCGACGTCATCGACGACGACCAAAACCTAGCCAACGACATCACCGTCACCTCCCGCACCGGCGGCACCGCCACCGCAATCCTCACCACCGGCCCCCTCTCCACACAACCCCCACCCGACGGCGTCAACGACTACCAACAATCCGCATCAGCCAACCCACAAAACGACGCCCAACTCGACGACCTCGCCCACTGGCTACTCTCCATCGGCACCGTCAACGAAGCCCGCTACCCCGCAATCCCCGTCAACATGGCCAACTCCACCATCCGCGGCTCAAGCACCATGATCAACGCCATCGTCGGCACCGACGTCGGAGAAATCATCACACTCACCGGCATGCCCGCATGGCTACCACCCGACGACGTCAAAATGATAGTCCAAGGCCACGTCGAAAACCTGGACCAATACGGGTGGGACCTCACATTCAACTGCGCACCCGAATCCCCCTACGAAGTGGGTGTCTACGGGACGGCAGGCTCCGGAAGCATGCGGTACGACGCCGAAAACTCGACACTCACCGCACTAATCAACAACTCCGTGACATCATTCACCGTCACATCAGCCGCGAACACCGCCCTATGGACCATAGCCGGCGCCGAATTCCCCTTCGACATCAACATCGACGGGGAACGCATGACCGTCACCGCCATCACCGGTGCCAGCTCACCCCAAACGTTCACCGTCACCCGCGGCGTCAACGGAGCCGCGAAAGGCCACCACACCGGCGCCGCAGTCCATCTGTGGACCATCTTCCGATATGCGCTATGAATAGGAACATCCCATGGGTCTAAACGCGGGAGATACCGCCGTCGCACCTGGCGCATCAGCGTCGCAGGTATTCACCTCAGGTGGCACCTGGAACAAACCCAACGGGGTCCGGTCAGTGCGGGTCCGGGTCATCGGCGGAGGCGGAGGCGGCGGCGGCTCCGCGTTCGGCACCGGGCAGGGCGCCGCCGGCGGCGGTGGCGGCGGAGGCTACTCCGAGATGCTCATCCAACCCGGCACGCTAACCGCGACCGTCGCCGTCACAGTAGGCGCCGCGGGGGCCGCCGGCTCATCTGCGTCAGGTAACGGCGGCACCGGCGGCACATCATCGTTCGGGTCATTCTGCTCCGCCACAGGCGGCGTAGGCGGCTCCGGCATCGCATCCACCACAACAACCACCGCGGCGACCGGCGGGGCAGGCGGGGCCGGCGCATCCGGTGACATCAACATCTCCGGCGATACCGGAGCCATCGGACAAGTCTCCGCAGGCGTCGCATTCCGCACCAACTACGGCGGCGGCACACCCCTAGCAGGAACCGTCCGCGCCTCATCCACCCAAGGCGCCCTCGCCGGAGCCCTCTACGGCGGCGGCGGAGCCGGCGCAATCGTCACAGCCGCCTCACAAGCCGGCGGAGCCGGAGCCGCAGGAATAGTCATCGTCGAATCAATCTTCTGAGCCACCGGTCATCCATCGGACGAACTGTCCAGAGCGTGCCAAGTCGAACACGGCCAATACGCGTCACACGCCCTGCATATCGGAAAGTCCTCGATCTCCACTCCGACATGCAGCGTCCGCACAGCCTGTAGCCGAGCCTCAGCCGCCTCGGCACGCCGTGACGCTTCGACCGCTGCAGCGACTGCCCGAGCCCGCTCGTCCTCAGCCGCAATCACGCGCTTACCGAACCGCTGTACCTGATCAAGCAACATGTCCCGCTCGGCGGTCAGCTTCCTGATCGACTGCAGCGTTACGCGAGTTACCTCTTGCTCAGCCGCCAAACAACCCTGCGCGTGTTCCAACCGAGCCGACGTATTACGCAGACTCAACCGCAGCATGTCCAGCTCGTCCGGCTCAGTCATCAGCTATCACTGTCCATCTCTGATATGCAGTGCCGCAACGGCACGATAGATGTACGGCTGCAACTCGCTCACGAGGGAGGAGTCTTCGCTCGTCTCGGTCACGTGTTCCAAACCGTCCAACGCATCTGCCAACGCCACACGCAACCGCTTGATTTCCTTCTCATAATCGAACTGATGCGGGAGAGCCCCATACTGGTCAGACATCAGACACCTCGTTTACGTGTTTAACGCAACCGCCAGCGGCACTGCCCAGAATCGCCGCTCGGAAGTAATCGACAACATCTTCCGTCAATTCTCCCGGGTTGTCGTACTCATTGATCCATGCATCAGCATCTACAGTAATCTGCAGAGTGACCGTGATTTCGTACGGTCCAAGCTTAGACATCAGACACCTCCAATTCCGGGTGATGGCCCTTGTCAAACTCGCAAATAAAGTCGGCCACTGCATCCGGCATGGTTGCGTCCAGCCAGTCAAGTCCGGTGACCCGTACGTAGGCCCTGGTGACCCCCGCGTGCACATTATTTCGGCCGGTTGCCTTCCGCAGGAATACTGCGACAGGACAAATCTCAGATCCGTGCCTACCGCGGCACCCCTCGTCTAGCAGCACCTCCGCTACCGTCTTGTCCGGGCGCACCAGCTGGTCTAGTGCCTCAGCGATCGTGGTCATCTCGAATTCTCCTTGCAATAGCAGAAGGACTTAGGTCCCTGCGGTGCCTGCATGCTCGCCCAATGCTTCGGCCAGCACGCCGGGCAGATGAACGACGCGACCTGCTGCCCCGTGAGCCAGTTGCTGTTGCAATGTCCACACAGCCGCAGCCGGTTCTGACTCGGATAGCCACCCAGGCTTACCATGTCAGCCTCGCCCCGTACCGACGTTGATCGATCCGTGCCGAGTCGGGCATGTCGTTCGGGCAGGCCTCATCGATGAACCGCGTCAGGAGACGGGCGTATCTGGGCAACCACCAAATGGACATCGTCACGGCAACCTTCCGGTCGTTCACCGGCCACGCCGCGACCGTCTTACAGGCCGCGATCTCATCCGGGTTGACCCGATCGGCGGAGACGCCGTAGCCGTTCTCACCCTCTAGGAACGCGGCGTGTGACCGGGCGTTGTCGACGACGAGCTTCGCGATCGTTGTGGCTGACAGCATCTCGGGGTCCTCTCAGGCGAGCGTGCAACAGGGCAGGAACCGGAACTCGCCGATGTAGCTCACCGCGGGAGTGCCGTTCTCCTCCGCGATGTCACCGAACCATTCCTCGCATAGATCCGTACGGCTCGTGACGTCGAGCGTGCTGGTCTCGGTACGCACCTTGCGCAGATCGCTACAGGTCGCCCTGTGGACGTCAAGGCCGGACTTACTGGCTACCAACGTGACACTGGTCATTTCGGGGTCCTCAGTCCTGGTCGGCGCGGTGTGACACGGACAGCTCGGAAAGGAGGCCGCCGGCCGCGAACGGATCGTTCCGCTTGACGCGGCGGTCACGGGGCGCGATGCGAGCTACAGCAGCGTCGTAGGCGTCAGCGGCGGCGTGCGCCTGAGCTGCCAGATGGTCGGTCGCGCCGCAATACTGGCAGAAGTATGTGGCGCCATCGAAGTTGGTCCTAGCCGGCTTATCGGCGAATGTGCACCATACGTCCGTCGACTGCTCGGTGAGCTGCGAGCCGAGACTGGCGAGCGTGGCTACGAATCCGGGGCGCGGGGTGTTGTGTGTCATTGTCGGCTCCTTCGGGGGTGGCTACCTGCGTACTGTTCGATGATAGGACACTACGGGGGGGATGTCAACCCAGCGAACGGCAGTTAGCCGAACTCCATGCCTTGCCCGGCCCAGCCCGGCCACGCCACGCCAAGCCACGCCCCGCCAAGCCGCGCTATGGCTATTTGTCGATCTGTCCTGCAGCTCGTTTATGCAACTCAGTCAACGACGGCCTGCGAGACGAATCCACCAGCTGACTCAGCCACGCCTTCCGCCGGTCCACCGCCTCACGCTCAAACTGAGACAGTTCCCCCCGGCGGTGATCGATAGCCGACAGTTTCCGGTATCCGGCTTTCAGCTTCCGGTGACCTGACCGGGCCTCCCGGTCAGCCTCCGCGAGATGCTCCCCGGCGCGCATCACAACCCACCCGAACTTTGGGACAGTCCGCACCGACAGGCGGCCGTCCTCCTCCAAATGGACTTTCGCTTGCCCCATCGCCGCACCCGCAGTAGCCCAATCACACGCCAACATATCCATGACCTCACGGCGGGTAATCTCATCGTTGATGTTCCGTTCCACGACAAGGTCGTAGCAGTACTGCCAACGTGGCCGCAGCCCGTCAGCCGGCTCAAACGGTTTCCGATCATTCATGTGAACACTCCTTGCCTAGCCTTGCCCGGCCCTGCCGAGCACAGCTTAGGTTTGCCTAGCCAGGCCCTGTCATGCCAATCCATGCCACGCCATGCCGCGCCTCGCTGTGCCCCGCTGAGCCCTGCATTGCACCGCCCGGGCGTGCAATGCCCAGCTATTTGATGGTTGCTTCGAATTTGCCGTAAAACCGCCGGAAATCGCCGATACCAACCGCCGACCCCGCCTTCACCAAAATGTGTTCGAACATGTCCAAATTCAACGTCTGCGTGTCCAAATCCACGGGGAACTCGGCGGCCCACTCAGGGAAACACGCCCGCACCCCCATAATCCGTTGCCGCTGCACCACAACCACGCGACGATCCACGAACTGACCGGTGCCGTCACCCCACAACTCGTCAATGTTCCGAGGCCCGTCATACAACAGGTTCGCCCGGTCGGCCAGGAAAAACACTGACCGCTCCACCGTCTTACCGAGCCGCCCCACCAGTGACCCGGCCTCCATCAAGCACCGGAACAGGTTCGCGGCAGGTAGGAACGGCCCCGTTTCATCATCCCAATACAGGGAACTCCCGAACTTCAGGCGATCCAACTCGTACAAGTCAGAATCGGTTTTGTTCTTCTTGCCTTTCAACGCCGCCATCTGCTTAGACCACGAGTTGAGCGGGTCAACAGTCTGGTTGTTGTGCATCAGCAGCGGTTGTGTTCCGACAAGTCGGATAATCATTGGATACTCCTGGTTCCGTGTGTGAATATTGCCGTTGTATTCCATGCCCAGCCACGCCTTGCTTAGCCTGACCGTTCCATGCTCTGCCACGCCACGCCTCGCCGAGCCCAGCCCGGCAATGCAAGGTCTTAGCAGTGAATTATCAGTTCGCCCTGGTGACAGAGCACCACGACCTGATCACCGGTCTCTAAAACGTGATATCCACGTCGTTGCGCCTCCGCGATCACCTGACCGACCGACGCAAGCTTGTCAACCCAACCACGATTACGGCGGATGACACCACCATTTGTTTCCTGCTGAGTGGCGAACCACTGCAGCACCCAAGCATTCACAATCGGCTCACGTACAGACTCCGTCAATTCAAACTCCATGATCAGCCACCCATCCAAAACCGCAGGGTCTTCCGGGCACCCGCCGTCTTCGTTTCCACGACAACCTCGTACAGGGTGCGGGCCGACCCGGCAGGAATGTGGAACGTCACCCGCAGGTCACGGTGGAACCGGTATACGGGCGACCGAACATATGAGCCCTCCACTGCCGGGTTGCCGGTGCCGAGCGGGAAAATCACTTCGGCGTTCGCATCGGCCCAGTCGGCGGTCTGCACGATGACCGTGTTCCGGTCGACCATGCGGTGCGCCATCTGATAGGTGAGGTGGTGAACGTTCGACGGGCGGGTAGCAGCGGACGCGGTGCCGGATGCGGCAACGACAGCACCGGCCGCAAGGGCGACAACGACTAGTTTACGGGTACTCATGATATGACCTTTCAATGTCAGAGTCGATGAATGGTGTAGTGCCAAGCCTTGCCACGCCGCGCCGCGCCTCGCCCTGCCTTGCCAAGCCGGGCCACGCCGCGCCGCGCCCAGCCCTGCCCCGCCGGGCCTCGCTGCGTCTACCAACCGTTCCGGACAACCCTGCCGGTGCCACCGCATGTGCCGCAATCCTCACGGCGCGTCGTGGTGGTCTTCTTCTTCCCCCAGCCCTTGGTGACGGTTACTGTCACCCGGCCGGTGCCATGACATGTTCCACAATTCTGCATTTCACCCATTGGAACCATCCACGGCTGGGATCAACGGCATGAGTTCACCCATGGCGTACATCCACTGCCCATACGGCAGCTCAAGATGTGTGCCGTCGGTGTACCGGATCCGAATGTTCTGCCCGTTCAAGCTGGCGTACGTCTGAAATTGGGTGAATGACAGCAAATTCCGGGGGCCATTGTTGATGCCTACCCCACCCATGGCGGCAACATCGTTGTACATCGCCTCCAGCTCGTCGTTGAGCTGACCATGCCAGGTGCCGGCGGCCATCCGGGGTGGCCCAACCAGCCACGACACGATGCCATGACCCAGGTTGTAATCAATCATCGTCAGCAGGTCGGCCCGGTACTGGGCAACGATTGCGTCGACCTGTCCCTGTGTGAGGACACCGGGCATGGATGCCCAACCAAGCTCGTCGAGCATGCATTGGGTGTTGGCGTTCCCCACGTAGGCGAACGTCACCGAGTCGGGGTGGTGTCCGTTGGTGGCGGTGAGCGCGTTCAAGGTTTCGACGTAGGTCGGCCCCGTATTACCCATATGCCCTGGAATGTTGAGGGGCTGGCCGGTGACGGCGTTGCAGGGCGCACCCCCCGAGAGCGCGTGGATGACGACCGTGTGGGCGCGTTGCTCACCGAGGGCCTGCACGACCGGCCCGGCCTGCCCCTGCACCGAGTCGCCGTAGAACACGAGCGTCTTGTCGGGGATGGACTGATCGGTGACGGTGCCGTCGTAGGCGTAGCGGGCGACTGTGTCTGCCGCCGCGGGCGTCGCCAACATGACGGCGACGGTCGCATAGGCGAGGACGCGTCTCACTGGCAGGCCGCATCAGAGGTGGACGTGTTGTTCGTGATGTCGTTGCTGACCGCGTCGGTGCAGTGCTGAAAATCGTTGAGGAGTCGTTGGATGATTACGAACGAGATGACCGCGAGTACCAGTGCGAGCACACCGAGGGCGACCCCCCATTTGCCCATGGCCCGTTTGCGGGCGATGAGGCCGAAGACGACGGCGATGACTCCGGCAGGGAAGGAGATGAGGGACAGGATCGGGATAAGTCCGAACACGGATCCGACGATTCCGCAGACGAGCGCGGTGACCGCCGAGCCTTGGTGAGGTTTACGTACCTCGGGTGGGTAGTAGTACGGCGGTGGCGGTGGGGCGGGGTAGGCATTGGACATCGGGGCTCCCTCGATTGTGGGCGGTTGTAGTGCCGTGTTGGATGATGCTACAGCCCCTCCCGAATGTCAAGCCCACGAACAGAGTTCGATGCTGGCGAACGGGACACGCCGTCACCGGGGTTGACAGACCTGTACTACAGCCGTACGGTCCAACCATGCGTACGCCTCTGAAACAGTTGACCGACCTGCTCCTCCGGGAACCCGTCGAAGAATGGCTCGGACGCCGCTACGCCGCCGGCCGGTCAACCCGCGAAATCGCGGCCGACCTACGCACAGCAACCGACAACCGCATCGTCGTATCACACACCACCATCTGGCTGTGGCTCAACGAATCCGGAGCCAACGACGATCCAGTCGTAGTCGTACGTCATGGGCGGATGCTCCTGCCGCGTGGACCCGCGGCCGAAGCCTCAGGCCTCTCCAGGCTCGACAGGTCGAAAGTCGGTGGTCCTTGCCCCGCAGACGGGGCAGAACCAGTCGCTGGGGATGTCCTCGAAGGACGTCCCGGGTGGAATGCCGCCGTCCGGATCGCCGATCGCCGGGTCGTAGATGAACCCGCAGCTCTCGCAGATCCAGAGCGTCGCCTCGGTCGTTGCACTCATAGTCGGAAGATTAGAGCTTGCCGGCGACTGCGGGGACTCGGCCTATTTGTCGAAGCTGACCGAGACCGGCTCGCCCGGTACGAGGCCATGATCGCTCTCCAGTCGGTAGAAGATCTCTCGTTCATGGAGGCGCGCCTCGAGAACGCGGCGGTTCCCGATCGTCCCATGGTCGCTCTCCTGCCCGCCCGAGAAGGCATAAAAGATCGTCTCCGCGACAGTGACGATGTCACCCTCGACGCGCGTGATGCATGTCTCGATCTCGCTGAGATACGGGTCTTGCCAGAAGAGCTTTCGGGTCATGGGGCGGGAATTCTCAGCTCGGGGTGGACCCGGCGGGTGGGGGCCAGCTCGACCTCGACGCGCTCGGCGATGCGGGCGAACGCCTGCGCGGCGTCGCTGCCCGGATCGGTGAGGACGATCGGCCGCCCGGAGTCGCCGCCCTCGCGCAGCTCCGAC
>Ga0137418_10001100_pt1 | contig 24758 bp, 26 predicted proteins | sample CZODoug3_1_2_16f_FD_122242 | JGI IMG/M metagenome (GOLD analysis project Ga0137418, IMG submission 122242) | Vadose zone soil fungal communities from Angelo Coast Range Reserve, California, USA - CZODoug3_1_2_16fungal (Hybrid Assembly) | ecosystem: Environmental > Terrestrial > Soil > Vadose...
TCCCGTTCCGAAGCGGCGCAGACGGGGTGGTCAGACCGGCGCACCTACGTTTTCGCCGAACTGACCACCCCGGCCGCGCCTTTCAAAGGAGGCTTCGCAGCATTTTTTGATGGCGCGTCCACCCCTCCTGTCCCAGGAGGGGAATACCGGCTTCCCGGCTTCAAGTTCTTCTCTCGAAGTGGAGTTCGGTTGCAAGAAACTCTTTGACTCCCGGCCGGCCGGTAATCCGCATCGACATTGGGCCGTCTTCTGCTTCAACTTCCAGGGAGAAAGACAGGAACGGACAGCACCGGCTTTCCAGGGTTATGAACTCGGCCGCAATCATCCAGATGTTTGGGACGGGCGAGACGGTCAGCGAAAAGCCGTTGGGCAGTTCCTGAATCTGATTAACCGCGGCCGAAAGCCGGGTAAAGAGCTCGGCCCGCCGTGCGCGCTCTTCTGTCGTAAGGGCATCCATCCGGCAGGCGATTGGCGTTTCTTTCATTTGCGCTTGCGGTCCTCGCTCAGACGCAGTTTGTGTAGTACACGATGCACAACAGGTGCAAGAAATACAGCGGTAGCACCAAGAAACACAATGCCGGAATACATCGCATAAATGCCGGCGAATATTTTTCCGACTGAGCCCTGGAAATCGCCAACCGGCCCCATACCGCTAAGCAGCATCGTCGCGTTTAGATATGCATCGAGCCACTGCTGATTTGCGAAAAAGTGAAATCCCAGGATTCCAACCGCGAGGGACAGCACCAGGACCACACCAGCGAGTCCCCCGTGCCGGGCGAGGCGGCGGAGAAACTGTCGCCTCGGCAAGAGTTTTTCAGTGTGGAGCTCATACATTACTGATGTTTACGCTTTATGTGGCTACATCCCCCTCGCATCGCTCCTTCTAATACGCCATCGCGTAACAGTCTCGGCGCGGATCCGCTCCGGCGATCCGATTCCCGCTGGCCGGATCGATGAGTACCGCTGTCGCACAACTTTGAATGCTGAACGGCCGGATCTTGTTCACATCGTGACCGCGGGCCTGCAGGTCCTTGAATACGGCATCAGGGATCTCGGATTCAATATTCAGCTTGTTGAAGCCGGGCGTGTGCGGCCAGAACGAGCCGAAGAAGTGCAACGTCTGCACCCGCGGCCACTCGAACGCCGTGTGCAGATTCGGATACCAGTCGGGCCAGAATTCCACGATGTTGAGGAATGCCTGCAGGATGGTCTGGTCCTGATTGTCTCCTCCCGGCGTGCCGATCGCCATGAAAGGTTCGCCGTTCCGCAGGACGATGCTTGGCGTCAGCGTGTAGCGCGGCCGGGCCCGCGGCCGCAGTTGTGCCGCGCGTGTCTTGTCGAGCCAGAACTGCTCGCCCCGCACGCTCATACCGATTCCCGTCTTACCAAGGATGACCGCGCCTCCGATCCAGCCGCCGCTCGGCGTGCTGTCAAAAATATTTCCGTCCTTATCGATGATTGCGATGTGGGTCGTGTCTTTGATTGTGCCGCGCAGTGGCTCAGCATCCGGTGCAGGCTGGCCAGGCTTGTAGCCGTCCGTGATGTTCGCGACCCAGTATTTCCACTCCTTCACTTTCGAATCGAACGGCAGGGGATTGCCAGCCACAAAAGCGCGCGAGGCTTTCCTGGGATCGATCAATTTCGCACGTTCCCGAGCATACATCTTCGACAGCAAACCTTCTCCGGGCACCTGGACGAAGGCGGGGTCGGCGTAGTAGCTGTCCCGGTCCGCATACGCCAGCTTCAGCGCCTCGACGACGGTGTGGATATAATCGGCGCTGTCGTGTTTCATCGACTTCAGATCGAACTGTTCCAGGATATTGAGAGCCTCGAGCAGCGTGGGACCCTGGCTGCCGAACGAGTGTTTGTAGACCTGGTACCCCCGGTAGTTCGTTGTCGCCGGCTCTTCGACTCTTGCGAAGAATTCGGCAAAGTCGTCCTTCTCGAACGGCGCCTGATGTTGTTTGAGGAAGGCGACCATATCGCCGGCGATGTCCCCCTTGTAGAACCTGTCCCGGGCGGCTGCGATGCCTGCCGCGCGGCCCTTCGCTGAAGCCGCGCGCTCGGCTTCAAGCATGAGACTCAGCGTGTGAGCCAGAGTCGGCAGCTTGATGGTCTCGCCGGCCTTGTACATGGAGCCGTCCGGCTTCAGCCAGTATTTCTGGTTCTCCGGCCAGGACTGGAAGAACTTGAGGTTCCCCTGAATCGACTGAACAGTGCGGGGCCGCAGCGGAAATCCTTGCCCTGCGTATTCAATCGCGCGGGCCGACACTTGTTCGAAGCTCATCGTGCCCCATCGCTCCAGCACTGTCAGCGCTGCGTGAAGCGCCCCGGGAACAACCGCCGGATCGAGCCCCTCGCCGTTCAGATTCTTGCCGCGAGAGGTGTATCCATCGATCGTCGCGCCTTTCGGAGCCCAACCCTGGCCGACAACGGAAGTAACCTTGCCTGAATTGCGGGGGAAGACGAGCACCAGCGCCTCGCCACCGAGACTATAAAGATCTTGTTCGACAACGCCGCCCACCAGGAGCGCCGCAACGCCCGCATCGAACGCGTTTCCTCCCTTCGTCAGAACCTCAAAAGCAGCAGCGGTCGTGAGCGGGTGGCCGGCCGATACACCGGCGTTACGTCCCATAACAGGAGGCCGTTCGGCTGCCCGGGTTGTGCTTCCGGTGAGACCGGTCAGGACAAGGACGGCCACGACGAATACGGCAGTCAGCTTCGAAGCACTCATAGTCTCTCCTCTCTCATGTACTGCTACTTCGCACCTGCAAGTTCCACGACCACATCCCAGTTGAACCGCACAAACCGGTGCAGTTCGCTTTCGAGTATGCGCTCCTGATCGCTATGAGCGCCAAAACCTTTCGGACCGTCTTCCGCGTCGGTCGCAGGACCGATCCCATAGCACTGAATCCCTTTCCCGCGGAGATATGCCATATCCGTCGCGCCGGTGCTCATGGTTGGCAAGGTCGGAGCGCTGTAATGCCGGGTTGCCATGGCTTCGATGGTCTTGAAGGCCTCCGAATCCAGACGCCCATTCGCTGCGCCCGGCCGGACGTCGCGCTGGGCCCATTCGACTTTTACAGCAGGGTCGTTGACGACCTTCCGAACTTGTTCGAGGAACAACGCGGGGTTTTCGTCCGGCAGGGTCCTGGTGTCCAATAGCGCCTTCGCTTCCGACGGGATTACATTGATCCGATAGCCGGCCGTGAAAATGTTTGGCGAGATGGATGTTCGAATCATCGATGCATGCCGCGGCTCTTTCTCGAGGAAGTAGTCGTCCGCCGCGGCCCGCTTCTTCGGATCCAGGCTCAGGATGTCCCGATAGCGTTGGGCCTCCGCAGGAGACGAGATCTCGGCCAGCCGCGCGAAGTATGCGCCCGTCGTGTCATTGAGGCGTATCGGGGGACGCCAGTCGCCAATCCGGGCAACCGCGGCGGCAAGATGGACGATGGGATTAGTCTTGAGCGGCACCGATCCGTGCCCCGAGATGCCGGTTGCCGTGAGTTCGATAGCCCGCGGAATTTTCTCCAGCGTCTGGACAGATGCGAACGTGACTTTTCCGCCGGAGCGGTTTACGCCGCCACCCTCAGCCAGGCAATACTCTGCGTCTATTTCCGGAAAGTGCTGGTCCACCATGAACTGAATGCCGACCCGCGTCGTGCCTTCCTCGCCGGACTCGGCCAGGAAAATCACGTCGCGGTCGAGCGGCACATTTCGGCGTTTCAGTTCCAACATGGTCATGAGGGAAGCGACCACGTTGTCTTTGTCATCGACGGTGCCCCGCCCGTACACATATCCGCCGTCTCGCGTTGCGCCAAACGGAGGGAACGTCCATTTTTTGGGATCGACATTCACGACGTCAGTGTGGCCCATAATAAGGAGCGGCCGCTTCTTGCCGCTGCCCTTCAGCCTCGCAACGACGTTCGGCCGATTCGGCTCGAGAGCAAACACCCTGGCCGGTATGCCTTCCTTCTCCAGCACCTGGCGAAGGTATTCGGCTGCGGGCCGTTCATTTCCCGGCGGGTCGCTGGTGTCGAAACGCAGCAGCGCCTGGTAATGCTGCATCGTCTCGTTTTCAAGGGCCTTCCAATCCGGCTGCCGCGGATTTTGCGCGAAAATGGCGGTGGCAACCAGCACAGCGAGCACAACGCGTGAGAATCTCATTCCTGGCCTCCGGTTGTTCAGTCACGACCTTCTACCACAAGCTCCGGTCCTTACGCCATAAAAGGGGTCGTCCCCGAACGCGGGCTAAAGCCCGCGACTACATTCAAACCGACGGTTGATCCCAAATGTAGTCGCGGGCTTTAGGCCGCGTTCAGTTCGACGATTCATCGCTTCGGTATTAATTCGAAGACCGGATAGCGGGCCGCCAGGGCCCGAAAGCTTTCGGCAGGCGACCCGGCCGGTATCGGGAAATAACGTTGGACCGTAGTCTTGTAACTGTCCAGGTAGGCCTTGAGTATTTCAGGTTTTTGTTCGTCTGGAACCGGACGCAACGCAAACTCCTCCGACCTGCGCCCTCTCTTCAGAAAAACCGTCCCGGTGGCCACTGCGTTGCGCACCCACTGGGTGTTTCCCCGAGGAGCCACGAGGAACCGCTTTCCGTCGAGCACGAGGACATTGACGGGCGTGGAGTACAGCCTGCCACTCCTCCGGCCACGTACCTGGAGAAGGTAGTTGTATGAAAACCCAAGGCCCAGCCCGACAAGGAATCCAAAGAGCTTGTTGAAGAAACGTTCAACGGGCCTGGGTGGGTTGAAATCCGGAACCTTGTCGTTCATGTGTGCTTCAGCCGCGCTGCCAACACCGGCGCCAGGGCTTTTTCCGCTTCGCCCACGGAGAGAGCTTCTGCCTCTCGCCAGATTTCGGCGGGTACCCAGCCTGGGAATGGTTTCTTCCTCGACACGTGCGCGCCGCTTTTTGTGTGCTCGTCCCGGACCTGTGCCAATTGCTCGGGTTTGAAACGCGACGCAAGCTTTGCCAGGGCCGGCCAAAGCCGTCGATGGACATAAGTGATCTTGCCGTCGATCAACTTGCACACCAGAATATCAGGGCTCTCACAGACGGCTTGTGTTGCGCTGTAAATCAATCGGCCTTTCGGGTGTCCCCACCAGCTGCCTCGAATGGGCCCGCCTGCAATCGCCTCCGCCAGGCTGGGAACGGGACCACGCGCTGCCTGGAGCACAATACCGTGCCGTTTGACGAAAGCCAGCGCTTCTCTGGAATTCAACTGGACTCCTCCGAACTTTTGGACCGTTTCGTAGATAAAAGAAACCACAAAAGGCCCAACAGGCACAAGGTTGGGTCTCATCCGCTTTTTGTATTACACGCGTGTTACAATTGCCGATATGGAAAAAACGCTCACGATACGGCTCAATAAAGATCAGGATCAGGCGCTCACACGCCGCGCCCGGGCTTTAAGAAAAACAAGATCTGAAGTCGTTCGCGAGCTGATCGACAAAGGGCTGGAAGAACAGTCGCTGAGCCGCAAAATCGCCCATCTCAAAGGCATCCTCAACATACCCGACGCGAAGGATCCGGTGCGGCGCCGTATCAAAGAACGCAATTGGCGATGAGGACTTGCCTCATCGATACGGGTCCCTTTGTTTCTTATCTCGACCGCAAAGATCCCGCTCACGCGGATGTCGCTGACTTCCTTGATAATCTCAAGGGTCAGCTCATCACTACAGGCGCCGTAGTCGGCGAAGTGATGTACTTCGTCTCAGAACTGCCCAATGGTCCCGTCTCATTTGCGGAATTCCTCATTGGATCCGACACGCATATCGTAGAACTCACCCGACCCAATGACATCCTCGGCGCAGCAGAATTAGTGCACAAGTACAGAGACACGTCTTTCTTTGCGTACTCCTTGTCCAGGCTGTCCGCGGCGTCGCATATCGCGGTGAACTCCTTCAGCGAAACGTCTCCCATTACGAAATTGGGAACCATTTCCCACACCGCTTTGACATCGACAGCGTCAACCAGGGTTGCCTTAACCTTTGCGCTCTTAGCCATATCAATCACCTCCTTTCTTCGTGCTTCTCTAAGGCAAGCGGCGGCCCAATGCGCCAAACCCAACGTGATGTCGACAATTGAATGACTTACGGTGAGATAAGCGTTCACGGGAGGCCGAATCCATCTACGTTCGCATAGATGCATCTACGCCGGCGTAGATGCGCAAAGGACTTACGGGCGCGGCGAAATTAGCAACCGCGCTGCAAACTTAGCAACGCCGCTGCAAAAGAAGTTGATGTCTCGACAAAGATTGCGGAGACGCGGCGAAATCAGCAACCCCGTTGCTAATTTAGCAGCGCCCAGGAAATCTTTGGCGAGGCGTCGACATCTTTTGCAGCGGCGTTGCTAAGTTTGCAAAGGCGTGGCTAATTTAGCGGCGGCGTTGCGACTTTTGCTCCTTTGGAATTCAACTGGACAGCTCTGAACCCAGGATGTCGTCAGCATCCTTCGCATCCTCGGATCTAACAAGGATGTCGACTCCCCGCGTCGACCATTCCCCTCTGAGCACCGGTTCGATCCCGGCTGCTTCCAGCGCACTTCTTGCGACGTCGGCATCAAACTGGTTGGTGTAGGTTCGCACCACAACGAGTTCCAGGTGATCCACAAGACTTCGCGCAGGATCGACAGGTACAGGATCAACAGGTAATTGGCCCACCAGTTCCACGTCACAGTCGGAACACCGAATGAATCCGGCGCGATATTCCGCTTTGCATTGGGGGCAAAACATGGTCACCTCCCTGGTCGCGTGTTTTGCGATGACCATTCTTCCACGGTCACCGCCCATCTTTCGTGATCGCGCCAGCGACCCGCAATCTTCAGGTATCGCGGTGAAAACCCTTCACATCTGAATCCGAGCCGTTGAAGAAGGCGGCGAGAAGCGTCATTGTCCGGCTGAATGTTGGCTTCCAGCCGATGCAGCCGGAGGCGACGAAACGCGAGCGAGATCACAGCCCGAAGTCCTTGTGTCATGTACCCACGTCCGTTGTGCGGCGAGAAAGCATAGTAGCCCAGATAGCCCGACCGGAAAACACCACGAACGATCTCGCTGATATTGATGACACCGGCCAGCTCCTTCGCATCGGTGAGTACCCAATACGCAACATTTTCCGGCTTCTTGAGGTGTTCAAGATAGCGCCCGTACGCCGCTGCGGTTCGTGGAGCCGACACCCAGTGGCCGTGCAGATTTCTGCTTTGCGCAACGGCTTCCAGGAATTCCTTCCGGCGACGCTTCGATGGTTTTTCAAGGATTGTCACTGGGATATCTCCGGAGGTGCAAACAGCACCCGGCGCTTGACCCACTATGAATCGGAAAATCTTCAAGGTCTGCCAGATGCCAGCATTGCTGAACGGGAGAAAAAGTGTCGGCCGGCCCCGGTTTCTTCGCTTCCTCTTCCGACAATGAGTGGAATGCCTTCGTCAGGAAATCCGGCATCGCTGAAAGTCCGCTCACGAGCGCCTCGCGGTCGCTCTTCCGCAACATCAAATACTTCATTTCCTCCCTCCTTACACGATTTCAAGTTCGGCATACCTGGCGATCATTTTCTTCAGCCCGTGGCTGATGAAGCTGACGGTGAGCTTGAGGTCGTCGCCGGAGCCCTCGGTGCGAAGAATTGTGCCGTAGCCGTATTTGGCATGTTTGACGCGCGTGCCAAGTGTCCAGGTTCCGGCCGCTTTCCTGGGAGGCGCGGGTTTGAAGTCGGGCGCGGACTTCTTTTCGCCGCCCCCAAGAATTTTCACGACGGCGTCGACCGTGTCATAGCTCGTACCTTCGAACTTCATCGAAGGCTTGCGGCGCCGCTGGCCGACTTCTTCAACGAGCTCCTGGGGAACTTCCGCCAGGAACCGCGACGGCTCCGAGACCTGTTGATCCATGTTGCCGAAGTAGCGCCGGTACCGTGCTGAACTGAGGTAGAGTTTGTGCTCGGCGCGAGTCATACCGACATAAAACAGCCGCCGCTCTTCCTCGAGTTGAGGCGCTTCCATGAGGGAACGGCTGTGGGGAAAGAGGCCGTCTTCCAGACCCATGATAAGCACGACCGGGAACTCGAGGCCCTTGGCGGTGTGCAGCGTCATGAGAGAAATCGGCGAGCGCTCGTCGTAGGCATCCTGATCGGAAACGAGTGCAGCGTGGTCCAGAAACTCGCGGAGTTTCTCGCCTCGCTCGTGACTTTCTTCGGCCGCGGTGAGAAGCTCGCGAATGTTTTCGATGCGGCCCTCCGACTCCTCCGTTCCCTCTTCCTGGAGCATCTCCAGGTACTTCGTCGAATGGATGATTCTCTCGAGCAAGGCGGAATTCGACAGTTCCTCCGCCGATTGAACGAACTCCTCCACCATTTTGTAAAACATCTCGAGAGATCGAATGGCTCGCATCGCGATGCGCGCCTCCTGAATGGCAATCGCAATTGCACCCCAGATCGATGTGCCGCGCTCGACGGCCAGTTCCTCCAGCATATCGATTGTCGTCTTGCCGATACCGCGAGGCGGAGTGTTGAGTACACGAAGCAGATTCACCGAGTCGTGCGGATTCAATGAAACCGTCAGGTAACTGATCATGTCCTTGATTTCCGCCCGCTCGTAAAAACTAAAGCCGCCCACGATCTTGTATTTCAGGTTGTACCGGCGCAGCTTCTCCTCGAGCACGCGAGACAGGAAGTTCGTACGATACAACACCGCGATCCGGCCGGCGGGATCCGCCTTCTGGTGATAGAGGATCCGCTCGGCCACATACATCGCCTCTTCTTCCGCATCGGCTGCTTCCATGTACGTGATCAACTCGCCGGATGGATTCTGCGTCCACAGCGTTTTGCCTTTGCGCATTTCGTTATGCGCAACCACTGCGCCGGCCGCGGCAAGAATGGTCTTGGTCGAACGATAGTTCTGCTCGAGCTTGATGATCCGGACACGCGGGTAGTCCTTTTCGAACGAAAGGATGTTCTGAATATCCGCTCCGCGCCAACTGTAGATGGACTGATCTTCATCGCCGACCACGCAGATATTGTCGTGGAGTCGATTCAAGTGGCGGATCAGCCGATACTGCATGCGGTTCGTGTCCTGGTATTCGTCCACCATGACGTACTCGAAGCGCGTGCTGTATCTCTCGGCGGCATGCGGGAACTTGTCGAACAACTCCACCGCCTTGATAAGCAGATCATCGAAATCGAGTGCGTTCGATTTTCGAAGACGTTTCTCGTACTCATTGAACACGTTGGCCGTGTATTCCCACGATGGCTCCCATGACTCGTCGAGCAGGTTCTGCGCGGTCTTTCCATGATTCTTCGCGTGGCTTATGCGGGACAAAATCGTTTTCGGCGTGATCAGGCGCTCGTCCACTTTCAGATCTTTGGACGCAGCCTTCACGACCTGAAGCTGATCGGCTTCATCGTAGATCGTGAAGTCTCGCGAGTAATTCAAGGCCTCGATCTCGCGGCGCAGAATGCGTACGCAGAGCGAGTGAAAGGTCGAGATCAATGGGTCGCCGGATCGCGCGGCGCGAAGCAGGTTTTTGACGCGGAACTTCATCTGGTCGGCGGCCTTGTTGGTGAACGTGACCGCCAGGATGTGCTCCGGACGAACATCTCGCACTTCGATCAGGTGAGCCACGCGGTACGTGATCACTCGCGTCTTGCCGCTCCCGGCCCCGGCAAGAATAAGGACGGGACCTTCGGATGCTTGAACAGCCTCGAGTTGTTGCGGATTGAGAAGCTTCGATAATTCCATAGTTGGTTACTACCCGAACGCGGGCTAAAGCCCGCGACTACATTTAGGTCAACTGGTTCCAATGTAGTCGCGGGCTTTAGCCCGCGTTCGGCTTTCCTATTCTACAGTAACGCTCTTCGCCAGATTGCGAGGTTGGTCGATATCGCAGCCGCGGCGGACGGCGCAGTGGTAAGCCAGCAACTGAAGGGGGATGACTTCGAGTATGGGCAGCAGATATTCGTTCGTCGGCGAAAGTGGAATGAAGTGATCGGAGCTCTCGATCAGGTCGGTCCCATTTTCATTCCCGACCGAAACGATGATTCCGTCGCGCGACTTCACTTCTCTGATATTGTTGAGGACCTTCTCATAGCGCTGGTGCGAATCCGGCGACTCGGGGTCGTACGCCGCAAGGAACACAACCGGCAGGTTTTCGTCGATGAGCGCATTGGGCCCATGCTTCATTTCTCCGGCCGGATAGCCTTCCGCGTGGATATACGAAAGCTCCTTCAACTTGAGCGCGCCCTCGAGCGCAATCGGGAAATGGATGCCGCGGGCCAGGAATAAGAAATCCCGATGACGGAACAGTGCCTTCGACATCTCCTCGATGTGCTTTGCATTTTCGAGGATGATCTCCATCTTGTGAGGTAATTCGACGAGGTCCGTGAGCGCTTTGCGCATTTCCGCTTCGGACAGTGTACCGTGCAGCTTCGAGAGATGAAGCGCGACCAGGTACAGGCACGCAAGCTGCGTCGTGAAAGCCTTCGTCGAGGCGACGCCAATTTCCGGCCCGGCACGCGTATAGAGCACAGCATCCGCCACGCGCGTGGTCATCGAGCCGACGACATTAGTGATCGTCAGGATTTTGGACCCGGTATCGCGAACCTGGCGCTGGGCGAACACGGTGTCGGCCGTTTCGCCGGATTGTGTAATGAAGATAAAGAGCGTGTCCGGCGGGATGACCGGATTGCGGTATCGATATTCACTCGCATAGTCCGCTTCGACCGACAAGCGAGCCAGCGATTCGATCATGTACTTTCCCGCGACGGCGGCATGCCAGCTCGTGCCGCAGGCAAGAATTCGGACATTTCGGAAACTCTTCCACTCGTCGTTGCTGAAAGCGACATCCTCGAGGTGGACAGTATTGGTATCGAGCGAAAATCTGCCGAGAACGGTATTGCTGATGGCCGTCGGCTGCTCGTAGATTTCCTTGAGCATGAAATGCTTGTAGCCGCCCTTTTCGGCCATGATCGGATCCCACGTGATGTGCTGGAACTTCGGCGTGCGCGGCTTGCCGGAAGAATCAAAAAGGCGGATACCGTCGCGTGAGACGACTGCAACCTCGTGTTCGTCGAGGAACAGGATCGATCGCGTGTAGGGAAGAACCGCGGGAATGTCGGAAGCCACGAAGCCCTCACCCTCGACACTGCCTACGATGAGGGGCGCGCCCTCGCGCACGGCGACGATCTTTTGGGGATCGTCGGCGGACACTACCGTAAAGGCGAACAGGCCTTTCAATTGAGGTAGGGCTTTCAAGACGGCCTGTTCGAGATTTCCTTCGAAGTGCTTCTCGATAAGGTGAGCAATCACTTCGGTATCCGTCTCCGTGGTGAACTTGTGCCCTTCTTCGATGAGCTTCCGCTTTAAGGGGATATAGTTCTCAATGATGCCGTTGTGGGCAACCACGATTCGGCCTTTGCAGTCCCGATGCGGATGGGCGTTCTCTTCCGTAGGACGGCCGTGCGTGGCCCAGCGAGTGTGGCCGAGTCCGAACTGGCCGGTAATGGGTTGCTTCGCCAGCAGCTCTTCGAGGTTCTTCAGCTTGCCCGAGCAACGGCGGACCTGGAGGTTCTGATCCTGAATGATGGCGATTCCCGCGGAGTCGTATCCGCGATATTCGAGCGACTTGAGGCCGCCCATAATGATGGGGACAGGATCACGAGGGCCGATGTAGCCAAATATGCCACACATGCCATAAGTCTACTTCTTCTTACGCTGCCGGACCCAGCCCTCTTTCACGACCTGACGGCCACGGGCGATTGCAAGAGATTCGGCAGGCACATCCTCTGTTATTGATGAGCCGGCGCCGACGTACGCGTCTTTGCCGATGCGGACGGGCGCGATCAGCTGAGAATCCGTGCCGATAAATGCGCCGTCTTCGATGATGGTGGGGTGTTTGCTGACACCGTCGTAGTTGCAGGTGATCACGCCCGCGCCGACATTAACGTTCTTGCCGATCGTGGCGTCTCCCAGATACGAGAGGTGGGGCGCTTTCGATCCATCGCCCAGCGTGGATTTCTTGATCTCGACAAAGTTCCCGACCTTCACGCGGTCGCCCAACTGGGAACCGGGCCGCAGATGGGCATATGGCCCAATGTAAACATGTTCACCGAGCGAGCTGTCCACAATCACGCAGCCCTCCAGCATGACAGTGTATGAGCCGATGCGCGAATTGGTGATGCGATTGTTCGAATGAATGGTTACCTCTTCGCCAATCACACTTTGTCCCTGGATCTGCACGGATGGGTAGATGATCGTATCCGGGCCGATCTGGACGTCCACATCGATGAACGTGCTGTCCGGATCCATGATCGTGACACCATCCGTCATCAGCGAATCGCACTTTCGCCGCCGCATCACCCGATCCACATCCGCAAGCTCCTGGCGTGTGTTGATTCCCAGAATCTCTTCGACATTCGACACCTTGAATGCCCCGACCTTCTGCTGCTGGCTCACAAGAATACCGATCACATCGGTGAGGTAGTACTCACCCTGCGCATTGTTGTTTCGGATCCTGGTCAGGGACTCAAACAGTACCGGCGCGTTGAAGACGTAAATGCCCGAATTGATCTCCGGAATCTTCCGGACTTCGGGACTGGCGTCGCGGTGCTCGACGATCGAGTCCACTTCATTATTGTTGCGCCGGACGATCCGGCCATAACCGCTCGGATTCGGCGCGTCAGCCGTCAGAACGGAAGCCGGGAACCCGCCATCACGATGGAATTTAAGGAATGCTTCGAGGGTTTCCGCGCCGATTAACGGAACGTCGCCGGGCAGCACGAGCACGTGTCCGAGATAATCCGAAAAGGTCTGGCGAGCGGAGAGGACGGCGTGGCCGGTTCCGAGTTGTTCTTTCTGATCGACAAATTCTGCTTCCGGAACCAGGGCCCTGACTTTTTCCGCCGAATGTCCGACGACGATGGAAATGTCCATCGAAATGGAGCGTGCCGTACGAACGACATGCTCAATCAGGGCCGCTCCGCCGGCCCGATGCAGAACCTTGGCGTATTTGGATTTCATGCGGGTGCTCTTGCCTGCGGCAAGAATCAGGACTCGAAGATTTTCCATCGCAACTTTCCCCACTGTAGCGGCGGTCTATGACCGCCGAGGCGCTCGCCGAGGGCGCTCATAGACCGCCCCTACAGTTGAGCCATCTCGAAAACAGCCTTTGCAAGACGATCCGGACAGTGGCGGATGACTCCATCTTCAGCGAGCAAATCGCGTTCCACCGTGTTCAGGCCCAACGCCTGCAGCCGATCGCGGTCGACGTTCACAAGGGCCGCGTGTTCCTCATCGTACCGTTTGAGGATGCTCGAGGATGGCGCGGCGCTGTTGAGCAGGACGTTTGGAAACAGGACGCCGCCACAGTGTTCGGCCAGCGCCTGGACGTGGTCCGCAGCCGAATAGCGATCCGTCTCTCCCGGTTGGGTCATGATGTTCTGAATATATATCTTTGTCGCGCGCGACGCTCGTACTGCGCTGATCACTTCTTTCACGAGCATGTTCGGAATCAGGCTCGTGTATAAGGAACCCGGTCCGATGGTGATCACGTCCGCAGACTCGATCGCCTCGAGCGCGGCCGGAAGTGGATGCGCGTCAGGCGGGTTGAGCTTCACGCGACGGATGCGGTGTCCCGAGGCGCTGATACGCGTTTCACCTTCAACCCAACTGCCGTCTTCGAGTTCTGCCCTGAGCCTCACGTTGGAAGTGGTCGCAGGATAAATCACGCCCTTGATAGCGAGAACTTCCGACGTCAGACGTACAGCCTCCACGAAGTCTCCGGTTACACCGGCCAACGCTGTCAGGAACAGATTGCCGAAGCTGTGATCGTGAAGTCCGCCGTCGCTGTTGAATCGGAACCGGAAGAGGCGCGACATCAGATGTTCGTCCTCGGAGAGGGCGATCATGCAGTTGCGGATATCGCCCGGCGGCAAAACGCCGAGTTCCTCGCGAAGACGTCCGGAGCTTCCTCCGTCGTCAGTGACGGTAACGATGACGGAGAGGTCCGCCTCGCACTTCTTCAAACCGCGCAGGAGAGTTGACAGCCCCGTGCCGCCGCCGATGGAAACAAATCTGGGTTTTTTCGGATTCTTGTTCGCCAAAAACGCGTCCTACTTTTCTGCTGGCGTCAGCAGTTGTCTGAATTCTGCATCGTCCTGAAGCATTTGGAAATCGCTGTCACGGAGAGCCTGAAAGCGATTCTCGGGCCGGTAATGGATGGCTTGCTTCAGGTGATGAAGCGCCTGTTCGCGATTACCCTGGAGTGCGTTTGCGGCGGCAAGAGCATAGAGGACGTGATCGGCTTTGGGTGCCAGCTTCAATGCATGTTGCAGATGCTCGATAGCCGATTCGAGCGAGCGGCGGTTCAGGTCGGCGACGCCTACATTGTAATGATCATCGGCGGACCGCAGGACGGTGCGGGCGTGTTCCTGAATCTTCTTCTCGCAGGCGTGAATCAGAACCTTGGCGCGTTCCTGGATTTCCGGCTCGTCCGCGTGTTCGGTAACGAGGTCTTCGAAACACTTGATGGCTTTTTCGAAATCCTCGGCGTGCATCAACTTGATACCGGCTTCGTAAGCTTGTACGGCGCTGGCGAAGTGTTTCGACCGGACTCGTGCGGGCGACGTGGAGCGGGCAGGGACCGCCGCTGCCACTGAAGTTCGTCGGGATTCCACCTTGGGAGCCGGCTTAGGTCGTGACTTTGACGCCGTTTTCGTCTTTTTGGAAGGTGCTCCTCGTGCCGCCTTCACCTTCAAATGAATGGACTTAGCACGCGATGCCGGGCCTCTTGCCGCTTTCTTCGTCGCTTTAGGTTTCGCTTTCGCTTTGGTTGCCATTGGCCTCGGCAACTTATAAAGGTTACGGCAACTAAAGTCAAGACGGCGGGCTCTCAACCGATAAGAGAAATTGGCAAGCGAGTTGCTCTACACGAGGGCGCTACCGCCTCTTAAGCATTCCGGCGGCGGCAGGCAGACCCTCAAGAGGTGACGCCTTGGCCTCGGCTGCTCCGGCATCGGCTGGTTGATCGGGAGCCGGCGAAGTCTTAAGGCGAGTATGGATTGGGATGTGTTTAGGTGCTTTGATGCCAAAACGGACTCTATTTCTTCCGACTTCTAATATGGTGATCTCAATATCGTCCGCCACAATGATCTTCTGGTCCTTCTTGCGACTAATGATCAGCATGCAACCGTACCTCTCACCGTATAAGTGCTCTCTCTCTGGTAGAGAAATACAGGGTGTCAAAAATACAGCATACTTTGCACAGACTGTGTCAAATTCACAGAACCTCTTCAATTTTATGAATTTTTCTGGCAGAATTGTCGCGCATTCATGACGAAATACCTACTTTCCACCACCTGTTTAATGCTCCTGCTGTTCTGGCCGATTCAAGCGCAAGAGTCCATCTCGAATGGTGACAACCATAATGGCACTGTGCAAGCAGTTGTTCCAGCGCGCTTTAGCACGGTTTCCGAAACGAACTATCTCAACAATCTATCTCATCGGGGTTACAAACTGGACACCCAGGGACTTTTGATCGAGTCCCTTGACGCGTCTACGGTCTACGCGGACCTGAACAGCGACGTCGGATTTAACCCGGCTTCGGTGATCAAGATCGCAACGTCGTTTGCCGCGCTTACCAGATTTGGTCCCGAATATCACTTTGAAACCAGCTTCCTGATCGACGGCGTCGTCAACAAGAAAACACGGACGCTCAACGGCAATCTCGTTCTACATGCCACAGGCGATCCGGCGCTCATGACCGCCGATGTTTCGCGGCTTGCGCGAGAGGTCGTTAAGGCTGGCATTGTGCAAGTGACTGGAAATCTGGTTGTGTCAGGTCCGTTTACATACGGGATGCTCTATAACACCGACCAGGCGGTGAAGGGACTGACGGCAACACTGCGCCGGCTGGGTGTTCGGGTTAAAGGTACGGCGAAGGTCGGCAACGAACGCGGAGAAAAGCTGGCGAGTCACATTTCATCCAGCCTTCGCGACATTCTCTTTTTTCAGAACGCGCACAGCAGTAACCCGACGGCGGAGCGGGTTGGTGAGGCGATCGGTGGACCGAAAGCGGTCGAGGACTTTCTCGTGAACGAGGTTGGCGTACCGCGCGCCGAGGTCTCCATCAGTCATACTTCGGGTCTGGACTACAACCGCATCACGCCGCGCGCAACCGTAAAGCTGTTCCGTGAGCTGGTGTTCTGGCTGAATCTATACGGCCTCCAGCCGCAGGACATCATGCCTGTGGCCGGGATCGATCCCGGTACGCTGCGTGGCCGTTTCACGGATGCCGGAGGCGCGATCGTCGGCAAAACGGGAACGCTGCCGGGTACCGATGGCGGCGTCAGTACACTCGCCGGTATCCTCTATACACGCGAGCGCGGCGTCCTGCTTTTCGCAATCTTCAACAGCAGGGGCTCAGTACGAACTTATCGAAGACTTCAGGATGGATTTTTGAAGGACGTCCTCACGGAATGCGGCGGTATTCCGGAAGTCAGTGAGTCATTGCATAAACTAAATAATTAATCCCGAATCGCACGGACTGCGCCGCCGGCCTGAACGGCATTTCACCCCGATCGACCCATTCCCAGAACTCACCGAAATCGTTGTCAGCATTGGCAACCAGCATCAGGTGACCCTTGTCGTCCTTCATCCCCCAGAACGTGGGCGTGCCCGAGTCGTTATTCATGTAAGGCGGCGGCATTTCGAGGGAGTCGATATCATAGAAGGTCTTCCAGACCGGATTGCCGAGATCGAGCTTGAACATGTCCCGCTCAGGAAACACTCGCTTCATCTGATACTGAAGGTTCTGCAGGGCCCGGCCGCGGAAATCGTCGAACATGGCGAAGCCCCCGCGGTTGAAGTACTCGCGAAGGTTTGTCAATTCCTTGTCGGTCAGGTCCATGTATCCGGGCTCGGAAAAATAGAGAAATGGGTACCGGAAGATCTCCTGGCTATCCAATTGCACGATCTTATAGGACTCCGTGTCGGTGTGGATGCCCGTGGCTTCCTTCAACATCGTGAGGAACAGGTCCTCGGAATTCGGATAGTCGTGATGCCAGGGCGCTTCCCGGTAGATGAACATGCCCGGACGCATTGCCATGTTAAATTGAACTCTGGCGAAAATGAATTCCGAATTGGTGTTTGCAGGCACATCCGAGACAGCCTGTGTACTGAACAGGCCGACCAGGCAAACCAGCGCCAGGAGCTTTTTCATTGCTCCTGAAGTATACGCCTTATGAGGGTTTTGGATCGAGTAATTGCTCACACCCTCCCATTCGTCCCGAAACCCCTGGTGCGCAAAGTGGCCAACCGGTACATCGCCGGCGAAACCCTGGACGAGGCGCTGCGCGTGACGGCCGCTCTCAACCGGAACGGAGTTCGCGCCACCCTCGACATCCTCGGCGAAGACGTCCATAACCTGGAACAGGCACAACGGGGAGTTCACGAAAATCTACAGTTACTGGAGGAGATTCACCGGCGAAAGCTCGATGCGAATTTGTCCATCAAGCTCACGCAGCTGGGATTGAAGGCGGATCCGAATGCGTGCCTCGAGTTTACCGCCCGTGTCGTTCGACGCGCAGAAGAACTGGGAAACTTCGTGCGCATCGATATGGAAGACTCCTCGTGCACCACGGACACGCTGCAGATCTATCGCACGCTGAGAAAGACTCACCAGAATGTGGGTGTCGTGATTCAGGCTTACCTCCGCAGGACCCTCAACGATGTCTCTTCCCTCGAGGACCTGCGCCCCAATTACAGGCTTTGCAAAGGCGTATACGTCGAGCCGCCCGAAATCGCGTTTCAAGACATGGCGGAGATCAACCGGAATTACATCCGGATTCTCGAGAAGCTTCTGAGAAGTGGCTCGTACGTAGGAATTGCCACACACGATGAGCTCATTGTGCGGGAAGCACTCCGGCTGATCCGTGAGCTGCGGCTCCCGCCGACAGCGTATGAATTCCAAATGCTCCTTGGCGTGGGCGAGCAACTGCGTGACATGATTCGCAGTGCCGGCCACCACCTCCGCGTCTATATTCCGTTCGGCAGCGACTGGTACGCCTACTCCGTCCGCCGGTTGAGAGAAAACCCAAGGCTGGCCGGCTACGTTCTGAGAGCGATGTTCAAGTGAACGCGGGCTAAAGCCCGCGACTACAAGTGCGATCAATGTGCGGTCTGAATGTAGGCGCCGGCTTTAGCCGGCGCGTGCTAATCTCGAACCGATGAAAATAGTACTGCTCGGAACCAGCTCGGCCGTCCCGACGCTCACGCGGGGCCTTTCATCGACTGCATTGATTCGTGAGGGCGACGTCTTTCTGTTCGACTGCGGTGAGGGAACGCAGGTGCAGCTCATGCGCTCCGGCATCAGGCGCAGCCGCATCCATTCGATTTTCATCGGTCACCTTCACGGCGATCATCTATACGGGATTGCCGGTCTCCTCAGTACGCTCCATCTCGACGGGCGCGAAACGCCGCTGAACGTCTTCGGGCCGGAAGGGATCCGGGTTTTTCTGAATGCCGCGTTTCGGACTTCCGATCTCCAATTCGATTTCAGGTTGACAGTCCGGGAATTTCCGCGTGGATATCGCGGCCGGGTGCTCGACGAAGAAGAGTTTTACGTGGACGCGCTTCCGCTGGACCATTCGATCTTTTGTCTGGGCTGGCGGTTTCAGGAGAAGGACAGGCCGGGAGTGTTCAATCTCGAAAGAGCGGAGGAGATGGGGATTCCCCGCGGGCCGTCATACGGGAAGCTCCAACATGGCGAAAGCATCACATTGCCCGATGGACGCCTGGTCACGCCCGACATGGTTCTCGGGCCGCCTCGGCCGGGAAAATCCGTTGCGTATTGCCTGGATACGCAGTTTTCGCAACGCTCGATCGAGCTGGCAGACAAGTGTACCGCTCTGATCCACGAAACCACTTTCGGGCAGGATGCCGTAGAGATGGCCCGCGAACGCAAGCATTCCACGATGGAAGACGCGGCCCGCGTGGCGAAGGAAGCCGGTGCCGCGGGACTCATCGCCACGCACTTCAGTTCGCGATACGACGGCCGGCAGATTGCCCAAATCGGGGATGATGCGCGGGCAGTGTTTCCGAACATCACCATCGCACGCGACCTGTTGGAGGTGGAACTGTAGCGGCGGTCTATGGCCGCCGACGATCCTGCAAACTTGCCGTAGCGTCGGCGGTCATAGACCGCCGCTACAGTGACGAATCAATATCTCGGCGTTGAGGGATCGACCTGCAGCGCCCAGGCCTCGATTCCACCGCTCATGCTTCTGGTATTTGTGAAACCGTGGCCACGCAGATAGGCCGCAGCGTCGAGGCTGCGCACGCCGTGGTGGCACATGGTCACAATCGCCTCATCCTTCGGCCAACTGGATACGATCTCCTGGGCGAGTTCCTGATCCACCAGCAAGCTTCCCGCGACTGCGGCGATCTGGTATTCCTGGGGCGTCCTCACATCCAGCAGCTTGATCTTTCCCTGCTTGAATAATTCCGCAACCTCGCGCGGCGTGATCTCGATCTCTCTTTCCATTTCCTGGCTTCTTTGAATGTGCTCGACCACCTCGTTGACGTCCAGTCCATGGTTCATTGCCACTGTTGCCAGCGTATCGGTCGGTTGGAATCCGCAACTGCTGCATCCGCCTACATGATATTTCTGGAACAGCGCACGCTGCGACGAGGGAAACACCGCCGTCACCTGTTCCATGCGCCACGCGCCGGACAGATCCTTGGGATCCGTACTCGTCACGGCAGGCGTCTCCATGAGCGGTTTCAGCGCGGAGATGTCCAGGCCGTCGTTATCCGGCGCCGCTGCGGGCGCGGCGGTCTTCTTCCCGAAAATTCTCGAAAGTAATGTTGCCATTCTCGATGACCCCTTCCAGTGTCGCTCGCTGCGCGTTGGTAATTCGAACTCGTACTTGCTCGCCGGGGGCGACGTTTCCTGCGATGTGGACTCTGTAGTTTGTTCGGGTTCTGCCGAAGTTGTCTTCCACGAGCACTTCGGGCGTTGTGCCAACCAGTTTCGATCTCTTCTCCTGGGCAACCCGATCGAGCAACTCGAGGCACTCTCGGTGACGCTCTTCGATCAACTCCTGCGGCAGACATTCCAGGCTTGCCGCCGGCGTGCCTTCGCGAGGCGAGTACTTGAAAATGAAGCCCCAATCGAAGCGGGCTTCTTCGATCAGCGAAAGCGTGTGGCGGAAATCGGCTTCGGTCTCCCCCGGAAAACCGACGATGATGTCCGTGCTCAACGTCATGCCCGGCATCGCCTTACGCATTTTCTCGATCAGCGACACATATTGTTCGCGGGTGTAGTTGCGCATCATCTGCCTGAGCATCTTATTCGATCCCGACTGCACAGGCAGGTGAAGCGATTCGCAGATTTCCGGCACTGCCGCCATCGTCTCGATAACGCGATCGCTCATATAGTAAGGATGGGGGCTCATGAACCGGACCCTGTCCACGCCATCGACGTTGGCGACGCCCTCGAGAAGCTCCGCGAACCTGTAACTCCCATGGCGGTATGAATTCACAGTCTGCCCCAGCAAGGTGATCTCCCGCGCTCCTTCCGCGACACGATCGCGAACCTCGCCAAGGATCTGCTCCATCGAGTGATAAATCTCGCGTCCCCGGACGTAAGGGACGATGCAGTACGTGCACGAATAGTTGCATCCGCGCATGATCGTCACGAATGCGGCAATCTTGTCATCCGCCGAAGGCATGGCGTAATCGAGTTCCTCGTCCGTCTCTCGCCGGTCCAGGAGCTGCGCCGCCATCTGCGAGAAGTCCTCGATGGATTTAGCTCCGACAACGAGATCCAGAAATGGAAATCGATCCTCGAGGTACTCCTTGGTCCGCTCAGCCGCGCAACCTGTTACAACGATCTTCCTGCCCGGCCGCTTCGTCTTCCAATGCCGGAGCCGCCCGATCTCCGAAAATGCGCGATCTTCGGCATGCTGCCGTACCGTACAGGTGTTCACCAGAAACACGGAAGCCTCTTCGGGATCCTGCGTCTCGACCAGGCCGTTGGCCTTGAGATGCCGGCCCATTTCATTGGAGTCCGCCACATTCATCTGGCACCCGTAGGTGCGGACATAAAACTTCATTACCTGGGGATTATATACTGTAGCGGCGGTCTATGACCGCCGGCGATATATGCATGAGCTACCCATCGAGGACTCCATCGATCTTCACACCTTCCAACCGAAGGAGATCCGCATCGTTGTCGAGGAATACCTCTATCAGGCTATCCAGCGCGGCTTTCGCGAGGTTCGCATCATCCACGGCCGCGGAATTGGCGTCCAGCGCGAAATCGTCCGCTCCATCCTGGAGAAGCACCCCAATGTCGTGTCTTTCCAGGATCTGCCTGACCGTGGATCGACCGTCGTCGCCCTGAAGATCTAGGGTGTCACTTCATACAGATTGTTGAACGGATTCTCCAGAGGCACCCGCCGCACATCGGCGAAGCCGGCCTGCGTTGCGAACTCTCTCAACTTGGATTCCGGAAGTCCGACTGTCCCCAATCCCGCGCCATTGTGCGCCAGCGATGTCGTCATGCAATAAAGTATGCTTACGCCCTGAAACAAAGTCGCAAGCGGCCCGGCGTTTTCTTCAAGCTTGTCCGAACAGTTGATATCGAGACAGACATACCGGCCGCCGGGATTCAACGCCCGGCGGATGCTTCGAATGAGACCGAGCGGATCGACGGCGTCATGAACGACGTCAAACGTGGTGATGACGTCGTATTTCTCCGGAAGCCCTCTGGCAACATCCCACTGCTTGAATTTCACGCGGTCTGAAACGCCGGCGATATCCGCATAGGCCGTGGCGCGGGTGACAGTCGGAGCAAAGACGTCGTAACCGATGTAGCGGCTTTTCGGATAAGCCTGAGCGAGCTTGATCAGCGCGCGTCCGCGGCCGCAGCCGACATCCGCAACCGAACATCCGTTGGCCAGCTTTTCTTCGACGGCGGGCATGGCCGGTATCCATTGCTGCAGAAGCAAATTTTCAAACCACCCGGCGGTAAAGCGCTCGAGTCCGTCCCACATGTTGTCGTTGTATGCGGCCTGGGAAACTCCTCCTCCTTGTTTGAAACACTGCGCGATCTGATCCAGAGGCCCAAGCATCCCGCTCAGCATTTGATAGATGCCGCCGAAGAAGAAAGGTCCATTCTCCTGGGCAAGCACCGGAACGTGCTCGGGAGGCAGCGTGAACTTGCGCGTGGCCGGATCGTACGTCACATAGCCGGCGCTGGCCATCGCACCCAGCCATTCGCGCCCGTACCGCTCATTGATTCCGAGGCGGGCAGCCAGCTCGACGGAAGTAGCCGGGCCTTGCGCCGCCAGGTCTTTGAACAAACCTAAACGATCGCCGATCGAACACATGATGGTGAGCAGAGCCGCGCTCGCATCACCCATGGCCTTATGGACAAACTCTTCTACCTTTGCATTATCCACTGCAGGTTGAGCAGACATAAATGACCTCCCTTGCTTGTCACAAAAAAGACAAAAAACTTCAGGCTCCAAGCGAAGCGTTTGCCTCTTACTGTAGCGGCGCTCTATGAGCGCCGGTTTTTCCTGGAATCAAACGAAATACCGGCGGTCCTAGACCGCCGCTACAGTAGACGGGACCGCTCTTCAAATGAGTCCTTCTTCCTTCAACTTCTCCAGATGCGCAACCACCGACCTCTCCGCGAGGCTGTGCATGGCCGGCGCGACATCCGTATAAACTTCCTTCACGATGGCCTGCGGTTCACGATGGCCCCGATCCCACGCCGACAATATTTTCTTCTCCCGGTCCAGCCGATGATCTAAATACTCCTGAATCTTTTCCTTCGCATTCGCCAGCACGGGACCGTGGGCCGGAAAGAGGGCCGTCACGTCGAGCGCCTGCATCCTTCGAAGTGAATCGAAGTAAGTGGCCATGTGCCCTTCCGGGGGATCGATCACAATGGTTCCGAAACCCGCCATGAGATCACCTGTAATCAGCGATCCGTTCTTCTCCTCGAAGACGCATACATGGCCGCGCGCATGGCCGGGCGTGTGAAAAACCCGAAGCACCCATCCCGGGTCACCGGCGAGTTCGAGGCGTTCATTCTCCTCGAATGTCCGATCGACCTCCACAACGCCCTGAAGATCCCGAGCCGTGATGGGATGCGCGGCGATTCTGACTCCTCGCCGCTCCTTGAGATGATTCGCTCCGCTCACATGATCGCGGTGGAGGTGCGTCAACCAGATCTCCCGGATTTTACGCTTCTCGAGCAGTCTGTCGAGCAATGCCTGCTCTTCCTCGTATGGCGACGCAGGATCGATCACGATGACCTGATCGCCGCCAATGACGTAGCAGTTCGTATGAGTGGCGGGCGGCAGTGTCGGCGTGCGGAGAGGAATCAGAACGATGCCTGCTCTCATCTCAATCTGCACAGGCGATTCTTCGTGAGCCCAGGGCAAGGGGAGGCCCGAGGCCAGAGATCGCAGTGTATGCAGGATCGGCGTCGCCATCAGGATCTGTCCTCTCATCCATTTTGCTAACGCGTCCTGGGGCCGGATCCATTCGCCGAAGTCGTTCTCAGCGGTCATGACACGAGCTTCTTCACCATGCGGACACTTCGCCATGAAAAAAAGCGTGTCGAATCTCCGCGGCACGAACGGGGGCGTCACCCATCGTCCCATGTCGATAAAAGTCTGCGGATCCACCCGCACGCCCGTCTCTTCCAACAGTTCCCTGGCCGCGCATGCCTTCGCGTCTTCGTTACGATCCACCTGCCCGCCCGGAAAGGCATAAAACCCGCCCTGGAACACCATCTGCGGCGCTCTCCTTACCCAAAACACTTCCAACTCGGGTTTTTCTCTGACGAGCACGACTGCTGCTGCCGATCTTGGCTCTGCCATGATGCCGATTCTATCTCGCCGCCCTTCTTTGTGTCTTTGCGCCTTTGTGGTTTACGATTTCCGCTCAGAGTATCTAATAGAGTCCGGCTTGCGTTGAGACTCCGTACTGGTCAACTCGAATTGACGCAGCCTTTCCGGCTCTGTTAACCTCTTTTGGTCACGCCGGCAACTTGTTTCGCCGTCCGTGCCATTGCTCCTCAGTAGCTCAATGGCAGAGCATCCGGCTGTTAACCGGAGGGTTGTAGGTTCGAGTCCTACCTGAGGAGCCTTTTTCTTGCTTCCTTTGAGTAGGATGCGGACGCAACCAAAAGTGAAAAATCGGCCCGAAAGCCACTTTGCCAAATTCTTGCCATTTGCCGGATCTTGCGATTTTCACAAACACTGCAAGTTGCTATCGAGCTTCTTTTCGGATGCGCTTCATTCAGGCGTCTCAAAGCTCCGCCACTTTTTGGGCAGATGTCCGCTCTGCAGCATCCCGTTTCGGATTTCGTTTTCGACACGGCGGACCGTACTGCACGACTCCGACCCCATGAGGAACGTCACGATCCACACGCTCAGACATACCTTTGGAAGCTGGCTACCCCTCCGCTCCCCCCCACGCCCTTGTGAGCGCTAGAACCTGAAACTGACCGCAGAAAATGTGATTTGTTGAGTAACGTTGAGTAAACAAATAACTTACTCGGGCCTTTCGCCAAAGACCGAGGTGAAGAATTACGATTGATTTAGCCTCGCCACAGGCGAAAAACAGGAGGCGGAAAAGGCGCAGAAAAAGAACTATTGGGTTGGAATCGCCGTGACGTGACAGCTGGCTGCTTTCAGGGAGCCAACTGCTCGGCATTGAGAACCGGTTCGTAAACCCGGTTCGTGCGA
>Ga0137418_10001101_pt1 | contig 24744 bp, 20 predicted proteins | sample CZODoug3_1_2_16f_FD_122242 | JGI IMG/M metagenome (GOLD analysis project Ga0137418, IMG submission 122242) | Vadose zone soil fungal communities from Angelo Coast Range Reserve, California, USA - CZODoug3_1_2_16fungal (Hybrid Assembly) | ecosystem: Environmental > Terrestrial > Soil > Vadose...
GGTCATGCCACAGACCGGGTCCTTCCCGGTGCGGGAGGTGCCAGTGTCAGGGGAGGGGTCATGCTGAGCGTGCACTTCGTCCTCCCCTAGTGACGCCCGAGGCTCCAGTCGAGCAAAACGATCTTCCACGCTTCCCCTCTTGGCTCGAGGACGTACACTGACCATAGGATGTGCGTGACCGTGCGGGGCTTCGCGGGGTTCGCGAAAAGATCCGTCCGCGTGTAGCCCCATGCCATTTGAGGCGTCGCGCGGAGCTTCACAGGCGTGCCCTTGACCGGATGCTTCGGTCCCTTCATCTCGGGCACGAGGTGATTGTCGCGAAAGTCCCGCCAACCGTCGTTGCGATGGCCGTTCTCGAACACGACGATGTCGTCTGCGACCAGCGCGGCAATACCAGGCACGTCTCGGTCTTGCAGAGCGCGCTCGAAGCGGATCACGACATCCCTGGCCGCGTCCTCGGGACGTGTATCAGCCCGGGCGTGGCCTGCGGCCGAGAAAACGGCCACCGCGCCGAGAGCAACGGCGCGGCGATTCACGGCGGCGCGATTTCCCGTGCACACCTAGGGGTTCCTCTTTCTTGTGGCGCCATAACGGACCTCGACTGCGTCGAGTCCGACGCCCTGCTTGCGCGTATGGACCATGACGCGGTCGCCCTGGTGGAGGTCGTCCCGGTTGCCGACTGCCTTCGAGCGGATGAAGCGCGTCTCCGGCGTGATCTTCGCTTGCCATTCGTGATTGTCGGCGTCCTTGACCGTGATCTGGTCCGGGCCGATGGCCGAGACCGTGCCCTTCAAGTGCGGACCGCCGCCATGCGCCAGCACCGGGACTGCTGCAAGTCCCAGGAACACAGCCGTCATCAACGCTTGCTTCTTCATCGCGTCCTCCGGTCAGTGGTGATGCCCGCCCTTGGCAGGGACGGGGTTTTCACCTCTCAAGAAGCTCTCCTCGTCTTGCTCCTCCTGGTGCTCCTTTGGTCCTTTCGGATTCAGCGCCTCCATCTGGAGCCGTTCCTCTGGCGTGAGGCGCGGCAGGTGACGGATGAAGTGCACCAGGTGCCAGCTTGCAAGCTGGCTCTGCTCGCTCTTGTCGCCCCACGCGGGCATGCCGGTGAAGCGGACGCCGTCCTCGATGATGGCGAACAGTTCCCCGTCGGTGAGCTCCTGCGTTTGCGCTAGCCGCATGTCGGGCACGCGCGGGCACAGGTGCCGGCCCATATCCGTCTGACCGCTACCGTCGTTGGCATGGCAGGACGCGCAGTGGTCCGCGAAGTGGCTGAGGCCCTCGCTGATCACTTCCGGCGCGGGCGCCACGGGATTGCGCTTGTCGCGAGAGCTACGCAGCGCGATGCGGCGGGCCTTCAACGCCAGCGACGCTTCGAGCGACGACGGTTCAGTCCTGGCGCTGATTCCGCCGCGCAGGAGCATCGCCGCGAGCGTTCCGCCAGCCGCGAGGGTGCCGGCTGCGATCACGGTCGCAATGATCGCCCATGCCCGCATCAGTCAGTACCGCCGTGCTCGTGCTGTTTCCCTTTGCCGGAGTCGTCCGCGACCTTGTGCGCGACGGTGCCGGGCGGATTCTTGTACGGTCCCGGATCGGCGTAGGTGGTGATGCCTTCGCGCACCTTCACCACCGTGAACATGCCGCCCATGTCGATGCTCCCGAACTGGCCATTGCCGGTCATCATCGGGAGCGTGTTGGGCGGGCGACCCATGTCCATCATCTCGCCCATCCCGTTCTGGCCCATCGCCATGTAGCCGGGGAGCAGGTTGCGTACTTTCTCCTCGACGCCGGACTGATCGACGCCCGTCAGGTTGGGTACGGTGTGGTCCATTTGATTCATCGTGTGGTGGTTCTTGTGGCAGTGCATGGCCCAGTCGCCCGGCGCATCGGCGACGAACTCAATGTCACGAGTAGTCCCCGGCGGAACGTTGACCGTCGTCTCTCGTATCTGCGCAGACGCAGGTGTCGGCCCGCCGTCGGTGCCCGTCTCGATGAAATGGACGCCGTGGATGTGGATCGGGTGACTGTCCATGCTCAGGTTGGCGAGGCGCACCCGGACGCGCTGGCCCTTCTTCACCACCAGCGGAGCCGTGCCGGGGAAGGCGCGCGCGTTGAACGTGAAGAGGTTGAAGTCGAGCATGGTATTCGGATTCGGAGTCGCGCCGCCGATGGGCACGTCCCACTCGTGCAGGAAGATCGCGAAATCACGGTCGATGCGCTTTCGTTCCTTGCGCGGGTGGATGATGAAGAAGCCCTCCAGGCCGAAGGCCATCTGGAGCGTCTCGTCAGCGTGCGGGTGGTACATCTGCGTGCCGCTCTGCCGCAGCGTGAACTCGTAAGCGAACGTCTCCCCGGGCTTGATGTGCGGCTGATTCAAGCCCTGTACGCCGTCCATGCCATTGGGAAGCAGGACGCCATGCCAATGGACGGATGTATCCTCGGGCAGGTGGTTGGTGACGAGGATGCGGACGCGGTCGCCTTCCACCGCCTCGATGGTGGGCCCCGGCGTCTGGCCGTTGTAGCCCCAGGCGTTGATCACCATGCCGGGCGCGATCTCCCGCTTCACTTTCTCGGCCACGAGGTGGAAGACCTTGACCCCGTGGTCGAGCTTGTAGGGCAGGGTGGAGCCGTTGGGCGTGACGACCGGGACGTACGGTTGAGCCGCGACAGCAGGGAGGGCCAGTGCAGCAGCTAGAATGAGTGCGGCTTTCACGGGGTCTTCTCCTTCGGAGGCTGCGCATCGAGCGAACCCCCGCTGGCGCGCTCCAGTTCGGCGCGCGTGATCCAGTAGTCACGGACGGTCTCGAGGTAGCTCCGGTAGGCTTCGATTTGCTCTCGCCGGGCTTGCAGGAGCTGGAAGACGCCGAGCAGCATCGCGCTGTAGCGAAGCTGCGACTCCTTCAACGCCTTCTCCCGCAGCGGCAGGAGGACGGTGCGGTAGTGCTCGGCCGATCGGTGAGCGACGACGAGGCGATTTCGCAGCGCCCGCACCTCGGCCCGGATGTTGACCGCCAGCTCGGCCTGACGCGCACGCGCCTGCCGGACCTGGGCCAGGATGCGAGCCGCCCGCGCCTGCCCCTGGTCGAAGATGGGCAACTCGACCGAGAGCTCGGGACCCGTGACGCGGGTCCCTTCCGGGTCGCGCCCCGTGGAGACGCCTGCCTGGAGAACGGGGAGCACGCGGCTCACACCCGTCAGCGAGGCAGCTTCCTCCAACGCCTGCCCTTCGGCCCGGACCGCAAGCAGGTCCAACCTGCGCTCGATGGCCAGGGACTCGACATGGTCGAGCGACGGATCCCGCTCGGGCGGGTCCGCGAGCCTGCTCTCGACCTTCCACGAGGCACTCTCGGGCCCCCAAAGTCCGAGCAGCCGGTTCACCTGCTCGCGCTGCTGGACGGCCTGTTCCTCGGCTTGCCCGAGATCGAACTTGCTCTGCTCGAAGAACGCCTGCTCCTGGATGACGTCGAGGTCGCTGACGTTGCCCACGGCGCGTTGCCGCACTCTCAGTTCGGCCGCGGCACCCTGGGCTTCGAGCACCAGCTTGCGGACCTCGACCGTCGCCTGCGCCGCTTGCAGCGTCACCATGGCCTGCCGGACTTGCGACGTCAGCTCCAGAACGCTGCTCCCGACGCGCGCCTTCGCAGCATCCAGTTGGGCGGCGGCTACCCGCTTGCGGAGCGGAAGGGTGAAAAGGTCGAGGAAGTCCTGCGCGACGGAAAACTCGGTATCGATGAACGTCCCGGGGCCGGAGGTTGGGAACCGGACGCGCGCTCCGAAGCTCGGGTTCCGCAGAAGCCCGGCTTGCACCAGGTCCGCTTGCGCGATGCCAAGCTCCTCGTAGGTGGCGACCAACCCTTGGTTGCGGAGCAGCGCCACCTCGACGGCTCCGTCCGGCGTCACCGTGCCCGCTACCAGGTCGTGGACGCGCGCCCGCACCTGCTCGTCGGCGGGGGTGCCCTGGTCCCAGTGGATGCGAGCGCCTCCACGTTCAGCCACGAGCGCCGACACATCGTCGAAGCTCGCCTTCGGCGAGACGGAAGCGCAGCTCGTTGCAGCCAGGGCGGCCCAAAGCCATCGCGCGCTCTTCACGGCGTCCCTCCGTCGGTACCGGGCGGCATTTGCTGGTGGTGGTGGTGCGGTTCGGCAGCGGTGCCAGCATCCGCGACGACCGTAGGCCCTGCTGACTGCTGCGCGGGAGGCGAGTAGGGGGCCTCGGCCGCCTTGTCGCTCGCCGGATCGTTGGCCGGCGGCAACGGCGGGGGGAGCGCGACGCAAGCGAGCACGGAAGAGCACGTCAGGAGGAACAGGAGCGGGACTGGCTTCATGGGATCTTCCTTGCAGAGGGTGACCGACACATTCCAGCGCGCTCGGCGAGGACAGCGCACGCATGCACGCCATCGCGCCGCCGGTCACGCGCTCTGTTTTGTGGGGAGTCGGTCTAGATTCGAAGACGCAAGGGTGGGCCGAGCGGTGGGGTCAGCGGGCCCTGCATGCACTCCGGTGGACGCGCATTCGCAATCTGGGCGACGGGGTGGCTCAACACCGGCGCAGCCGCGGGTATGGCCATGGCCGAACCGGTCGATGCGCGCGGCGCGACTTGCTGGCGTGTCGAATCTTTCACCGCGGCGACGACCTTGCAGCAAGGAGCACGCTCGAGCGCGGTACCCCTATCGTCGCCGCTTCTCGCGCAGCAGGCATCCGCATGCGCAGCGGCGCACCAGAGCGCAGCCAGAACCGGAAGGGCCGTGGAGCCCACCAGGACGCTGACAGCAAAAGCTGCTCCAATCCGGCGCATCGAAAACATTCTGCTTGGGTTCCCGTTCCCTGACAACTACGGTTGCGCCACCGACGGATCTTCCACCGTCACCGGGTTCGTCACCGCGGCGGGCCGCGGCGTTCGTGCGAGGCGCGCCACGCCATAGGCGATGAGGGCGAGAGCGGCGAACTGCGCGGGAGTCAGCCCGAGGTATCGGGGGTCGGAGTAGGGGAGGTCCGTCGCGCGCAGGAAGTCCAGGAAAAAGCGTGCCGTGCCATATCCGACTGCAAGCGCGGGCAGGAGCCTCCCCTGCAGAGCACGGCGGTGCTCGAGCGCATACAGCAAGCCGGTCAGGGCGAAGAGAACCAAGGCGTCATAGAAGCCGAGATCGTGGCGCGCTCCGTCGGGGAATGCCACGGCGAGCGCAAAAGAGGTGAGGCGCCCGGGATGGTCGTGCACCGAGAAGCATCCCAGGCGCGCCACCGCCCACCCGGGCGCGACGGCGAGCGCGAACACGTCCGAGTAGCGCGAGAATGGAATGCGCCGCGCGCGGAAGAAGATCGCCGCCGCGAGGATCCCGCCGAGGACGCCGCCTGTCGAGGACAGGCCGTCCCAGACTCTCAGAAGCTGCAGAACGCCGCCTTGCCGGAGCTCCTCTGGGTGGTAGAAAAGCAAGTGCACCAGGTGCCCGCCGATGACGCCGGCGACCACCGCCCAGAGAGAGAAATCCCGCAGGGGCACTTGGTCCAGTCCGCGACGGCGCGCCCCGCGAAGGAGCAGCGCCGACGCGAGCCAGACGCCCGCCGCCGCGAGAATGCCGAAGGACTGGACCGCGAGTGGCCCGATCTGCAGAGGGGGGATGACGAAATACGGGATCAATCGAACACCAGAACGGAAGCGGGCACGACCATGACATTCACGTTCATCCTCAGACTCGTGGGACCGCGCCGAGATTCAGTTTTTCGCCCCATCACTGCACGAGCAGCACGCCTCCCATCATTCCCATTCCGCAGGCGTAACGGATTTCCCCCGCTTTTTCGGGAGTGAAATCGATCGCTACAGCCTTGTTGAGCGGCAGGTCCTTGCGGATGCCCGCGTCCTTGATGTCGATCGAGGTCGCGCAGGTCTGATCCGTCTTGCGCGTCACGACGAGGTGAAGGGGCTTGCCCTTCTTCACAGTGACGTTGTTCGGCTCGAAACCCTTGTCCGTCACGCTGAGCTCGACGGTGCGGGGCTGGTCTCCCTTCGCGGTGGCGGGTCCTAGGGCCAGCAGCGCGGAAACGATGAGCGCGGTCATGTGGTGACTCCTTCGGTGATGGGGGCGGGGCTTGCTCCGGCGGGTAGCCTCCGTCCCTTCCAGATCAGGTACAACGCCGGATAGACGACGAGCTCGAGCACGGCGGAGGTGACCACGCCGCCGACCATCGGTGCGGCGATGCGCTTCATCACGTCTGCGCCGGTGCCGGTCGACCAGAGCACGGGAAGAAGGCCGACGAGAATGGTCGCGACGGTCATGATCTTGGGGCGGATGCGCTTGACCGCGCCGGCGACCACTGCTTCGTGCGCCTCCTCGCGCGTGGCCGGCCGTTTATCTTTCCATGCGAGGTCCAGGTACAGAAGCATCACGATGCCCGTCTCGGCGTCGAGACCGGCGAGCGCGATCAGGCCCACCCAGACGGCGACGGACATGTTGTAGCCGAGCAGCCACAGGAGCCAGAACGCACCTACCAGAGAGAAAGGCACGGCGAGCATCACCAGCAGCGCCTCGACGGCGCTACCCGAGTTGAAGAACAGGAGCATGAAGATGATCGCCAACGTGACCGGCACCACGATCGCGAGCCGGGCCTTGGCGCGTTCGAGGTAGCGATACTGGCCAGCCCAGTCCAGCCGGTATCCCGGCGGAAGCTTCACTTTGTCGGACACTGCCTTCTTCGCGTCGCGCACATAGTCGTCGATCGGACGGGCGGTGTCGGCGAACACGTATCCGGCGAGCTGGCCGTTCTCGTCGCGCAGCATCGAAGGGCCGGAGCGCAGCCGAAGGTTCGCGACCTGGCCGAGGGAAATCTGCGCCCCGTCCATGGTCGCCACACGGACGCGGCCAAGGGCATTCAGGTCGGAGCGGAAGTCCCGCGCATACCGGACGGTCACTGGGTATCTCTCACGGCCCTCTACGGTCGTGGAGACGGTCAATCCGCCCACCGCGGTCTCGACTACATCTTCCACGTCGCCGACGTTGAGCCCGAATCGCGCCGCTCGATCGCGGTCGACGTCGAAGTCGAGGAAGTAGCCGCCGCCGATACGTTCGGAGAAGGCGCTGCGCGTCCCGGGTACGTCACGCAGCGCCGCCTCGATCTCTGCTCCGATGCGGTCGATCTCCTTCGTGTCGGGTCCGAGCACGAGCACGCCGAGCGGACTTCGCACGCCCGTGGCGAGCATCTCGGTGCGGGTCTGGATTGGCATCCACCAGACGTTGGGCATGCCCACGAACTGCATCGCGCCGTCGAGCTTTCGAACCAGGGCGTCCCAATCCTCCCCTTTCGGCCACAGCTTCGGGTCTTTCAAGGTCACGACGGTTTCGAACATCGAGAGTGGCGCCGGGTCCGTGGGCGAGTCGAACCGGCCTGCCTTGCCGAACACGCGTTCGACTTCTGGGAACTGGCGCAGCACCTGGTCCTGCCGCTGCAGCACGTCGCTGGCGGTCGCATCGCTCATGCCGGGCACGCTGGTCGGCATGTAGAGCAGCGTTCCCTCGTTGAGTGGAGGCATGAACTCGCTGCCCAGCGCGCGGACTATGGGTAGGGTCACGACAATGAGCACGAACGCGCCGATGATGACCGGCCAGCGGAACCGCAGCGCAAATCTACAAACCGGGTCGTAGACGCGCGAGAGGACCCGCGAGATCGGGTTGCGCTCCTCCGGACGGATGTGTCCTCGGATGAAGGTCGTGGCGATGGCGGGCACCAGCGTCACCGACAGGATGGCCGCAAAGGCCATCGAGAACGTCTTCGTCCAGGCGAGCGGCGAGAAGAGACGTCCTTCGGTACCCTCCAGCGTGAAGACCGGCAGGAAGCCGACCGTGATGACGAGGAGCGAAAAGAAGATGGGGCGGCCGACTTCCTGCAGCGCCGCGACGACGATCTCGGACCGGGCTTCCTTCCTTCCAGAGGCTTCCCAGGCCTCGAGCTTCTTGTGCACGTTCTCAATCACGATGATCGCGGCGTCGACCATGGCACCCATGGCAATGGCGATCCCTCCCAGCGACATGATGTTCGCGGTGAGCCCCATCTGCTTCATGGGAATGAAGGCGAGCAGGACCGCGATGGGCAGAAGCAAGGCGGGGACGAGCGTCGATCGGAAGTGCAGCAGGAAGAGGAGGATCACCAATGTGACGACGATCAACTCCTCGATCAGCGTGTGCTTGAGCGTATCGATGCTGGCGCGGATAAGGGTCGACCGATCGTAGGTCGGGACGATCTGGACACCCTGCGGCAGCGTGCGTTTCAGCTCCTCGATGCGCGCCTTCACCGCATCAATGACTTGAAGGGCATTCGTGCCGGAACGCGCGACGACGACGCCGCCGACGACCTCGCCTTCGCCGTCGAGATCCGCGAGTCCGCGACGCTGCGCAGGGCCGATCCGTACCGCACCCACGTCCCGGAGCACGACGGGCGTCCCCATGTGGGCACCGAGGACGACCTTTTCCAGATCGTGCGGGTCCTTCACGTATCCGCGCCCGCGCACGTAGTGCTCGGTGCCGCTCACCTCGAGGATGCGCCCGCCGACATCGGCGTTGGACATCTTCACCGCTTCCACGACCCTCGAGAGCGGGATGCCCAGGGCGGCCAGCCGATCGGGATCAAGGTCGACCTGGTACTCCTTGACGAATCCGCCGACGCTTGCCACCTCGGCCACGCCCGGCACGGCCTGCAGCGCATATCGGATGCTCCAGTCCTGCAGCGACTGGAGCTGCTGCAGGGTCACATGGCCGGTCTTGTCGATCAGCGCGTATTCGAAGACCCAGCCGACGCCGGTCGCGTCCGGACCGAGGATGGGCGTCACGCCCTGGGGGAGCTTGTTGGAGATGGTCGAGAGCTTCTCCAGCACGCGGCTGCGCGCCCAGTACATGTCGGTCCCGTCCTCGAAGATGACGTTCACGAACGACATGCCGAACATGGACTGGCCGCGGACCGCCGTGACCCGAGGCGAGCCGAGCATCGAGCTGACCACCGGGTACGTGATGTTGTCCTCGACCAGATCAGGCGCGCGACCCATCCACTCCGAGAAGACGATCACCTGCACGTCGGAGAGATCCGGGACCGCGTCGAGGGCCGTGTTGCGGAGGGACAGGACACCCCACGCAGTCGCGAGGCCGACGAGCAGCAGCGTCGCGAGTCGGTTCTTTGCGCACCACGCGATGATGCGGGCGATCATGGTTGTCCCCACCGGGGAAGCGCGCCTCTCAGCTGTGCCTCGCTGGAGAGCAAGAACGTCGCTTGCGTGGCGACCTGCTCACCCTCGCCGAGACCGGCCAGCACTTCGCTGTAATCTCCCGCCAGGGCCCCGACCTGGACTTCGGTTGCCTGCAGCTGCCCTTCGCCGCGCTTCACGAACACGTACCTGTGCTGGCCCGATGCAAGGAGGGCGTTGTCGGGCACCGCGAGGCGGTTCCCGAGCGGCACCTGCACGTTCACGTCGACGAACATCCCCGGCTTGAACGACAGTTCGGCGTTGGGAAACGCAAGCCGCGCGCGTACGGCTCGCGTCTTCTCGTCGACGGTCGGATAAACAAACTGGACGACGCCCTTCCACGTCACGCCGCTCGCCCAGGGCAGGCTCATGGTCGCTGGCTGTCCTGCCTGGACGTAGGGAGCATCGGACTCGAAGAGGTCGGCGAGAACCCAGATGCGCCCAAGGTTGCCGATGCGATAAAGCACATTGCCGGCCATGGCCCGCGTTCCTGCCACCACGTTCTTCTCCAATACGACGCCGCTCGCTGGACTGCGGATCGTGATGCGCGGCTCCGCCTTGCCGCGCTTGCGGAGCTCCGCCAATTGCTCCGTCGAGAGTCCCCACAACCTCAGCCGCTCCTCGGATGCGCGGATGAGCTCCTCCCGCCCGGGGACGCCCTGGCTGCGGATGGCGACCAGGTAGTCCCGCTCGCTGGCCAGGAGGTCCGGGCTGTAGAGCGCGAGCAGCGGCTGGCCTGCCTTGACCGGTTGCCCGGTCTGATTGACGAATAGCTTCTCGACGTACGCGTCGTACTTGAGCACCACGTCGGCGACCTGCGTCTCGTCCACCTCCACTCGGCCATGGGCGCGCAGCGAGAGCGCCAGGGGCCGGCGCTCCACCTTGGCGAACACAACGCCAATGAGCTGCTGGCGCGCGGGGCTTACCTCCAGCAACTTTGGGCCGCCTTCACGGGTTCCTGCGCCCGCCCCGTGCGACTCGACCGTGTATCCCTTGCGCGGTGGCGACACCTTGAAGCGCAGCTCGGCAGGCGGGTGCCCCGGCGCCTCGATGCCGAGCGTGATGTACCAGTCGCCCAGCATGGAGAGGCTGTAACTCACGTCGTACTTGCCGCCTCCGAGGGCCTTCGACTCGCCGTTCCCCTTCATCTCCGGCATCGCGCCCATCGCCGGCATGTCGTAGACGAATCCCACCCGCGCGCCGTCCACCGGCTTGCCTTGCGCGTCCTTTACGGTGACGTGGAGGAGGTTGTCGCCGGCTCGAGGCGGATCAGGATCGAGCTCAATCTGCACGAGAAGGTCACCCGCATGGAGCGCATCTGACGCTGTCCCTTTCGATTTGCCGCAGGCTGCGAGGAGCGCCAGCAGTAGAGCCACGCAACTAGTGACGCTCTTCATGACCGACCTCCGCCGCCTGTGCCAACCCGAGATCGCCGCCGACAGCGCGCTGCAGCTCGGCGAGACGCTGCTCGTAGGCAGCGAGGTGCATTGCCTCGTTCAACTCGTGCATGCGCAGCTCGCGCGCGCTGTCGAGCAACATGATGAAATCCGTCCTGCCCGCCGCGTAGCTCGACTCTGCGCTCCGCACTGCCTGGCGCGCGATTGGGATGAGCTGGTGGTGCAGATCGATCTGGTGCGTTTCGGCCAGGAGGTGCGCGTAGCCCTCGGCCACCTCTGCGACGACACGGTTGCGCAGAGCGCGCGCGGCCTCCTGCGCTGCGACGAGCTGCGCCTGCGCGCCGGCGATGCGCGGCTCGTTCTTGCTGCCGAAGAAGATAGGCAGGCTCACCTGGAAGCCGGCGAAGAGGAAATCGGAGACGCCCATCGGGTTGCGGAAGGTGTGCATCTCGGCAGCGAACAGGCCCAGATCAGGGATCCGGTTCGCGCGCGCCAACCGCTCCTGGGCATGCGCACCCTCGATCGCCGCTCTCGATCCGGCTAGCTCCGGGCGTTCACGCAGTGCGCGTTCGCTCAGCGCGGCGACATCGGGTAGCGTGGCCAGCACACCGGGTCGGGTCGTGACGCCTGGCGGAGCGATGGGATCGCGATCGAGCAGGGCACTCAGCCGGGCCCAGGAGGAGCGGCGGTGGTCGATGGCCGTTTCCCGTTCCGAGCGCAGCTGGACGAGCGCTCCCTGCGCGCGCAGCAGCTCGACCTGCTCTGCCTTGCCCGTCGAGACGCGAGCTTCGGCCGCGCGGACGACGACGTTCAGGATGGCTTCCAGCTCGTCGTCGATCTCCTGCGTACGATCCGCCAGGAACAGATCGAAATACGTCGACGCGACCTGCGTCTCGACGTCGCGCTGCTTCTGGCCGAGGTCCGCGTCCGCCATGGCGGCGTCCGCTCTCGCCATGTCCGTCCGCGCCCCGCGTTTCCCACCGAGCGGGATGTTCTGGCTGAGCTGCACCATGAGCGGCACCGTGGAGAAGTCCACCGGCGCGTTCCAGAGCTGGACCATCAGCATCGGATCGTCGAGGGCGCCCGCCGGCGAGATGGCGCTCTGCGCGGCCCGCACGTGGGCGGCGGCCGCCTTCAGATCTGGATTCTTTTCCCTCGCCTCGCGGAGCAGGTCCACGAGTCGGAGGGGGGCTGGCGCGGCAAGCGCCAACGACAACAGCACTGCGAGCATTGCATGCCTCCCGCTGCGGCGCAGCGGCCTGAGTGGACGAACGCGCACCAACCGGGCACGGACGTACCCGGTGCGACGGTTCATTCCAGGCTCAGATCAGCAAGGCTCGATGACTGAGGAATGCTGGGGGTCCCAGGGATGGCGCGGCCTTGAGCCGTACTGCAGGCGTCGCCGCCGCGAATACGTCCGTGACCAACACAGGTGCGTCGATGGCAACGGGCGCAGGGATCTGTTGGCGTTGATCCTCCAACAGCCGGACGCCATCCAGAGCATGGAACGTCCTCTGCTGACAGCATTGGTCTAAGCGGATCTCCGCGTGCTCTGGCGCGTTCGACTCGGCACAACCGATGATTTCCTGGCCCGTGTAGCGGCAGAAGAGCCGCGTGCTGGTCACCGCCGGAGTGGCAATGAGAGCCAGGAGGGCAACGAAGCAGGCGCTACGCCGGATCACAATTACCGACAGGCGCTGAGGGAACGAGCTGGACATGCGACCTCAAGGATGCTGGCTCGTTCCGCTGCTGTCAACAATGGCTTCGACGAGGGAAGCTCCTCTGGTGTGCTCACGCCTTGGGGAGGGGGTATTGCGCACATTTCCCGAGAGGCCCCGCACGGGGGATCTCCACGACGGACGCAGGACCGAGAAATTTCAGTTTCAAGAGAGTGGACCTCCGAAAAGCCCCGGCGCGATCGCGCGCGCCAGGCCGAGCACGCCGCCGGCCAGAACGACCGCTACCACGTTGAGGCGCCACTTCCAGAACGTGAGTGCCGTGAAGGCGGCGAGGCCGAGCACGACGGTGATCCAATCAATCTTGCCTGTTGGCATGAATGCGACCCGCGCGAGTGGAATCGAGATGGAGAACATCAGCCCCACCACGCCGCTCGTCACTCCCTTGAGGAACTCCTTGACGCCCGGCCGGGAGGTCAACCAGTCCATGTGCCGCGCGGCGCCGAGCACGAAGACGAAGGACGGCAAGAAGAGCCAGAAGGTTGCGGCCGTCGCGCCAAGCCAGGGCACGCTGCGGCCGTGCCCGGCAAGGTAGCCGACGAAGATCCCGATCGAGATCAACGGTCCTGGCGTCGTCTCACCCAGCGCGAGCGCGTCGATCATCTGGTGATCGCTGATCCAGCCGTAGCTCGCGACCGCTCCTTCGCGGATGTACGGCAGGACCGCATAGGCCCCGCCGAAGGAGAACAATCCGACGCGGAGGAAAAACGAGGAGATGTCGAAGATGCGCCGGGCCGCGGATTCCGCCGCCTCCGCCCGTCCTGGGAGCAGCAGCGCGAGCGCCGTCGCGACGGGAACCAGCCTGCGCCAGCCGATGAAGCAGAGCCCGCAACCGAGCAGGACGACGAGAAAAGGCAATTGCCCGAAGAAGAATGCCACGAAAGCAGCGACCGCCAGGATCAGGGGGAAGACGCCCTTGAGTGCCGCGCGGGAGATCCGCACGAGCGCTGCCAGGAGGAGCGCGAGGCCCACCGGCCTGAAACCCCAGAGGACGCCCAACACCTCGGGGCTCTTGCCGTAGTGCACGTAGATCCACGCGAGTGCCGTCAAGGTGACGAAGCCCGGCAGGATGAAGAGGAATCCCGCCAGCGCCCCTGCGAGGTATCCGCCCTTCCTGTAGCCGATGTAGATCGCGAGTTGCAGCGCCTCGGGTCCGGGGAGGACGTGGCAGAAGTTCAGGGCACGAACGAACTCCTCTTGGCCGATCCATTTCTGCCGCTCGACCACTTGAAGGTGCATCAGGCCGATCTGGCCGACGGGACCGCCGAAGGAGAGCCAGCCCAGCTTGAGGAAGTACCAGAAGATCTCCTGCATGGAGACCCGCTCCGCGACCTCCGCGGCGGCACCCGGCCGGCTGGCATTCGTCGGATTCAATTGAACCACGTCTGGTTGACTGCAGATACACCGGCGCTTCATCGATCCCAAGGCTGAGGAAGACGAAGGTCGCTTGACCAGTCGAAGAAAGCAATCAACGCGAACAGCTCCTTGAGTGAACATTTTCACGTCGCGGAACCGGACACTTTCATCTTCCTGCTTCGTCGGCTCGCCGGGTCGGTGAAGTAGGGTCGCGCATCCATCTCACAAGAGGAGCCTCGAATGACGACCCCCATCCGAAGGCGTTCCGCATCCGCTATTGCCGTTCTCGTCGGCCTTGTCCTGGTCGTCGGTGTCGCGGGCGATCAGCGAGCCCAGGCCCGGGAGGACGACGAGGCGCGCTGCGGCGAGATTCCGGCGCTGCCTCCGCCCACCTCGGACTGGCCCAGGATCCGGAGCGAGATCCGACGCGATCCCTTCACCGAGGCAATCGTCGCCGACATGGTCTCGCGCATGACCCTCGCCGAGAAGGTCGGCCAGATGACGCAAGCAGAGATCCAGAGCATCACCCCTGCGGAGGTGCGCCAGTACCACATCGGTTCGGTGCTGAATGGTGGCGGGTCCTGGCCGAACAACGACAAGCACGCGACGCCGTCCGCCTGGCTCGCGCTGGCCGACGCCTATTGGGACGCGGCACTCCCGGCCGATGGCGCGGTGAATGCGCAAGAGGATCATGGCCAGCGCGAAGACGGCCAGCACGGCGAGGGCGTTGCGATCCCCATCATGTGGGGGATCGACGCGGTCCACGGGAACAGCAACGTATTCGGCGCCACGCTCTTCCCGCACAACATCGGCCTCGGCGCCGCGCGCGACCCGTGCCTGGTGCGCCGGATCGCCCGCGCGACCGCCGAGCAGGTCCGCGTCACCGGCCAGGACTGGGCGTTCGCTCCCACCCTGGCGGTGGTGCGCGACGATCGCTGGGGCCGGACGTACGAGGGGTTCTCCGAGGATCCCGCCATCACCCGGGCGTACGCCGCGGCCTACGTGGATGGGCTCCAGGGCGGGGGCGAGGGCGAAGGCGAGGACCGCTCTGTGCGTCGGCTCCGGGGCGTGCCCGCGAAGCACTTCATCGGCGACGGCGGCACCGCTCAGGGGAGGGACCAGGGCGTGAACCCGTCGCCGGAGGCCATCCTGCGGGAAATCCACGGGCAGGGTTACTTCGGCGCGCTGGGCGCGGGCGCGCAGACCGTGATGATCTCCTTCAGCAGCTGGACCAACGAACAGCTTGGGATCCGCGAGGGCAAGGTCCACGGAAGCCGCTACCTCATCACGGACGTCCTGAAGGGGAAGATGGGCTTCGACGGCCTGGTGGTGTCCGACTGGAACGGGATCGGCCAGGTGGCCGGCTGCAGCAACTTCCGCTGCGCTCAGGCGCTCAACGCCGGCATCGACGTCTTCATGGTCCCCGCCGAGTGGCGCCAGTTCATCGCGAATACCATCCAGCTCGTCCAAAGCGGCGCGGTTCCCATGTCGCGCATCGACGACGCCGTGACCCGCATCCTGCGCGTGAAGCTGCGCGCGGGTCTCTTCGGAGCACGCCGCCCCTCGGAGCGCCGGCTGGCCGGAGACGCCGGCGCGCTCGTGCACCGCGAGCTCGCGAAGGAGGCGGTGCAGCGCTCGGCGGTGCTGCTCAAGAACAACCGGAACGTGCTTCCCCTGGCGCGCAACCGGAAGATCCTCGTCGTCGGGAAGGGAGCTAACGATTTCTCCATCCAGACCGGCGGATGGACGCTCTCGTGGCAGGGCACCGGCAATACCAAAGCCGACTTCCCAAACGGCGAGACGGTGCTGGCCGGCATCCGCCGCGTGGCCGGCGACGCCAACGTGACGTTCGGCGAGACCCCGGAGAGCATCGATTCGTTCCCGTTTGGCCCGAACAGCGCGGTGATCGCGGTCATCGGCGAGACGCCCTACGCCGAGGGCGTGGGCGACATCGGCCGGACGCGCACGCTCGAGCACGCGGCGCGCTATCCGTCGGACCTGGCGGTGTTGAAGCGGGTGGCGGGCCGGGGGGCGCCCGTCGTCACCATCTTCTTCTCCGGCCGTCCGGCTTACGTCAACAAGGAGCTGAACCGATCCGACGCGTTCGTCGCGGCGTTCCTGCCCGGCACCGAGGCGGGCTCGATCGCCGACCTCCTCTTCCGCGATGCGCGCGGCGGGATCGGGCGCGGCTTCACGGGCAAGCTCTCCTACTCGTGGCCGGCCGCAGCCTGCCAGACGCCGCTCAACATCGGCGACAACCCCTACGAGCCGCTCTTCGAATACGGCTTCGGACTCGGCTATCGAGACCAGGTCACTCTTCGCGAGCTCGACGACACGTCTCCGGCGATCGGGTGCGGTCAGACCGGCGGCGGGGGCACCGCCACGGAGGATCTCAACATCTTCGTCCTAAAAAATGTGGAGCCATACCACCTCTACATCGGTGCCCCCGTGAACAACTGGGGGGCCGTCGCCGTGAGCGAGGATCCGCTGGTGGTGACGACCTCGGGTGACATCAGCGTCCAGACCGCCGAGGTGAATGTCCAGGAAGATGGGCGCAGGGTCACCTGGACGGGGACGGGACAGATCTACTCCCAGTCGTCGGCCACGGCGGACCTGCGTGGCTACCTGAACGCCAAGGGAGCGCTGGTGCTCGATGTCATCGTCGGACAGTCGCCCGCGGGATCGGTCAAGATGCGCGTGGATTGCGTCTGGCCGTGTCTCGGCGAAGTGGACGCGACCAGGCTCTTCCGCAGCTTGACGACGGGCGTCCGGCACACGGTCAAGATCCCGCTCCAGTGCTTCTCGGCCGCGGGGACCGACATGGGCATCGTGAACACGCCGCTCCTCTTCTATACGGAGCGCGCGTTCCAGCTCTCGTTCGCGAACGTGCGCTGGGTGCCCGGCGCGGCGGCGGATCCCGATGCGACGGCCTGCGACGCGCTCTAAACCTCGCGCAAATACCACGGCACGTAGATGACCACGGTCCGTTCGCCGGTCCTGACGTAGTATGCGCTCGACCTTGCACAGCGATCCGACAGCGCTGTGTGGAATCGATCAGAAAAAGCGCTCCTCCGGTTCGTCAGCGCGGTGAGGCTGATCCGTTCGGCTCGCAGCGTGTCGTCGAAGCATCGACAATCGATCAGTGCACGACACCCGCGGGCGGCTCGCTCGCAGCGGAGCGTCGTGTGGCACATCGCCTGCAGTGAGGGTCGACGCCTATTCCCAGGGGAGTCGATCCAGATGCAAGCGATCGCAGTCAACGAATACGGAGCAGAGCCCAGGATCATGGAGCTGCCCAAGCCGAAGCCCGGGCCGGGTCAAATCCTGATCGAGATCTGGGCCGCGGGCATGAACCCGATGGATCGCATGATCAGCGCCGGAGAATGGAAGGCGGTGATCCCAGGTCAATTCCCGCTGGTCCTCGGCGCCGACGTGGCGGGTGTCGTGGAGGCGGTCGGCGAAAACGCCACCAGGTTTTCGTCCGGCGACGTCGTCTTCGGCCAGCTGTTCATCGCACCGGTTGGATCCGCCGGCACGTACGCCGAGTACGTCGCCGTCAGCGAGGACGCCAACCTCGCTCGGGTGCCGAAAAAGCTCGACGCGGTGGTGGCGGCCGCGCTGCCGACTGCGGGCGTGACTGCGCTGGGAATCGTTGAGTCGCTCGGGCGGCTTTCAGGCAAGACCGTACTCATCATCGGCGCCGGGGGCGGCGTCGGGTCCTTCGCAACTCAATTCGCAGCGCAAAACGGCGCTCATGTCGACGCCAATGCGCGCGCTGACGCCGCCGCAAGGATGCGCAGCTACGGAGCGGCTGAGACTTTCGACCACACCGCTGTTTCGCTCCTGGACGCAGTGCGCCGTGCCCACCCCGTCGGCGTCGACGTGGTCATCGACCTGGCAAGCGACCGCGATGGATTTGCTACCGCTGCTGCTCTGGTCCGCCGGGGTGGAACCGCTCTGAGCACGAGACGGTCCGCGGACGTGGAGTCGCTGGCCAAGGCCGGGATCAGAGGCGTGAACTTTCAGGTAGCGATGTCCCCCGGGGCACTGCAGCGACTTGCGGACGCTGTCGTCAAAGGACGCATCGTCCCCCCACCGATCAATCGGATTGAGCTTGGCGATGTGCCAGCGACCTGGAGCAACGGTCGCTTTGACGGCAAGACGGTCATCGTTCTGTGACCCGGATTGGAGACAGGAAGAAGGAGGTTGCATCATGAGCTTGCTCACGCGTCCGCTCGGAACGAGCGGTCTTCAGATCACCCAGGTCGGCTTCGGCGCCTGGGCCATCGGCGGTGGGGGTTGGGCCTACGGCTGGGGACCCCAGGACGATGCCCATTCGATCGCGGCGATCAAGCACGCGGTCTCGCTTGGCATCAACTGGGTCGACACCGCGGCCATCTACGGGCTGGGCCATTCCGAGGAGGTCGTGGGACGGGCGCTGCGCGAGCTCCCGGCCGCCGAGCGTCCCTACGTCTTCACGAAAGGAGGGATGGTCTCCGACCCATCGCGGCCGTTCGCGGAACCCCAGCGCAACCTGCGGCCCGAATCGATCCGCAAAGAGGTCGAGGCTTCCCTTCGCCGGCTCGGCATCGAGCGCATCGACCTCTACCAATTCCACTGGCCGGATGCGCTCGGAACTTCGGTGGAAGAGTCGTGGGGTGAGATGTCGCGCCTGATCCGCGAGGGGAAGGTCCGCGCCGGCGGGGTCTCCAACTTCAACGTGGACCTTCTCGAGCGGGCTGAGAGCGTGCGTCATGTCGATTCGCTCCAACCGCCGTTCTCGTTGATCCATCGCCAGGCCGGCGCGGACGTCATTCCCTGGAGCGCCGCGCATGGCACCGGGGTCATCGTCTACAGTCCGATGCAATCCGGAATCCTCACCGACGCCTTCAGTCGCGAGCGGATTGCGCCGATGGCGGCCGATGACTGGCGTCGGCGCAACCCTGAATTCCAGGAACCGCTTCTCAGCCGCAACCTGGCGCTTCGCGACGCCTTGCGGCCGATCGCGTCACGACACCACGTTTCGATCGCGGCTGTCGCGGTCGCCTGGACACTGAGCTGGCCCGGGGTCAGCGGCGCGATCGTCGGCGCTCGGTCGCAACAACAGGTCGACGGTTGGATCGCGGCCGGGAACCTGACCCTCGAGGCAACGGACCTGGCTGAAATTGCGGGCGCGCTCGAACGGACGCGCGCCGGTGCCGGGCCCACACGCCCGGTAGGTCCGGCAGGGATGCCTGACTCGAGCAGGGACTTGCCCCGTCTGCGCCGGAAGGCGCCATAGCCGCCGTCGCTGAATTGCGATCCGAGGGTCCGGTGCCTGGCATGGCCGTCCGCGGCTCTGCTACGCTGCCTCAGTGATGGCAAGAAGCGTCGAGTTGGTCGACAGCGGCGATAGCCAACTCTCCGCGCGGCGCGAGCTATCGATGACGCCAAGCTCTCCCACCATCATTTCGAACTGCCGGCAGGTGCTGTGATGCCCGAGGCGGTCGCAACCGTGTTCGTCGTGGATGACGATGCCTCGGTGCGAGAGGCGCTGGGAAGCCTGATCCGGTCGGCGGGGATGAAGGTCGAGACCTTTGCTTCGGCGCAAGAGTTCCTGGCGCGCCCGCCGGTGGACGCTCCCGGCTGCCTGGTGCTCGATGTCCGGCTGCCTGGCCTGAGCGGGCTGGACCTCCAATCGCGGATGGCCGAAATCAACCTCGAGCTTCCCATCGTGTTCATCACGGGGCATGGCGACATTCCGACGACGGTGCGGGCCATGAAAGCGGGGGCCCAGGAGTTCCTGACCAAGCCCTTCCGCGACCAGGATCTGTTGGAGGCGGTCGCACAAGCGATCGAGCGTCATCGGGTCGCACGCCGGCGGCAAGCGGAGATGGGCGAGCTGAACGGCCGGTATCAATCGCTGACGCGGCGTGAGCGGGAAGTGATGGAACAGGTGGTCTCAGGGCTGCTCAACAAACAGGTCGCCGCCGAGCTGGGCACCAGCGAAATCACCGTGAAGGTCCATCGGGCACAGGTGATGCACAAGATGCGCGCCGGGTCGCTGGCAGACCTGGTCAGGATGGCCGAGAAGCTCGGGAGACGGCGCGACAAAAAACCATAAGATCCACGGCCTCTTGTCTCTATACCAAGGTGTAATGGATCTTCTACGCTGAACGGCGATCATTCATGAGAGCGAAAGGTCCCGGATGGCAAAAACACCTCTCATTTCGATCGTCGACGACGACGACGCCGTCCGCGAGTCCCTTCGGGCCTTGCTCAGGTCCGTCAAGTTCATGGTCGAAGTATTCGCTTCGGCCGAGGAGTTCCTCAACTCCGATCGTGCGCGCGCGACGGACTGCCTGATCCTCGATGTGCGCATGCCGGGAATGAGCGGGCTCGAATTGCAGCGCCATCTGGTCGCCAGCCATGCCGAGATCCGGATCATCTTCATCACCGCACATGGAGACGAGGAACTGCGGTTGCGAGCTCTAAAGGGCGGCGCGGTGGATTACCTGCTCAAACCCTTCAGCGAGGAAGCGTTGTTGACTGCGGTCCAGACAGCTCTGAGCCCGGAATGACGGATCCAGGCTGAGGCCGCTCACGAGGGCTGCGGAACGTCGATGTGCAGCTCGACGCGTCGGTTCGCGGCGCGTCCTTCAGGAGTCGAGTTGTCGGTCAGGGGCCGCGCCGCTCCCGCGCCTTCGACGAGCATCTGCCGTGGGTTCACGCCGCGGCTCGCAAGCACGTCGCGGACCGCCAGCGCGCGATGCAGCGACAACTGCTCGTTGTACGCCGCGGATCCCGTCGAGTCCGTATGCCCCTCGATGCGAATGCGATCATCGGGGTACTTGGCGAGGATGTCGCCGAGTTGCGCGATCTGCTCCACCGCGGCGGGCTTGAGGACCGCGCTGTCGGTGCTGAACAAGAGAGACGATTTGAGATCCACCAGGATGCCGTTCTCGGTCCGCCTGGCGTTGGTGACCGCCTGCAGTTCCTGCGCTTGCTTGTCGAGATAGTTCCCGATCGCGCCACCCGCGACTCCGCCGACGAGGGCGCCGATGGCTGCGCCTTCCCACCCGCCAGCGAGCGCGCCGATACCCGCGCCGACTGCCGCTCCGCCGCCCGCGCCGATCGCGGTTCGCTCACCGGGAGTGGCGCACGCGGCGACACCCACGACAAGAAGCGCGGACGCAAAGAATGTTCGCATACAGATCTCCTTCGGGCCGCATTGTTCCCGGCGGCCGCGCGGTCGGTTTCGTTCACGAATCGTGCCGTCGAACGTGTAACCGAGCGCCAGATGGATCGCTTCCGGATCGGCGTGGGGAGATGCGCAGTCGTTCGACAGGCATGTCGGAGTTCGGTCAGCTCCCTTTCCACATCCGGGCGCGCGTCTCGCGGCCGCCCGCCTCGACGTGGTCGGGGGCACGGAACTTGCGGAGGATCCGCGGGACCGGTGGCCCTCGCCGGACGGAGGTCTACTGCATGCCGTGGCCGAGCTTACGAGACGTCAGCGCGGAGAGATTTCCCGCCCGTCGTCGCGCCAACGCGGTGCTGCTCGTCTGGATCACCCTCGTTCTGCTGGGAGTGGCGTTCTGGAGCGAGACTCGCCGCGCGAGCGCGGCGTCCAACACGGACCTGTCAAATGAACCGGTGGGCAGCCCTGTCTGCCGATTGGACGATGGAGATCCTCGTTCGAGGGTCACGTGCCTGTCTTCCCCTTCCCCAACGCCTGCTCGAGCTCGTCCACGTCAAAATCGGTCAGAAGCGCGCTGAAGGGGAGTTTCCTTGGCGCTGCGCTTCAACGTCAGCTCCCCCCGGAAGGCTTCCGATGATCGTCCGGCATCGAACCTGCAAAGAGGAGGCCGCCATGACGCGCAGGGAGTTCATCGATGCCGCGCTTGCCCTGATCGTCGCCCCGAGAATGGCCTCGGCAGCTGGCAAGCGCGTTGCCTCCAACGTATCGCGCCGCAAGCTGGGCCGCACCGTCGCCGAGGTCTCCTGCATCGGGGTGGGCGGGTATCACATCGGCCACCAGGAGGATCCGGCCGAGAGCATCCGCATCATCCGCCGAGCGATCGACGGCGGGATCACCTTCCTCGACAACTGCTGGGACTACAACGGCGGCGAGAGCGAAATCCGCATGGGAAAGGCGCTGCGCGACGGCTACCGCGCCAAGGCCTTCCTGATGACGAAGATCGACGGCCGCGACGCCGGGACGGCCGCGTCCCAGATCGACGAATCGCTGCGGCGTCTGCGGACCGATCACGTCGATCTGCTCCAGCTCCACGAGGTGATCCGCGAGGACGATCCCGACCGGGCCTTCGCCGCCGGCGGCGCGATCGAAGCCATGGTCGCCGCCCGGAAGGCCGGCAAGGCGCGCTTCCTCGGCTTCACCGGCCACAAGTCGCCGCGGATCCATCTCAAGATGCTCGATGCCGCCCAGGCCAACGGCTTTCATTTCGACGCCGTCCAGATGCCACTCAACGTGATGGACGCGCACTTCGACAGCTTCGAGAAGCAGGTGCTGCCCAGGCTCGTCCGCGAAGGCATCGGCGCATTGGCGATGAAGCCGATGGGCGACCCGTTCATCCTCGAGACCGGCACGGCGTCCGCCCGGGAATGCCTGCGGTACGACCTCTCGCTACCGGTCAGCGTGGTGATCACGGGGATCGATTCGCTCGAGCGCCTCGACCAGGCGCTGTCGGTGGCGCGGGAGGGCAAGCTGCTCTCGGAGAAGGAAATCGCCGCCATCCTGGCGCGCACCGCCGAGGCAGCGAAGACGGGCTCGGTCGAGAAGTACAAGACCAGCCATCACTTCGACGGCACCGTGCAGCACCCCGAGTGGCTGGGGCCTCGCGCCGGATGAGCGGCGCCAAACGGCTCGACACCGCGTGATCACCCGGTTCAATCGCGTGGGCGCGCCTGCCGGCAGAAGAGGAGGTTGGCCTGCCGGGTGCAGCAAATGCGTGGATGGGACATGGGTCCATCGGCTCCGTTTGCGCTTCCGTCGCGATGGCCGCCTTGATTGGGGTGCCAGGTGACACGCCGCCCTCGGCGCCAGGTGCCCATCCACCGCCCATTCCCAGGCCAGGCCCGCTCGCGCAGCCGCGATCCAGCGGGCAAGTGGGGTTTCCCAAGGACCAGACGCTCGCGGCCATTCCGCCCGACAATCCGCAAACGGCCGAGAAGATCGCGCTCGGGCAGAAGCTCTTCTTCGACGGCAGGTTGTCGGTCGACGGAACCGTCGCCTGCGCCACTTGCCACGATCCCCAGCGCGCGTTCACCGACGCGCGGCCGACCTCCATCGGGGTGCAGGGTCGCATCGGCCAGCGCAACTCGCCGACGGTGCTGAACGCGCTCTACAACAAGTCGCAGTTCTGGGACGGCCGGGCGAAGACCCTCGAGGATCAGGCGGCGCTTCCCATCGCGAATCCGGTGGAGATGGGGCAGCCGGACCTCGAGGCAGCCGTCGCGTCGCTCGCGGCCCTCCCCGAGTACCAGCAGGCATTTCAGAGGGTGTTCGGCCGCCCGCCGAATGGCCAGGATCTGGTGCGCGCGCTCGCCTCGTATGAACGCACGTTGACGTCATTCGATTCGCCTTTCGATCGTTTCCTCGCCGGCGACGATCGAGCGATCGACGCGGCCGCCAAGCGTGGGTGGGTGCTCTTCAACGATCGGGCACGCTGCAACAAGTGCCACGCGCTCCCCGACGAGACGCCCGATCTGACCAACTTCAAGGACGACGACTTCCACAACATCGGCGTCCTCATTGTCCGCCATCACGTGGTCCCGCTCGCGCGGCAGGCGGAGAAGCTGATCGATTCCGGCAACGCGGTCGACGTGGACCGGGCGGCGATCGGGACCGACATGAGCGCACTGGGCCGCTTTCTCCTCACCAAGAAGGAGCCCGACATCGCATCGTTCAAGACACCGGGCCTGCGGAACGTCCTGGTCACCGCACCGTACTTCCACGACGGGTCGCACCCCACGCTCTGGGACGTCCTCGACCACTACAACAAGGGAGCCGGCCCGCGGGACCCCTGGCTCGATCAAGACATCCAGCCGCTCGGACTCCAGGAAAGCGAGCTCGACGACCTCGTCGCATTCATGGCGTCGCTCACGAGCGACGTCTACCGGGCACAGGGCGCAGAAGAGCTCGCGCGCCAGCGCGCGCTTTCCAGGACGAACCGTCCTTACCGCGACCTGCGGCGCGCCTTCGGCCGCAGGCCGACAAAGTCGCCGTAGGGACCCACCAGGACCGGGCGGGTGCTCATCTGGCGGGCGTTCGTCGGCGCGGAATGGCGCCCGGTCGGATCGCGGTCTGTCGGGCAAGTCGCGCACCCTATCCTCACTGACAGAAGGGCCCGGCATGCGGGCCAGAACGATGATCAATCCATGACAGGCCTGTCCGAAGACCACGCAGCCCTGCCGGCCAATCCGGCGACGGAAGGCCCTGATTCAGGCGGATCAAGGCCGGCACGGACCGTGAAAGGGCGCCTGCTCGGGTTCGGCCGAACCGGGGAGACTCGATGAAAAGGCGGACGTTCTTGAAGGGCGCCGCAGCCGCGGGCGCGGCTGCGGGAATCGGATTCGACATGTCGCACGCGCGCGCGGAGATGCGGCAGCTGAAGATCGCGCGCACCACGGAGACAAGAAGCATCTGTCCGTACTGCGCGGTAGCGTGTGGCGTCATCATCCACACGCTGGGCGACAGGGCGAAGAACGTCGCCACCACCGTCGTGCATGTCGAAGGCGATCCGGACGCGCCCACCAACCGCGGCACGCTCTGCCCGAAAGGCGCGACCCTCAAGTACGACATCGACAACCCGAACCGGATCCTGACCCCCAAGGTCCGGCGCCCAGGGTCCGACCGTTGGGAAGAAATCTCCTGGGACGACGCCATCCAGGGGATCGCGCGGCACATCAAGACCACGCGCGACAGGACCTTCGTCGCCAAGAACGCGAAGGGACAGACGGTGAACCGCACGCCGGGCATCGCGGTGGTCGGCGGGTGCACCGACACCAACGAGTTCAACTTCCTGCAGTGGAA
>Ga0137418_10001102_pt1 | contig 24689 bp, 21 predicted proteins | sample CZODoug3_1_2_16f_FD_122242 | JGI IMG/M metagenome (GOLD analysis project Ga0137418, IMG submission 122242) | Vadose zone soil fungal communities from Angelo Coast Range Reserve, California, USA - CZODoug3_1_2_16fungal (Hybrid Assembly) | ecosystem: Environmental > Terrestrial > Soil > Vadose...
ACTTCAGCGACGCGTGCTGCCCCACGGCGATGATCACGTTGTCGACCGCGAAGCGCGCCGCGGGCGCCTCGCGATCGATCGCGATCGGTGAGGCGTTGACCTTGCCGCTGAAGCGCGCCGCGTGGAGCTGCAGCGCCTCCACCTTGCCGTTGCCGAGCACGGCAGTCATCGCCAGCCCGTGCATCAGCTCGACGCCTTCCTCGATCATGTCGTGCAGATCTTCCGGCACGGCCGGCATCTCGCTCGTGTTCGCCTCGACGGTGATCATCGTCACTTCTTCGGCGCCCTGGCGGAGCGCCTCGCGGGCGCAGTCGATCGCGGTATTGCCGCCGCCGATCACGGCGACGCGCGGACCCAGCTTGACCGTCGACGTACCCATCCCGATGTCGCGAAGGAACGGGAGACCGTAGGCCACACCATCCTTGTCTTCGCCTTCGGCGCGCGCGCTGTTCGGGTCGGTCAGGCCGACGGCGAGCACGCACGCGTCGTAGTTGCTCTTCAGGTCATCCCACGAGACGTCCTTGCCGACCTCGGTGTTCGTCCTGATCGTGATGCCCAGCTCCACGAGGCGCTCGATCTCGCGATCGAGCACGTCCTGTGGCAGGACCCAGTCGGGAATGCCGCCGCGATTGAGCCCGCCGGCTCTCGGCGACTTCTCGAAGATCGTGACCTCGTACCCGAGACGCGCCAGCTGGTACGCGGCGCTGTGTCCCGCGGGGCCCGATCCGACGATGGCGACCTTCTTGCCGTTGGGCGCGCCGGCTTTCACGACGTCGTGCGGCAGCGCCTGCCCGAGATCGCCGAGGAACCGCTCGACGGCGCGGATCGAGATCGCCTCGTCGTACTTGCCGCGGTTGCACGCCTGCTCGCACGGGTGATAGCAGACGCGGCCCGTGACCGACGGGAACGGCATGTCTTCCTTGATGAGCGCGTAGGCGTCGAGATACTTCCCGCGCTTCACGAGATCCAGATAGCCCTGAATCTTTTCGTTGGTGCCGCAGGCGTTGTTGCAGGGCGGCATCTTGTCGCGGTACACCGGCCGGATCGCGCGCCAGTTGCCGGTGGGGAAGAGGTCCTGCCCCTTCTGCTGCGTCGGCGCCGGCGTGATGCCGGCAAACGGAACCGCCAGCCAGTCGGGAATGTGTGTGCCTTTAGTCGACATGATGATCCTTGTTCAGGCCGCCACGGGGTTCAGCGGCAGGACGTGTAGCTGATCGAGCGCGGCGTGGAACGCCGCCTTGTTGGCGATCATCGGTTCGATCGTCGCCATCTTGACGATGCCCGTCGTCTGGACGACCGCCGCGATGAGCGGCGCGGCGATGTCCGGGGCGACCGCCTTGCTGCGTTCGGCGGCGCCCTCGGTCGAGAGGCGATCGAGGCCGAGCTCGCCGAGGCGGTAGTAGAGCCACTTGTGGTCTGCCAGCTTCGCGGCGTCCACGCAGACCAGCTGCGCCAGCCGCTCCGGTCCGGGCACGAAGCGCATCATGTACTCGGGCGGGTAGTGCGTGTTGATCACCAGCGTGCCGCCGGGCGGCATCCCGCGCAGGTAGTCCCACCCCTTCACCATCGTCTCCTCGACGAGCACGAGGATGTTCGGCGCCTCGTTCTCGTAGGTCAGCGCGTTTTCGATCTCGTTGTCGCTGATGCGGCAGTACTTGCGCGTCGGCGCGTTCGTGCGATCGGGGTTGTCGACGTAGTTCTCCATCGCCTGCGCGAACTTCCCCTCGAGGCGGGCGGAGGCGGCGATCGAATTGACGATGTCGCGCCCCTCCTTGTCCATGATGATGCCGCGCGTCCAGACGGTGAGCTCGGTGTAACTCATGATGCAGCCTCGGTCGAAGGGCCGTTGTCGAGAACGGCCAGGAAATCGCGCTCGTGCACCAGAAACGGCTTGTCGCGCGCGCCGCTGTGGAACTCCGCGATCGCCAGCAGCGTCGCCTTCTTGCAGAGCGTTTCGAGATCGGCGCCCGTGTATCCGTCGGCGCGCCGCGCCAGCGCGTCGAGATCCACGTCGAGCGCCAATGGTACCCGCCGGCAGCAGATCCGGACGATGGCCGCCCGATCGGCGGCGTTGGGCTTCTCGAAGCGCACGTTATAGTCGAAGCGGCCGCTGCGAAGCAATGACGGCTCGACCCGCTCGGGCCGGTTGGTCGCCGCCATCAGGATCACGCCCTTCACGTCGCGCAGGTTGTCGATCTCGCGCGCGAGCTGGCTGAGAATCCGCTGGTAGACGTCGGAGTTGCCGTGGTCGGCGGCGATGCGCGGCGCGATGGCGTCGATGGTGTCGAAGAAGAGCAGGCAGGGGGTCGCGCGGCGCGCCTTCTTGAACACCTCGCGCAGCGCCTTTTCCGACTCGCCGAGCCACTTCGAGTAGAGCTGCGGGCCGTCGATGGCGATGAGCGGGATCTGCTTTTCGCCCGACAGCGCCCGCGCGACGGCGGTCTTGCCGGTGCCGGAAGGTCCGACGAGCAGGATGCCGCGCGGCGGCGCCAGCCCGACCTGCTCGTAAATCTCGTCGCGCATGTGCGCATGTTCGACGACCGCGTCGAGCAGCCGCTTCACCTCGTCCAATCCCCCGATGGAGGCAAACGTCGTCGAGCTCTTCTCGATGAAGAACTCGCGCGTGGCGCTCGGCTCGACTTCCTTCAGCCCCGCCAGGCAGTCTTCGCGCGTGACGTGCAGTGAACCGGCGTCGGCCTCGTCTATCGGAACGTCCGGTGTCGTCCGGATGGAGGAGAGGTACCGCCGCAGCGCGATCATCCCGATTTCCTGGCACAACGCTTCGAGATCCGCGCCGACGAAGCCGTGCGAGTGCTCGGCGATCTCCTGCAGGTCGACGTCGGGCCCGAGCGGCATGGCGCGCGAATGAATCCTGAGGATCTGCAGCCGCGCCTGCGTGTTGGGGACGCCGATCTCGATCTCGCGGTCGAATCGTCCGGGGCGCCTGAGGGCGGGGTCCAGCACTTCAGGAATGTTCGTGGCGCCGATCACGATGACCTGGCCGCGCGAGACGAAGCCGTCCATCAGGCTCAGGAGCTGCGCGACGACACGCTTTTCGACCTCGCCGGCGACTTCGGTGCGCTTCTGCGCGACGGCGTCGATCTCGTCGATGAACAGGATCGACGGCGCATGGCGAGCCGCCTGCTCGAAGACCTCGCGGAGCTTGGCTTCGCTTTCGCCGTAGAACTTCCGCATGATCTCGGGGCCGTTGAGGTGAATGAAGTGGACGCGGCTCTCCGCGGCGACGGCGCGCGCCAGCAGGGTCTTGCCCGTCCCCGGCGGTCCGTACAGCAACAACCCCTTGGGCGCGAGGATGCCGAGGCGCTCGAAGAGGCGCGCGTGCCGGAGCGGCAGCTCGACGATCTCGCGCACGCGCGCAACCTCGCGCTCGAGCCCGCCGATGTCCTCGTAGGAGACCGACGGCGCGCGGACGAGCGATTGTTCCCCTTCGACCAGCCTGATGTCGGTGCGCCTGCCGATCACGACAGGGCCGGCCGGCAGCGTGCGCACGACCTGGAAGTTGATCGCCTTGGCGAAGGTCGGCACACGCACCGCGCAGCCCGTGATGACCGGCACGCCTTCGAGATCCTCGAGCAGGCGCTCCGGCGCGATCACCGCGGGCGCCGCGCCTTCCCAGAGCGGGGTCACACGCACGGACACCGCTGCCGAAGACTCGACAGGTGCCACGGTCACCTGCTCCTGCAGGCTCACGCCGCAGTTGCTGCGCGCGGTGCCGTCGATCTGGATCATGCCCTCGTGCGCATCGTCCGATCGGTCCGCGCGTGCGACCGCGACCGTGCGGCCGGTCACCTTCAGGACGTCGCCGGGCCGGGCGCCGATGCGTGTCAGGTCGGCCGGCGCAAGCCGCGCGATCGCATGGCCGATGTCCTCCACGCGCGCTTCCGCCACGCGCAGCGTCACCGCGGCAGCCAGCGCGTCTGGCACCGCTTCGGGCGCGCGATCGCCGGGTGGGTTCGTCATCGCTCGGCCTGGAACAGACCTTCGACCTGCCGTGCGAATGTCTCGAAGACAGCCGCGAGCTTCTGCTGGTCGGGATGATCGGGCGGTTCGGCGGCGATGGCGACCGAGGTCCGTTCCCCGCCCGCCTCTTTCAGCCGGATGGTGCCGAGGTTGGTGTGCTCGATGGCCCAGCCGTCGCTCTTGACGGCGGTCACCGCCATGCTCAGCGTGGTGTCGTCGCTCTCCCACGGCACGACGATCGCGCTGACGCGCCCCTGGCCGCGGGCGTACTCCTCGATCGCGCGCGATACGACCTGTGGGGATCCGCTGGCGGTGAACGTGACGGTCTCTCGCACGCCGTTTTCGCCTCCCACTTCGCCTCCCGCGGCGGCGCGGTGGCCACGTGATACACTGGCCCAGTGGTCGAACCAGTTGGGGGGCTGAGTCTGACATCGGGCCGGCGCGGTGTCAAGCGCCAGGCCGCCTCGCGGAGGCGGACGGTCCGGACGGGCCTCGGTTCGATCGAGCCGATCAGGAAGACACGGATCGCCGCGGACATCGCCGACCGGATCCGGACGCTGATTCTCGACGGCAGCTTCCCGCCCGGCGAGCCCTTGCCCGGGGAGCGCTCGCTCGCCGAACGGTTCGGCGTCAGTCGCGGGTCAATCCGCGACGCCTTGCGGACGCTCGAGACCATCGGCCTGCTCGCCACACGCCATGGGTACGGCACGTTTCCACAGGAGCTCAGCGTCGATCGGCTCGTCGCGCCGCTGGCGTCGGTCCTGAGCTACCGCACCGATCTGCAGGACGAACTGATGGACGTGCGCCGCATGTTCGAGCCGGCCGTGGCGCGTGTTGCGGCCATGCGTGTCACCGACGAGGACCTCGCCGACCTGGAGCAGATTCTCGACGCGCAACGCAAGAAGCTCAAGACCGGCCGGTCGGCCATCGCCGAGGACACGGCCTTCCACCAGGTTCTCGCGCGCGCCACGCGCAATCGCGTGGTCGTCAGCATCATGGCGACCCTGAACGACCTGCTCGTGGAATCGCGCACGCGCACGCTGAAACAGAAGGGCCGCCCGGTGCGCTCCGTCATGGGCCATGAAGCCGTCGTCGCGGCGTTGCGTCAAGGCAATCCCAACGCGGCGGCGGAAGCGATGCGCCAGCACATCGATCAGATCGCCGAGATTCTCAAGCCGCCGTCGACCCCCGTGCCTGATGGACGAGCACCTTCGTCATCAGCGTGACACCGCGCTTCGCGAGATCGAGGCGCTGATCGAGCGCGGCTGCCAGATCAAGGCCGTTGGATCGGTCGACGCGACGCGCGCGTGGCAGCGCGACTGCGCCGCCGCAATCAACCAGCTGTCGGGCGGCAGCAAGGCGCACTGGCTTTCCCGTGCCTACAGCGAGGCGTTTCTGGTCCGGTCAGCCGACGGCGGTGTCGTCGTCGAAGCGGAAACCGGCGAGATCGTCGATCGGATCCTGGACGTCCTGGCGCAGGGCGTGGCGTCGCTGTCGCGCATGGACGATGTCGAGGCGGCTTCGACCGGCGCGCCGCCAAGGCCGCGCCGCTTCGAGTTCGTGCGCAACGCGGAGCTTCGGCCCGTCCTCGAGCGTGCGTTCGACGACAGCCGCGACGCCTTCGAGCGCGGCGAGTTCGCGCTGGCGCTCGTCCTGTCGTGCAGCGTGATGGAGTCGCTGCTGACCGACGCGTTGTCAGCCGGCAGCGGGCAGCCGGCAGCCGGCAGCTTTGACGAACGAATCGAAGCTGCCGAACGGGTGGGCCTCATCCGCGGCGGATGCGCCCGGCTGCCCCCGGCGGCGCGCGCCTACCACGATCTGACCGATGAGTCCGGCGAGCTCCGCGCCGGCGTGCACGTCACCGAGCGCGAGGCCCGGCTGGCCGGGCAGGTGCTCCGCGTCGTGATGCGCGATCTCGATCCCGGTCGATAAGCACTCGAGAGCCGTCTTCAACGCCCGCGCTCGCTGGCGGCGACGTCCGCTACGGCGCCTCCGTGTTGTTCATGTTGATCAGCGGATACCCGCCCATCGCCAGCCGCACAGACGGCCCCGATGACGCTTCGGCGCCCATCTGGTGCCAGGTCATCGGCGCCGCGTAGAGGACGTCGCCTTCTATCGCGTGAAACTCGCCCACACCCTCGAACTTGCCGCTGATCGCGCCGACCTGAACGATCCACCACTCCGCCGGTCCCGCGTGCATGTGGCCGAACGTCGTATTGGGGTTGAACGCGCCCTGAGTGGGCCCACCGCCCACGTTGCCGCGACCTCCAGGACACTTGTTGTCCGCTGGATTGACGTACCCAATCAGCGGACTCGCGAACAGATGATCGTCCATGACCCGTGGACCGGCTGGAGCGCACTTGCCGAATCCATCGTCGAACAGGTTCCAGTGCAGCTGGTTCGGCGGCACATACGCCGCCGGCGTGTGGTTGAACGACACTTTCACAACCTGTCCGCCGCTGGCTGACGGGGGCTGCGGACCGCTGGCCGGGTAGACGGTCTTGTAGTTGGCGGGATTGACTTCAACCCACAACGCGTTCTGACCGCCAGCGACCTCGTACGAAAAGAGTGTCGTCCTCATGATGTTCACGATCGATCCGCGCGTCGCGGTCACCGGCTGCTGTCCTTCGACCGAGAAGCGCACCTCCCCGGCGATGACGACGAAGACGGCTGGCGTGTCGGGATGCAGCCGAAGGCCGAACCGGCTGCCTGGCGCCGCGGAGTTGTAGGTGGCATCCTGCTCGGGGTCCCTGATGATCTGTTCCTGCCAGTCGTTCCGGCCCGGGTGCATCTGCCTGAGCTCGGACAGTTTCCACAGCGGACGCATTGGCGGGTTGTACACACCCCCCTTGGTCTTGTTGACCCACCACGTTTCAGTCGAACCGGCGCCAGCCGGCTGAGCATTCTGCGCCGCGATTTCCAACCCGCCCATGGCCACGAGCGCGCCGAGGACAATCGCGGCCGGCGTACGCTTCGTCATCCTGTCCCTCCCGAGGAACGTAGTCTGACACGACCAATCGCCGCCGTGGCGGACGGTTTCGGGTAGAATCGGGCCCCACAATTGACGGAGGGGACCTAATGTCACGCGTCGCAAGGCTCGTCGTCGTGCTCGGGTTTTCGCTGCTCCTGCCACGCGCCGCGTCGGCGCAGCTATCGACCGCACAAATCAGCGGCCGCATCACCGACCAGAGCGGTGCCGTACTGCCCGGCGTGAGCGTCACCGTCGTGCAAACGGACACCGCCCAGACGCGCACCGTGACGACCGATGCGTCCGGCACGTACGTCCTGCCGAACCTGCCGACGGGGCCGTACCGGTTGGAGGCGATCCTCCAGGGGTTCCGCACCTACGCCCAGACCGGCATCGTCCTGCAGGTTGCCGCGACACCTACCATCAACGTCACCCTCGCGGTCGGTAGCCTCGAGGAGACCGTGGCGGTCGAGGCCGCCGCACCGCTCGTCGACGTCCAGAGCGCCGGGATCAGCGACGTCGTGGACAACGAGCGGATCGTGGAGTTGCCGCTGCAGGGCCGCCAGGTGACCGACCTGATCGTGCTGGCCGGAGCGGCGGTCCAGACCGGCACCGTCGGCACGCGAAACTTCTCGGGTGGCGTGAATATCTCCGTCGCCGGAGGCGTGCCAACCGGCGTCGGGTACCTGCTCGACGGCGCGACCCACAACAGCCCGCAAAGCAACGTGAACCTGCCGATGCCATTCCCCGACGCCCTGCAGGAATTCCGCGTGCAGACGAGCGGGCTGTCCGCGCAGAACGGGATGCATGCCGCCGCGTCGGTGAACGCCGTCACGAAATCGGGCACCAATACGTTCCACGGCATCGGGTTCGAGTTCCTTCGCGACCACCGCCTGAACGCGAAGAGCCCGTTTGCCGCGATTGGTGCCGACGGCAAGCGCCAGGATGACGGGCTGCGCCGGAACCAGTTCGGCGGGACGGTCGGTGGTCCGATCGCCCGAGACAAGCTGTTCTTCTTCGGCGGATATCAGGGCACGAGGCTGCGCTTCCGGCCTGCCGATCAGATTGCGTTCGTGCCATCTGCCGCGATGCTTGGCGGCGACTTCACGGCTTTTGCCTCGCCCGCGTGCAACAACGGCAGGCAGGTCAACCTGGGCGGCGGGTTCGTCGGCAACCGCATCAATCCCGCGCTCTTCAGCCCTGCCGCGATGAACCTGGCGCGGCGTCTGCCGACTGCGACCGATCCGTGCGGCCAGACCACGTACACCACGACGGATGACAGCAATGAAGGCCAGGGCATCGGCCGGATCGACTATCAGTTGAGCCAGAATCAGTCACTGTTCGGCCGGTACATGGCCACGTTCGTCAAGAAATCGCCGGCATACGAGGGTGGATCGGACAACGTGCTCAAGGCGGCGAACTCCGGCATCAACAATCTCGCCCACGCGTTGACGCTCGGCGACACGATGGTGTTCGGACCGACGATGGTCAACGCCATCCGCGTGGCGTACAACCGGACGACCGTGAAGCGCTACAACACGACGTACTTCGATCCCTCCGATCTCGGGATCAAGTTGTACCCCTACATCCGCGGGCAGATGGCGATTCAGGTCCCTGGCGCATGGGAGATACCGGCCGGCGCGACATCAGCCTTCTTCCGAAACAACTTCTACCAGGCGGCTGACGACCTCACGCTCATTCGCGGCCAGCATCAGTTGGGGATTGGCGGCAACTTCGCGTACTGGAACGGCCACTACAATTCCTCGTCGCGGGCGGCCGGAATCTGGATCTTCGACGGAAGCGCCAGTGGACTGGCTCTGGCCGATCTGCTGCTCGGCCGTGTCACATCGGTGGAGCACGGCGGTCCCCAGGACGTGCCGATCCGCAGCGAATACCTCGGATTCTACGGACAGGACACCTGGCGCGCGAGCGACCACGTGACGTTGAACCTCGGTCTGCGCTGGGAGCCGTACTTCGGCGTCAGCGTGGATAACAACGCGGTCTACAACTTCAACGTCGACAACTTCCGCCGCGGCGTCAAGAGCACGGTGTTCGTGAACGCGCCCGCCGGTCTCCTCTATCCGGGCGACGCCGGTTTCCCATCAGGAAAGACCGGCCTCAACAAACAGTGGACGAACTTCTCGCCGCGTGCCGGCGTCGCGTGGGACGTGGCCGGCGACGGGCGCATGGCGCTGCGCGCGTCGTACGCGCTGGCCTACGACTTCATGTCGAGCGACTATCACCAGATCAACTCTTCGGCGCCGCCGTTCGGCAACCGCTCGCTCATCACCGATCCGCCGGGACGCATGGACGACCCGTACGCGGCCGTCGGAGGAGATCCCCACCCGATTGTGACCAACCGCGACGTGGCGTACCCCGCGTTTGGTTCGTTCGGCACCATGAATCCCGACATCAACTCGCCACGCGTGCAGAACTGGAACGTTACCTTCGAGCGGCAGATGGGGACGAACTGGGGCGCCGCGGCGAGTTATATCGGCAGCTACTCCGACCGGCTGTGGGCGCAGACGGCCATCAACCCGGGCGTCTACATGGGGCTCGGGCCCTGCACGCTGCGCGACGGACGGTCGTATCCGGTCTGCTCGACCAACGCCAATCTGAATGTCCGGCGCGAGCTCTACCAGGAGAATCCGAGGGACGCCGCGTTGCTCGGCACGCTGGATCTCAACGACGACATCGGCTGGCAGCAGTACCGCGGCCTGAAGCTGTCGGTGCAGCGCCGATCGACGGGCGGCCTCAGCCTGAACGGCAACTACACGTGGTCGCGGTGCATGGGCACGAAAACGCCGAACACGTTCAGCCAGATCGCGTCGGGGTACACGAACCCCAACGACCCCGAGTTCGATAAGGGCTACTGCGATCAGGATCGCACGCACCTGGCGAGCCTGACGCTCAGTGCGGAGACGCCTGGTTTCGGCGGTGGGGCGCTCGGTATGCTCGCCTCCCACTGGCGAGGGTCCGGGATCGTGACCATCCAGTCGGGCAGCCGCATCGACATCATCACCGGCCGCGACAACGCGCTCAACGGACAGAGGAACCAGCGCGTGAACCTCGTCAGCGACGATGTGTACGCGCACCCCCGAACGTTGACGAATTACTTCAATCGCGCCGCGTTTGCCCAGCCGGACCCCGGAACGTTCGGCAATCTGATGCGGAACTCCTTGACGGGCCCCAACTACTGGACCGTGGACCTGGCCGTGTCGCGCCAGCTTGGCCTCGTCTCGATGCACACGGTGCAGCTCCGCCTCGAGGCGTTCAACCTGTTCAACACGTTCAACTGGGGCGTCCCCGGTACGGAGCTGACGGCCGGAGGATGGCAGGCGAATTTCAATTCGGGAACCTTCGGCCGTATCACGACACAGGCCGGCGCTCCGCGGATCATCCAGCTGGGGATCAAGTACGCGTTTTAGCGCATTCGAGCGGCGCTGCCGGCGGCCTCTTGCGCCGCCGCAGCGCCGCTGACGCTGCTACACTGCCACGCCGCCGGCGAGGATCCCGGCGGCCTCCCCTCTCATGCCTCGTCAGTGCCGCGTGCGCGGACGAGTGTCGTCGCCCGGTGAGCCCTCACCCGGCTGCGACTGCGCCAGCGCCTGTTCGATGGTCGTGACAAGCACGTCGGACGCGATCGGCTTTCGCAGCGTCCGGAACACCTCGGGCGGAGGCTGCAAGCTGGTCCCCGTGACGACGACAACGGGGATTCTGCAGGTCTCGGCGTGCGACATCAGCTCCTGGTGGACATCCAGGCCGCTCACGTGGGGCAAATCGAGGTCGAGGACAACGATGTCGGGACACCCCTGTTCGATCGAGCGCAGGGCGGCAAATCCGTCGCGGACGGCGGTGACGCCAAACCCGGCCATTCGCAGCGCGTAGTCGAACATCTCGCGCGTTGCGTTGTCGTCTTCCACGAGCAGGACCGTCGGGCGTTCGTATGTAGCCATCTGGCGCGAGGAGAACCGCTACGCAAATCAGACGAGCCGCACGCGCGGCTGAGGGTCGATTTCGGGAGGGAATTACAGACTATCCGAATCCGTCCTACAAAAAAAGCTCTTCGGGACGAGGAGCTGCTATCCGGGCAGCCCCTCGTCGTGCGTTCGACATCCCGAACTAGCACTTCGCGGCGAGGGAATCGAAGAGAATGTCGCGGATGGGGTAGTTCGCAGCGCACTTCTCGTCGGGTCGGAAAACGCTTGGCTGCGACGGAACGTCTCGACGCTCCCGTTCGTGCGCCGCGCGGTCAGGCGATTCATGCCCGGGGAACGGCTCGAAGACGCGATCGCCGCGACGATCGATCTCCGGCCGCTCGGCATCGGCACCGTCCTGACGAGGCTCGGTGAAAACGTCACGGATGCCGCGGCCGCCGACGAGACGGCGCGGCACTACCTCGCGGTCTGCCAGGAGGTGAGCGCGTGCGCGCTCGATTCCCACATCTCGGTGAAGCTGACGCAGCTCGGGCTCGACATCGACGCCGACCGCTGCCGCGAGAACCTGTTCACGCTGGCGGAAGACACTGGGCGCCGCGGCATCAGGCTGTGGATTGACATGGAGCAGAGCTCGTACGTCGATCGGACGCTGGAGATGCGGCGCGCGCTGCGCGACTTCGCCCACGTCGGCGTCTGCCTGCAGGCGTACCTCCATCGGACCGCCGACGACCTGGCGTCGTTGATCCCGCTCGGCGGCGGCATTCGCCTCGTCAAGGGCGCCTATCGCGAGCCCCCCGACGTCGCCTTCCCGCGCAAGTCGGACGTGGACGACAACTACGTCACGCTCGCCAGGCGGATGCTCGAGCAACACGCGACGCTGCGCAGCGTGTTCGGCACGCACGACCAGCGCCTGATCGATCGCCTCCGGCAGCATGCGGACGGCGCGCGCGTGCCGCGCGACGCGTTCGAATTTCATCTCCTGTTCGGCATTCAGCGCGACGCCCAGGTCCGCCTCGCGCGCGCGGGGCACCTGGTGAAGGTGCTGATCAGCTACGGCGAGCAGTGGTTTCCGTGGTATATGCGGCGCCTGGCGGAACGCCCCGCGAACCTCGTGTTCGTGGCGAAATCGATGGTGTCGCGTTGACGTGGACCGACGGCAGATGAGGACCAGCAGCATCGCATTGACCGGCGCGCTGGCCGCGTGGCTCGCGGCGTGCGGCTCCATGGCGCCGGCGCTGACGACCGCACCGAGCCCCGCTGCGCCGGCCCCGGCTCCGGTCGTGCCGCCGCCGTCCACTTCCGCTCCCGTCGTCGCGAGCGGCACGTGGACGGGCATGGGGTCCGACTCGTTCAGCCCGGAGCTGATGACGTGGGTCGTCACGCAGTCCGGCACCACGCTGTCGGGCACCGCGGACATCAACGCCGTCGATCCGGCGGACGGGACGTGCGGCTCGTGTCACAAGGTCAAGAGGGGAACGCTGACCGGCACGCTCTCCGGCAACACGGTGACGATCTCGATGACGTTCCCCGCGGGCGGCGACGTGCCGACGCCCATCTGCGAGGCGAAGCTGACCGCGACAGGCACGGTCGTCGATCGACGCGTCACCGGCACGTACACGGGCACCGACACGTGCGAAGGCGTCTACGCGAACGGCGTCATGGACCTGTCGCGTCAGTAAGCTACCTGAACGCGACGAACGAAAACAGCGTCCTCGATTGGCCGAAGACGGGGACGACCGGGAGCGAAGGTGAAGGAGCAGCCGCCGCGGGGTTGCCGCGGCGGCTCGTCGAAGGGGCGGGTCAGTTGACGCCGCGGCCCGCGCCGCCGCCGCGTGGGGGCGGCGGTCCGGCAGCGGTCTGCTCCTTGACCAGCCTTTCCCGCATCGCCTTCATCTCGGCCACCCACTTCTTGTAGCCGGCGGGATCGATGTACGGATTGGCCTTCGGGTTGGCCTGCAGCTTCTTGTACTTGCCGGTCAGGTTGAAGAACCAGCTGTGCGCCCCGAGGAACACATCGGCGGGGTACGACTCGAGCTTCTTGACCGTCTCCTCCCACTGCTCGGCGGCCTTGGGGTTCCCCTGGTTGTAGACGATACGTGCGTCGTCCGGAAGGCCGGCGCCGGCAATCACCACGTTGTAGGTCCGGCCACCATCACGAACCGGAAACGTCCACGTGGTCGTGCCGAGGGTGTGGCCCGGCGTCAAGTGCGCCGTGAGCGTCATGCCGCCGAGCTCCACCTTGTCGCCGTCGTGGAGGATGCGATCGATCGGATGCTCCTTGCCGCCCGGCTTCATGTTCTGCAGCGCCGTTACGTCCTCCGCCATGAACATCGTCTGCGCGCCGGTCATCTGCTTGAACATCGCATCGCCGGTCTGGTGGTCCGGGTGCGCATGGCTCGCGAGCAGGATCTTCGTGTCCTCCATCTTGAACCCGAGCGACTCGATCGACTTTTTCATCAGCGGCAGCGTCTCCTCGTAGTCGCTGTTGATGACGATGTTGCCCTGCGGCGTCGTGATCAGGTACGACGACAGCGTCACCGTGCCGATGTAATAGAGGTTGCCGATGATCTTGTGACCGGGGAACCCGACGCGATCCTGCGACCGCTGCTCGGTCTGCGGATCCTCGTTCATGATCTCCGGCGTCGCCTTCTCCGAGACGACGGGAGGCGGACCGCCACGGCCCTGTCCCTGCGCCTTCGCCGGCGACGCGCCCGCGGCGAGACTGAGCGCCACGAACGCCGTAACGAAAAATCTCGAACCCTTCATGCTATTAGGCCTCCATGTGACGGGTCCTGCCGACTGTCCACTGCCCACTATCTCGTTGACGGCGACGCGGTGTCCTTCGCCGCGTCGTAGACGATCCGGCCGCCGACGACCGTCAGCACCGACTTGATGTCCTTGATCTGCTCGGCGGGGACCGTCAGGTAGTCCTTGTCGGTGACGACGAGATCCGCGAAGCGTCCCGGCTGGATCGATCCGAGGTCGGTTTCGCGGAAGAACAGATAGGCGTTGCTGCGCGTGTGCGCGATGAGCGCGGCCTCGCGGCTGATCGTGTGCGTATTGACGACCGTGCCGCCGACCATCTTTCCGGTCACGCACCAGTACAGCGTCTGAAACGGCCGGAACTGGTTGACTTCGAAGGCATCGGTCCCGAGTCCCCACATGATGCCGCTGTCCTGGATCTCCTTCAATGGCGGCATCCCGAACGCCTTGTCTTTCTGGATGTCATGGAGGAGTCCGCCCGAGACGACTTCCCTCGGGTTGATGGCGAGGAACATGTTCAGCTTCTTCATGCGGTCGACCTGCGTCGGCGTGACGGCTTCCATGTGCATGAACGCCCAGCGGAGCGGCCGGATATCGACCTGCTTGGCGATCTTCTCGACCTGATCGAGCTGCGCGTCGATCGCCTTCTCGGTGACCGTGTGGAGCTGCACCGGCACACCGGCCTTCGCCGCGGCGAGCCCGAAGCGCCCCCACGTGTCCCACGCTTCCTGCGAGGCGATTGGCTCCGGACCGGGCGTCAGGACGTCGCCGCCGCCGCCGCCCGGGAAGCGCTCGCCATAGTTGGAGTAGTCCATCCACTCGTCGCCGTCGTGGTAGCGGAGCCGCGCCACCTCGGCGATCTGCTGGTCGAGGACGCCCGCGCCGCGCCCGCCGGCCGTGACCGTGCGGAAGCAGAAGAAGCGCATGCTCGCGGTGCCTTCGCGCTGGAACTGGCGATAGAGGTCTTCCCACAGGCACTGTCCGCCCGATGCGGTCAGCCCCGCGATCGCGAAGTCCCTGAGCATCAGCTTCTGGTTGGAGGCGATCACGTCCATCGGCAGTTCGGCCTTGCCACCGTTCTCGGTCTTGAGGAACCCCGCCTTGTTGAACAGGATGCCCCGGCCGGCCACGCGCGTGATGCCGGTCGGACGGCCGCTGGCGTCGCGCTCGATCCACGGCTCGGTCATCTTGTCGAGGCCGAGCTGTTCGATCGCCTTGCTATTGAGGTACTGCGCCCAGCGCGTGAACTGCAGGAACACCGGGTTGTTCGGCGCGACCTTGTCGAGCTCCTCCCGGGTGAACTCGCGCTTGTCATCCGAGAACTGGGCGGGCGACCAGCCGCCGAGGTTGTAGACCCAGCCGCCGTTGGGCGTCGCCTTCGCCTTCGCGGCAATCGCGTCGAGCACTTTCTTGCGGGTGTCCATGCCGTCGAATCGGAGCTCCATCGTCCAGTAGGCGCCTTCTTCCTGGAAGTGCGCATGGTTGTCGATGAAGCCGGGCACCATCGACTTGCCGCGCAGGTCGATTCGCTGCGTGTTCGGGCCCGCCAGCCTGTTGACGTCCGCGTTGGAGCCGACGGCCACGATGCGGCTGCCACGCACGGCGACGGCCTGCGCAATCTGGAAGGTATCGTTGACGGTAATGATTTTTCCGTTGAACAGGATAAGGTCGGCGCCTGCCTGCTGCGCATGCAGCGACAACGAAAGCCCGACGACGCTAAAGAACAGCAGCAGCCACGCAAACTTCTTCATCGCATTCCCTCCAGGCCTGCCGAGACCCGTTTTTCCGGTGCGGGGATTATACGCGCAAGCACTTGCGCGCAGGGGCTTTGCGGTTCATGATGTGGCCCTTCAACACTGGAGGCACCAAGTGATCCGGACGAAGGTCTTTGCGATTTCCCTCGCAATTTCACTGGCACTACTCGGCTCGGCAGCGACCACTCGCACCGCCGCGCAGTCCACCGCCGCGCTGACCGGCATCGTCTCGTCGCAGGCCGAGGGGGCGATGGAGGGCGTGCTCGTGAGTGCGAGGCGCACCGGGTCGACGATGACGATCACGGTCGTCAGCGACGCGCAGGGCCGCTTTGCATTTCCGGGCAACCGGCTCGAGCCGGGCGCGTACGCGGTCCGCATCCGCGCGACGGGCTACGACCTCGAAGGGCCGTCCGCCGTCGACGTCGCCGCGGGGCGCACGGCGCAGCTCGATCTGAAGCTGCGCAAGACGCAGGACCTCGCCGCGCAGCTGACCAACGGCGAGTGGTTCATGAGCTGGCCGGGCACGACGGAGATGAAGAACGGCCTCCTCAATTGCACGCAGTGCCACACGCTCGAGCGCGTCGCGCGCAGCAGGCACAACGCGGACGAATGGGTGAAGGTGCTCGAGCGGATGGGCCGCTACGCGCAGGGGAGCACGCCGGAGCGCCCGCAGCTGCGGCCGAACCAGCATGGCGGCGGCGGCGCCAACCCGATCATGCAGCAGAGCATGAGCGGCCGGGAAGGCGAAGACCCGGTCATGAAGGATCGCGTCAAGGCCGCGGCCGCGTATCTCGCGGCGATCAATCTCAGTGCCGGACCGGCGTGGTCGTATCAACTGAAGACGTATCCGCGCCCGAGCGGCAAGGCGACGCGCGTCGTCGTCACGGAATACGACCTGCCGCGCAAGGAGACGCTGCCGCACGACGCCGCGGCCGATTCGCAGGGGATGGTCTGGTACGGCGACTTCGGCACGCACGTCCTCGGCATGCTGGATCCGAAGACGGGCAAGGTCGCCGAATATCCGCTGCCCATCACGAAGCCGGGCGCGCCGCTCGGCTCGCTCGACCTCGTGCTCGACAAGCAGGAAAACGTCTGGATGGGCACGATGTACCAGGGCAGCCTCGCGAAGTTCGATCGCAGGACGAAGACGTTCACGACCTGGGGCTCGCCCGATTTCAAGAACCGGGACGAGGCGCGCATCGCGATGGTGATGCCGATCAACGCGGACGTGGACGGCCAGGTCTGGATCGGCGGCGACAACGAGTACCAGGTGGACGTGAAGACCGGCGAGTGGAAGACCGTCGACTACGGCGTCGGCGTCAAGGACGCGGCGCTCGTCAAGGAGCTCAGCTCCTACGGCGTGTCGTCGGACTCGAGGAACAACTTCTACGGGATGAACCTGAACGGCACCTTCATCATCAAGGTGGATGCAAAGACGAAGCAGGTGACGCCGTACGCGACGCCGACGCCGAACGCAGGACCGCGCCGCGGCCACATGGACGCGCAGGATCGCCTCTGGTTCGCCGAGTTCCGCGGCAACCAGATCGGGATGTTCGACACGAAGACCGGCACGTTCCGGGAATGGCCGGTCGCGACGCCGTGGACCAACGTCTACGATGCCATCGCGGACACGTCCGGCCACGCGTGGGCCGGCGGCATGAACAACGATCGCGTCGTCCGCGTGAACACGAAGACGAACGAGGTCGTCGAGTACCTGCTGCCGCGCATGACGAACATCCGCCGCGTGAACGTGGACAACGGCAGCAACCCGCCCGCGTTCTGGGTGGGGAACAACCTCGGGGCATCGCTCATCAGAGTAGAACCGCTGGAGTGACAAGAGGGCTGGACGGCGGACCTGAAGGTCCGCCTCTACGATCGTAGGGGCCGACCTTCAGGTCGGCCCGCACAGGAGCGCGACCATGGGGATTGGGGCAGTCCGTGTGTCAGTCGCATCCATCATCGCAACCGCGCTGGCGTGGTTCCTCGTGTCCGCTCCCGTCGCCGGGCAGGAGGGGGGTGGCGGCGGGGCAGCGGGGTTCCGCGCGGCGCCGATCGCCGGCTGTCCGCAGATCTCACGCCTGTTCTGGCCGTGCGCGAAGGCGAAAGCCGCGACGTTCAACCCGTCGCGCAATCCCGATGGGACGCCGAACATGAACGGGGCGTGGAACCCGGTGACGGCCAACGGCAGCCAGAACATCGAGGACTTCGCCGGCGATGCGTTCCTCGGCCGGCAGATATCGATCATCGTCGACCCGCCCGACGGCAAGGTGCCCTACCTCCCGCAGTGGGCGAACAAGCGCCAGGACAACTGGGACCATTACATCGATCCCATCGGGTCGTGCTATTTCACCGGCGTGCCGCGGCAGGTGTACGGCCCGCGCGGCCAGGCGTTCATCCAGGCGCCGGGCCTCTTCGCGATCGTCTCGGAGTTCGCGCACCAGTACCGCACGATCCCGACCGACAACAGCCCCCACATCGGCGACAGCCTGCGGCTCTCCATGGGCGATTCGCGCGGACACTGGGAGGGCAACACGCTGGTCGTCGACACGACCAACCTGACGGACCGGACGTGGCTGAGCATCTCGGGTCATTTCCACAGCGAGGCGCTCCACGTGACGGAGCGGTTCACGCTCATCGACCCCGACGTGATTCTCTACGAGACCACGCTCGTCGATCCGAAGGTGTTCAGGCAGCCGTGGACGATGGCGATGCCGCTGGTGCGGTTCGAGAAGGGACACGAGGTCTGGGAGGAACCATGCTTCGAGAGCGACCACGACCTCCCGTTTCTCCTGATGGAGCACAAGCTCTGGCTCGGCCTGAATCCGCCGCGATGAGCGCGAGGGCGGGTCGGGCGGGCAGGGCTGTCCCGATCTTCGCGCTGCTGATCGCGGTGTCTGTGCCGGCCCTCGCGCAGACGCCGGGCGCGACCGTGCCGCGCGCGTCGGACGGCAAGCCGGATCTGAGCGGCGTGTGGGAGGCGCTCACCACCGCGAACGATGACATCCAGGATCACGCCGCGCGGCTCGGCGTGCCGGCGGGCCAGGGGATCGTCGAGGGCAACGAGATTCCGTACAAGCCGGGAGCGATCGCGAAGAAACAGGAGAACGCGCGGAAGCGCGAGACGGACGATCCCGAAGCGAAGTGTTTCCTGCTCGGCGTGCCGCGGACGATGTACGCGCCGTTCCCGTTTCAGATCGTGTATTCACCCGCCTACATGGCGATCTTCAGCGAGTACGCCCACACGACCCGCAGCGTCTTCATGAACAGCGAGCATCCGCCGGGGCCGATCGAGTGGTTCATGGGCGATTCGCGGGGGCGCTGGGAGGGCGACACGCTGGTCGTGGACGTGAGGCACTTCACCGACATGACGTGGTTCGACCGCGCCGGGAACTACCACAGCGCGGATCTCCACGTCGTGGAGCGGTACTCGCTCACGACACCGGATCACATCCGGTACGAGGCGACCATCGAGGATCCGAACGTCTACTCGCGCCCGTGGAAGATCGGCCTGACCCTCTACCGGCGCAAGGAACCGAACGTCCGCGTCCTCGAGTACGAGTGCTACGCCTACGCCCAGGAGCAGGCGGTAAGGCGTGGAGAGCTCGGGCCTAAATAAGCTCCAAGCTCCAAGATCCAAGTTCCGAATCCCAACACGCGATTGGAATTTGGAGCTTGGATCTTGGAGCTTGGAACTTGGTCCCGTTACCGCTGCCCGCCAGACGGCGGAGACGACGGATCTCCTGGGTTCTCGGACGCGCCCAGGAAGAAGTTGCGTCCGTCCGTGAAGGTCAGCGACTTGCCGCTCGCTCTCGGCGCGCCGCCCTTCGCGCGGTAGCCTTCCACGACGACTTCGCTGCCGATCGGGAAGTCGGTCTTGCGCAGGCCCCGCCGCAGCAGCGTGGTGGGGGCGCCGGCTTCGATGCCCCAGTTCGTGACCTTGCCGTCGGGCCCCTTCACGTCGATGTAGATCCAGCCGTGCGGGTTGAACCACTCCATCCGGGTCAGCGTCCCACGCAGCGACACCGGCTGGTTCACGTCGAATTCGGCGGCAAAAGAATGATGAGCCTGTACCGGAAGCGCCGCGAGCAGGACTGCCCCGGCGAGCATCGAGAGGACGGATCTCGTTTTCATCGCCACACCTCCGCGGTGAGGCTCGAACCATAGCATCCCTCGATAGAGGCTGCAAGGGGCCTGCTGGCCGGTGTATGCTCCTCAGCGCTTTGCGGTGTTCCGGGGACATCTCTCTCTATTCACAGGAGATGACACCATGATGGTGGGCTCGAGACGGGCGTTCATCCTTGCCGCGGCGGTCGCGGCCACCTGCCTCCTGATCGAAATCGGCGTCGCGGCACAGGCGCGGCCGCCCCAGGCGTCGGCAGAAAAAGTACCGCTCACCGACGATGTCTTCAAGAGCATCGAAATCCTCAAGGGGATCCCGGTGGACACCTTCTTCGAGACGATGGGGATGTTCGCCTCGGCCATGGGGAACGACTGCACGTTCTGCCACGTGAAGGAGGCGTACTTCGACAAGACCGCGTTCGCCCAGGTCACGCCGAAGATGCTGCGCGCGCGCCAGATGCTCACGATGATGAAAGACCTCAACGAGAAGTACTTCGCCGGCAGGACACGAGTGACCTGCTTCACCTGTCACGGTGGCAGCAACGCCCCGAGAAGCGAGCCCGACCTGGCGCTTCAGTACGGCGAGGCGGTCGAAGATCCGAACGCGCGCGACTTCCCCGTGGATACGCGGGTCACGGGCGAGCAGGTCCTCGACAAGTACGTGCAGGCCCTCGGCGGCGCCGACCGCCTCTCGAAGTTGACGAGCTTTACCGGCCGCGGGATGTATTCAGGGTTCGACACGGCGCAGGAAAAAGTTCCGTTCGATTTGTTCGCCAAGGCGCCCAACCAGCAGACGATGGTCGTCCACCTGGCCACCGGCGCCAGCACGAGGACCTTCGACGGACGCAACGGCTGGTATGCGGGCCCCGACCAGCCGGTGCCGCTGTTGACGCTCACCGAGGGGAACCTGGATCGCGCGCGGCTCGAAGCGATCGTGGCGTTCCCGCAGGGCATCAAGACGGCGTTCCCGCGGTGGCGCGCCGGGCGGACGGCGATCGACGGCAACGAGGTGCGGATCGTCCAGGGGATGGGTGCCGCGCAGGCGCTCGCCAACTTCTACTTCGACGACGCCGGCCTGCTCGTCCGGATGGTGCGCTGGACGCGCACGCCCGTCGGCTTCATTCCGACGCAGGTGGACTACAGCGATTATCGCGACGTTGCCGGCGTCAAGTTCCCGTTCAAGCGAACGGTGACCCAGACGTACATGCAGATGACGATCGAGCTGAGCGAGGTGCAGCCGAACGTCACCATCCAGGCCGCGAGGTTCGCGCAGCCGGCGCCGGTGGCCCCCGTCACCAAATAGATCACGCGGCGAACGTAGGGGCCGACCTTCAGGTCGGCCCCTAATTCCCGCCTTCGCCGCCGCCCGTCATCACCTTCGCGGGCTTCGGCATCGTCTTCATCTTTGCGATGTACTCAGGCAGCGTCGTGGCCGCGCAGCGCCGACAGCGGGCCCTCGAGCGAGTAGTCCCACGCGTGCGGGCGGCACGCCCACTCGGTGACGTCGAAGTCCTCGGGCGACCAGCTCTGGACGCCGCGCCCTTGCCCCGAGCGAGCGAAGCGAGTCGAGGGGTCATCGCCTCTCCTGCAGCGCACGGCCGTCGCGGATGATCTCGACGGTCGCGCGAATCATCTTCCAGCCTTCGTCGAGCCGCTTGTTCATCTCGGCGCCGCTCGCGACCGTGATGCCGCACGCGATGTTGTGGCGCTTGCAGCCGGCGAGAATCGCCTGGCGCGCGGTTTCCACCTCCGGCGAGGTCGCGGGAACACCTATCGAGTGCCGCAGGTCGTTCGCGTTGCCGATGAACACCGCGCCGATGCCGGGCGTCGACAGGATGGCGTCGAGGTTCTTGACCCCTTCCGTCGACTCGATCATCGCGATGGCGAGGAGGTCGCCTTCGGGGTTGAGCGGCCAGAGGTCGGCGTGCCTCTCGTACTCCTCGGTGGTGAGACCCCAGATCCACGTGGCGAGCCCCGGCGCGGCGCCGCGCTTGCCGGCCGGCTCGAAGATCTTCGAGCCACGGAGCTGCGGATAGCGCATGCTCTGCACCGCCGCCAGCGCCTGCGCGCGGGTGTCCACGCCGTTGAAGATGACGCCGTGAAGGCCGAGGTCGAGCGCCTGCTTGACCACCCAGGCGCCCTCGTCTGCTTCGGGCGGGAAGCGCGCGAACAGGGCGACGTTCGGCGCGACGCTCCCTTTCTTTGCCGCCGCCGCCCTGTCGATCATCCCGATGTTGAACAGGTGCAGCCCCTGGAAGTCGAGCGGGGTGTGCTCCATGTCCACGTAGACGTAGTCGATCGGCGCCCGCGACAGCGTGCGCGCGTTCTCGAGCGAGAGGTCGCCGGTGTTGACGCCGACGAACGCCTTGCCCTGCGCGAGCTTCTCGATGACGGGGTTGAGATGGACGGGCCGTTGCTGCGCCGCGGGTCCCGATGACGTCAGAAGCGCGACACCGAGGAGTGCGGCAGCGGAGAGTACGAATCGGCGCATAAGGCTCCTCAACACAAAGTGTGTGGCAGCCGAAACAGTCGGCGCCTACAAACCGAAGATGACGATCTTCGCGCTCGAGGCCGACACCGGGAATACCTGCGAGCGCGTCCCGGTGACGAACGCCACGGCCTGCCTGTTGTCGATCATGTAGGTGACCACGCCGCCGCCTGGCGCCCCGGGCAGATCTGCCCGCCAGAGGACGGCGCCCGTGGCGGCGTCGAACGCATACGCGTGCTCGTCCATGTCGCCGGCGAACACGACGTTTCCCTTGGTCGGCGTGATGCCCGAGAGCACCGGCGCACCGGCGCGAAACTTCCACTTCACCTGGCCGGTGTCCGCGTCGACCGCGGTGACCCAGCCCGCCCAGTTCAAATCGTGCTTGCCGAACTGCGCGGCGAGATCGGTGCCGGTGCCCGACCGATGCACCCTCAATGGGTGCGCAATCTGCGGGACAAGTGCATCACAACCGGGGTCGCTTTCTTCTTCAGACAGTGGGGCGAGTGGGCTCCGGCGTCGAGTGATCCGTTAGATCCGACCATGATTCGCGCTGGCAAACGCGCTGCCGGACGGCTACTCGACGGCCGCACCTGGAACGAGATACCGGTAACGTCGCAAGCGGGGTAACACCTTCCCTTGTGCGGCGATAATGCGAAATGCATGATCGAGCACGACGGATAGGAGGTACAAGATCCGCATCGGTTCCGCTCGACACATCAACGGAGAGCGGTCGGAGAAGTGCGCCCCGTTGGTCTCCCGCTCCTCGCGCTTCTTGTCCTTCCAGTAATGGTGAATGCCTGCGTGTTCGGTCGACCTGACAATGTGCCCTGGTTCGCGGCGCGCCGTGATCCCTCAGGCCTCGCTCCCGATCCCGCGACGACACCCGAGGCCGTGATACAGGTCTATGCGGCTCGGGCGGTCAAATGGCGGGGCGCGTTCGCCGTTCACGGCTGGGTGGTGGTGAAGCCATCCGCGGCTCGGCGCTATTCGCGCTACGAGGTGCTCGGATTTGGTGTGGCAAACGGCGCTCCGGCAATGCGCATTGATCGCACCGGCCCCGACAATTACTGGTTTGGTGCGCGACCTGCGCTCGTCCTCGACCGACGCGGACCGGACTGCGACATGCTGATCGCGAAAATCCGTGATGCTGTCGCAAATTATCCCTATCCTCACGAATACCGGGCCTGGCCCGGCCCAAACAGCAACACCTTCACTGCGTATATCGGGCGCTCGGTTCCGGAGCTCGGGCTTGCGCTGCCCGCGAATGCGATCGGTAAGGATTTCCTGCCGGGCGGCGCGGTTTTTGCCACCGCGCCGAGCGGCACGGGGTTGCAGGTTTCCCTGTTTGGCATCGCCGGCCTGCTCGTCGCCTTCCGGGAGGGGATCGAGCTCAACTTTCTCGGTCTGACGATCGGCTTCGAGTTCGGGTCGCCGGCTCTAAAGCGTCCGGGAGTAGGCCGGCTCGGTCTCTCGTCCTGACCGCACCTGCTATTTCGGGTAAATGCGCTGGTAGACCCCCGGCGAACCTTCGTCGTGCCGCAAATTTGGCTGCACCCGCCTGGTCCAAGGGTTGCTCACCCGGGCCCGGCTCCAGGCCTCGGTTTCCGACACCCGGGCATGCTCGAATTCATAGACGGTCAGGTATTTGGGCTGGCCTTCGACCGCGACAAACCGGCGGGCGCCCAGACAGCCCGGCACCGCCAAATAGCCCGGGATGTAGGCGGTGTTGTACCAGGCGTTGAACTCTTCCTCGATCATGGCGGAGACATCGATCCTTCCCATTTGAAGGAACGGGGCCATCTCGACGGTCTGCTCGATCGGGTTGGTGTGCATCGGGAAAATCTGCCGGTACGCGTTGCGCAGAAAATTGCGCCCGACCCGGCTCGTTCCTGTCTTGGCCCGCTGTGGCGAGGGCTGATATTTGACGGTGTCGAGGTAGGCGGTGCTGCGCAGCACGTTGTGATCCTCGAGCTCGTACATCGCGAGGTATTTCGGCGCCCCCTTGACCGCGACATAGCGGCCGGCGCTGAGAAAACCAGGCACCTGGAGCAGACGTGCAATATGCTCGTCGTCGTACCAGCGATTGAACTCGGCCTCGAACTCGTCATCGATGTCGGTCCAAACCATCAGCAATCCGGTTCCGCGTGTCTTGGCCATTGCCGTCCTCTTGTTCCGCCGGGCGCTGCCTTGGTAACTTGGTGACCTGCGGTGCCGGGTAGCATTAGCGTCCCGAGAACAGATACATCTATTATTCCGAAGGCACCCTGTCGGGAATAGCCGCGCCACAGGCAAGCATCTCATCCCGGTAGGCCGATTGCCAGTTCCGAGTAACGATGAGCTGGGCACAATTCAGAAATTGAGCTCCATCCAGATAAGCCGCGGCGAGATCGGCGCCATCGAGTTCCGCTTTGAAGAAGTTCGCACCCTCCAGGCGGGCACCTGACAGATCCGCATCACGGAGTTTCGTTCCCCTGAGGTCGGCAGCGCGAAGATCCGCCCGGGAAAGATCGAACCCGGTCAAATCGAGCCCTCGCAGGGCAGCCCGAGACAAGTCCGGCACCTCGTCATGTTCCGCCCGCCACGCATTCCACAGCGCAGCGCCGCGACCGAGTACCGCGACATGCTCATCCTTTGGCATCTTCCGCCCCCGTCAAGCTGTCGGGCAGCCTGGTTCCGCT
>Ga0137418_10001106_pt1 | contig 24659 bp, 21 predicted proteins | sample CZODoug3_1_2_16f_FD_122242 | JGI IMG/M metagenome (GOLD analysis project Ga0137418, IMG submission 122242) | Vadose zone soil fungal communities from Angelo Coast Range Reserve, California, USA - CZODoug3_1_2_16fungal (Hybrid Assembly) | ecosystem: Environmental > Terrestrial > Soil > Vadose...
GTACTCGCAGAACCTCGTCCGCGACGCGGCCATCACCGTCGATACCACCAAGTACAAGAAGGACGGCCCGTACACCATCGCCGCGTTGACGCAAGGCCCGGGCAACGGTTGGGGATTGACCTACGATGTCAGCATTCGGGCTGCCGCCGATGGCAACCCCAACATCAAGAAGCTGATCTTCACGCCCAATGACGGCGACGCGAACAAAGAGATCAGCGCCATGGAGGACGCCATCTCGCAGAAGCCTGACGCGATCGTCCTCGACCCACTCGTATGTCTCGTCCGCGAGGTTCTCCCGCACGTCACGGCAGTAGGCATAGAAGATGAAAAACCACGTGCTCGCTAAGAAAGCAACCAGCGTGGGCCGCTCCACCAACCCGGGCTTGAGGCGCGGCTGCGCCTTCTTGGGACCTCGCTTCGCCATCGTGCCCTCCGATACGGTTGTCTACGGTTGTATACGGTCTTTCCAAAACGCCGAACCCCCCGGGGCATTGGCCCGGGGGGTCGTGAGAATGGAATGTAGGAATGGGCTTCAGACGCGCAAGACGTGACTTACTTTGCCGCAACTTTGCCGGTCAGTCTCGCCGATGTGCACCAATGCACACCCTGACGGCGGGATGCGGGAGCACAAAACGGCGGGCCCGCACGGAGCCCGCCGTCTTTGGAGACCGGTGCTCTACCAATTGAGCTACGGACCTATGCTACTGGTTGCACAGACGCCAAGACACGAAGTTGCAAGCTGGGCTGCAAGTCAATGGACACAGGTCACACAGCCGTGCCTTTGACTACCTAGCGGCTCGCGACTTCCTCTTGTGACCACTTGGCAACTTCGGCGTCTGGCAACTTCTGTTGCGACTTATTCCTGCGCCGCTTGGAACTAGCTTCAAGCAGGGTGGCTGACGGGGATTGAACCCGCAACCTCCGGAGCCACAGTCCGGCGCTCTAACCAATTGAGCTACAGCCACCGCGAACCAAAACTGCGACGCCAAGTCGCCAAGACGCCGAGAAACACAAACTTAATCGGGCCAGAACCTGTGGGAAAGCTCGGCGGTCCGAGCATCCAAATGGACGTCCCGGCCTCGAAATGACCCCATCGGCACGATTCCCCGCACCGCATTCACCAGAAACAGGCTGCGCCCCACGAACTCGGCGGCCGTGACCCGTACCTCCGCCACTTCTGCCAACTCCATCACTCGCGCGCGACCCACGCCCGCCAGAATGCCGAGGTCGAGCGCGGGCGTGTACAGACTATCGCCCTCCCACCAGAACACATTCCACGTCGTCCCCTCGGCGATGTGTCCCGCCGCCGTCACGAGCAGCGCATCATCCGCGCCCTGCGCGTGCGCCTCGGCGAGGGCCCGTTCGAACACGCCGCGCGCCGTGGTCTTGTGCGGGTACGGCGCGTGCGGCTCCGTCGCCACGATCACCACGGGCGGATTGAGATGCGGCAGCTCACGCGTCGCGATCGTCGCCGTGCCGTCCAACACGGCGAACCGCACCACGTGGTCCGCGCCCCCTGCCTCGGCCGGAACCGCTCCCGCGCGCGCCAACGCCGCGAGATCCCCAGTCGGCGCCGGCCGGCCGAGGGCTGCCAACGATGCGCGCAGACGCGCGAGGTGTCGCTCCAGGAACGGGAGCCGCCCGCCACGCACCCGCATCGTCTCGATCAGCCCTTCCTCCACCCTCTTCATCGGTTCCAATACTACATTTGAGTCGTCCTCGATGGGGAATTGGTCATGCGCACCAGCACTACGGTCGTCGTGGCAGGCACGCTGCTCCTGATCGCGGCGTGCACCAAAACCGTCGTCATGCCACAGGCCCCCCGGCCGACACCCAGGTACCGTGGCTCGCGGCCGCCGCCGCACACGCCGCCGGAGCCCCCGGCCGAGCCTCGGGAGCGGCCGGACGATCGCCCCAGTCCCCCTCCCCCGAATCTCCCCCCCCCCACTCCCCCGGCGCCGCCTCCACGCGCCGTGGTGAGACTCATGATCCCGCCCGATCAGCTCCCCGATCTCGGCGAATGTCGCGTGTGGTTCCCGGCAATGCCCCCCGGCCTGCAGCCGCGGCCCCGAACCCGGCCCTGCGCCGGCATCGAGGCCATCGCGGCCCCGGGGAAATGGATCGTCTATCGGCCGCGCGAGGACACGCGGTTGGTGCACGTGCGCATCCTCGACGAGCAGCGCCGCGGCGTCGTGATCCGCATTCGGATTTTCGACATCAACACGCAGGAGCTGGTGCGCGAGGAGGAGCCGCGCGAGCAACGGCCCCCGCTGCCGCCGCGCGAGGTCATACCGCCGGTGCAACCCCCACCCGACAGCACACCGCGCGAGCGGCGGCCGCCTCCGGTGCAACCGCCGCGCGATAGCACGCCCGCGCGACCACCGCGCGATAGCACGCCGTTCCGACCGCCCCGTGACACCACGCCGGCGCGACCGCCGCGTGATACCACACCGGCGCCACCGCCGCGCGATACCACGCCGCGGGAGCAGCGGCCACCAGAGAACAAGCCGCCCGATCAGCCGCCGGGCCCGAGCAGCACCATGACCCTGGACATTCCACCGGGGCACCTGCCCGAGCTCGGGCAATGCCGCCTCTGGATTCCAGGCCGTCCTCCCGGTCAGCAGCCCAGGCCCAAGTCGCGCAGCTGCGACGGCATCGTCGGCGTCGCCCCCGCGGGAAGTTGGATTATCGATCGTCCCCGCGCGACGCCGCAGCTGGTGTTCGTGCGCGTGGTGGACGAGCGTCGCGCCGGCGTCCTGGTCCGCATCCGTGTCTTCGACATCGATTCCAAACGGCTGGTACGTGAGGAGAATCCATGAAGCGCGTGGCGCCGATCTGCGTTGCCCTCATCGCGGCCGCCTGCAGCCACGGTCCTCCGCCCGACTTCGCGCCCGATCCGGGGCTGGTCGAGCAGATCCGCGAGATTCGCATGGCGACGAACACCACGGCCTGTCCCGGCGAGACGTTCGCAGCCTACTACACGGCTGTCCTGAACGACGGCGCCCTCGTCTCGTTCGACACGCGCTACGACAAGAACCACCCGCCGCGGCTGCACGTGAGCTTCCTCGACCGCGTGAGCGACGAGGCGACGCCCCTCGAGGGCGGCGCGTGGGTGCCCGATCCCGACGCGTTGACGAGCGCGGTCACCGGCTTCCGGCTGACCGCGTACCTCAGAGCGAAACCATCGATCACGACGACGACGGTCGTGACGCCGGAGTACAGCTGCATGCCCCACGCCTTCGGCTTCCGTGGAACGGGACCCGGGGCTGGCGGTCCACAGGTCACCGTGCGGCTCGGTATCCTGCGCTCGCCGTTCTACGGGCGGCTGCTCGTGGCGGGGGTCGAGGTCGAGGACGCCCTGCCCTTCTATGTATTCGCCGACGCCAACACCGTCCCGCCGTCCGATTGGCTCGTGATCGAGGCCCGCGGCGCCCGAGGGGCGCGCGGCGGCGACGGTGAGACCGGCACGCGCGGCGCCCCCGGCATCGCGGGGTGCCCCGGCGGCGCGGGCGGACCGGGCGGCAACGGAGGGAACGGCGGACCCGGCGGCTACGGTGGGCGCGGCGGCCAGATCACGATTATCGCACCGGCCGACGAGCCGTTCGTCGCAGGGCTGGTCGACGCCCGCACGCCCGGCGGCGAGGGCGGGCCGGGCGGCGCGGGAGGCCGGGGTGGAGCCGGGGGGCCGGGAGGCGCCGCGCGAACGCCCAGCGACTCGAGCTGCACGGCCGGGCCCAGCGGTCAGGCCGGTCGCACGGGCGTCAGGGGAGTGGACGGGCGCGATGGCCAGTTCGGTGGGCGGCCGCAGATCCTCACGGTCCCAGCCCGCGACGTGTGGGGCACGCGCGTCCCCCCGGCACTACAAGAGCTCCTGAACTACAGACCGCGGCGGGGATCATAACTGATGCGCGGTGCGCGGTTAGTAGTGCGCGGTAAGGCATTCCCGCGTACCGCTCACCGCGCACGCTTCCAGTACCAGTAACCGGGCAATCCCAACGCGATCAATCCCGCGCCGACGGCTGAGTCGCGCGGCCGCTCGACGATCGTGTTTCCCACCAGCCACAGGGCGAATGCGATGAAGACGAGCGGCGTGACGGGATAGCCCCAGGTCCGATACGGGCGCGGCACCTGCGGCGCCGTGCGGCGCAACCGCATGACGGCGCCGCAGCCGAGCGCGTAGAAGGTGAACTGCGCGAACACGACGTACAGGAAGAGCTGGTCGTATCTCCCCGTGAGGGCGAGCAGCGACGAGATCACACCCTGCGTGACGAGCGCCACCACGGGGGTCGCGAACCGCGGGTGCACGCTCCCCTGCGACCGAAAGAACAGCCCGCCCCGCGCCATCGCGTACGGGATGCGCGCCGCGGTGAGAATGATCCCGTTGTTCGCCCCCAAGGTCGACACGAGGATCGCCGCGGCAACGAAACCCGCCCCCACCGCGCCCATCGTGACCTGGGCGGCATCCGAGGCGACGAGCGTCGAACCCGCCATCCGCGCCGGCGACAGCACATACGAGTACGCAACGCTCGCCAGCACGTAGAACGCGATCACGATCACGGTCGACAGAATGATCGACCGCGGCAGGTTCCTGCCGGGGTCCTTGATCTCGCTCCCCACGTACGTCGTCTCGAGCCACCCGTCGTAGGCCCACAACACCCCGATCATCGCGACCCCGAACGGTCTGATCCATCCGCCGACCGAACCCGGAGGCCACAGCGGCTGGAAGTTCGCCGCCCCGCCGCCCGGCAGGACGAATGCCGCGATCACCAGCGCTGCGAGCGCAGCCATCTTCAAAAATGTGAGCACGTTCTGCGTGGTCGCGCCCAGCCGCACGCCCAGACAATTGAGCAGCGTCAGCCCGGCGATCGACCCGATGGCCATCACCTGGATCAAGAGCGGCGAGAGCGAAACGAAGAAGCCGAGGTACGTCGCGAACCCCACCGCGATGGCGGCGATGGAGGCGGGGTTGATGACCGCGAAGTTCGCCCACCCGTACAGAAACGCCCACGCCGGTCCGTACGCCTCGCGCAGGTAGGCGTACTGCCCTCCCGCCTCCGGGTACGCCGCTCCCAGCTCCGCCACCGAGAGTGCGCCGAGCAGCGACACCACGCCGCCCACGACCCAGACGAGAATCATCAGCGCGGAGCCCGGGACCAGCGCGGCGATGGTGGCGGGGACGATGAAGATCGCGGAGGCGATCATCGTCCCCACGTTGATCATCGTGGTGTCGAGGAGTCCGAGTTCGCGCTTGAGGTCGGTAGGCACGGGCGCCCAACGATGGCGCTGGCCGGGCCCCCGCGCAAATCAGAGCACGCCGTCCATGTAGAAGTCGAGCCGCCACCCCGTGGGAGCGCGCAGCGCACGCGCCAGGTCGATGCGCATCAGGCCGTCGAGGAAGCTGGCGCCGATGCCCGCCCCCATGAGCGGCCGGGCGAGCGACAGCCGCTCGCGCGCGGCGGCGCGCCCGACGTCGTAGAACAGCGCCAATCGGGCGACCGGGACGCGGGTCGCGAGCTCGACGCGCGCGCGCCAGAACGCGTCCCCGCTCGTCACGCTGCCGCCGTAGCCACGCAGCGTGTTCGGCCCTCCCAGGTACCAGCGGCTCTGCACCGGGACTCGGCCCGCCGACGTCCCGCCGGACAGCTCGATGGCGCCGGCGAGCCGGGGCGTGAGCGGCGCCGCGACGCGGACCGTCGTACTGGCGCGGCCAAAGCCGTATGTGCCGGCGCCGCCGTCGACGGTCATTTCCGCGCCCCAACGCGGCGCCTCGGGATCGAAGCCGTGCTGCGCCCGGAGCGTGACCGCGGCGCCAACCTGATCGGCGGAGTCGGCCGCGATGTTGGGGCGGAAGCGGTGATCGACGTGGAGCGCATGCGGCAAGGAAAAGTCGGTGCGCTGCGCGGCGCTGCGTTGGCGCTCGGCGTAGATCCGGACGCTGAAGCTCTGGGTCGCCGTGACGGCGGGAAGCGCTGTGAGCGCGACGCCCGCCGACCGGTAATAGTCCCCGTCATCGCGGCCCAACAGCAGAGCCCCGAGCGAGTTCCCAAAGCCGAGCGAGCCCGCCGTGGGATCGACCGCATCGAGGCGACGGTACGCCGCCAGCCGGAACCGCCCCGTGCCCGTTTCCCGAGCGATGCCGGCCTCGACGTCGGGTTCGAGGTCGGTGAGCGCGACACGCGCCGACCCGTCGAGCTGCAGCCGTCCCAGATCGAGCTCGCCCTTCGCGCCCAGGGCCAGGCCCTCCACCCGATTGTAGCGCGCCAGACCCCAGCGCGGCGGGCGGGCGTGGAACTGCCAGGGCGCTTGGGGCAGCCGCCCCAGCCCGTGCATCAAGTCCTGCATCTCGCCCGCCGAGATGAGCGTGTCGCCGACGCCGTCGAACGCCGGCGGCAGCTCGACGTTGGCGAGCAGGGCCGCCGTGTCGGTGGGGATGGTGACCGCGAACCGGAGGCACTCGCCGTTGCGGCATACGCAGTCCACGCTCAGCGTGTCTACCTGCTGGTGACACTGCGCCCGGACCGTCGAGTCGGCGGCCGCGGTGGCCCGCGCCGGCCGCGTCGAGCGGCGGCTGGCGGTGTCGCCCGTGACTTCGTAGTCGCTGTACAAGCGCTCGTAGCGTAGCGGCATCTGGAGCCACGAGCCCGCGGTGGCGACGGCATCCATCGCGATGAGGCGAGGCAGCCACCAGCGGCCGTCCCACAAGCCGTAGTCGATCGTGATGAAGCGAATCTCGGCACGGATCGGCTTGACGAAGCCCGGGATGTCGTGGTCCTCCTCGCCCAGGTCCTCGTCGAGGTCGAAGGGCCGGGAGGGGCGGAACAGGGCTCGCACCACGCCGTGGGACTTCTCGTCGATCCAGAGGGAGCCGGTCATCAACCGGAAGTCGAGGCGCCGCGGCATGACACGCAGCTCGCGTAGGACGATCGTCCGGCCGTCGGGGAAGGCGAGCACGCTCGAGTCCCCCGTGGCGAAGCGGTAGTCCGCCTCACTGCCCGGTGCGAGCGGATGGCCGAGACGGACCCCCTTCCCCTCTCCATCGTGCGCCTCGCCTCCGCCCCCGAAGCCGATGGTCATGCGGTCATCGGCCGGATCGAAGGCGTAGTCGGTGACGTCGCCCCTCAGGTCTTCTGGGATGTCGACCTGGGAACTCACGGCGGGCACCGCTTCGCGGGCGCCGATCACGTCGATGCGACCCACGGAGTCGCGCCGCCAGTCGATGCGCAAGGCCAGCTCGCGGCGGTACAGCATCCGGTCGCGGCGCAGCGCGCGCACTCCGGCCCCGATGCGCTCCCGCATCGTGACCCGGTAGGCGGTGATGGAGCGGTCGATCGTTTCTCGGCGGGCGCGCGCCTCCGCCACCAGCCGCCGAGCGGCGGGATCGAGGTAGGCGCTGCTGTCCGCCCCGCTTTGGACGGCGAGGATCAGAACGAGAATGGCGGCTGTCACGTAGGCTCTGTACGGAACCGGGTGCAGGATAAGATTCAGGATGACCTCTGACTACTGGCCAGCGAGCCGCGCCCCGCGCTACAGCCTGCTGTTCGCGCTGCCCCTGATGCTGTTCTACCAGGTCTTGGCGGCGGCGGTCCCCGCTGGGCCCCAGGGTGGCGTTCGCAACGGCGCCGATGTCATGCTGCAGGCCGTCTTCATCTGGCTCGCCGGATCGTGGGGCCCGCGCCTCTTCATGGTATGCCTCATCGTGGCGGGGCTCTGGCTCGTCGCCAGGGACATGCGGAAAAACCCCGGGCGCCTGCGCGCCGCGGTCTTTGCCACCATGGCCGCCGAATCAATCGGCCTCGCGTTGCTGTTCGGAGTCGTCGTGGGCGGGCTCACCGCGGCGCTGCTCGGCCAACCGCCGCCCCTCTCCGTCACCACGGGTGGGGTCGACCAGCTCGGTCGCGGGACGGTGCTGATGCTCTCGCTCGGCGCCGGCATCTATGAGGAGTTGCTGTTCCGGGTTGTGCTCGTGAGCCTGTTCGCGTGGTTAGCGCGCGGCGTGCTCGGCTTGCGTCCCCTCACCGCCGGCGCGATCGCGACCGTTGCCGGGGCGCTGGTGTTCTCCGCCTTTCATTATATAGGCCCATACGGGGATGCCTGGCAGGTGTACTCGTTCGTCTTCCGGACGATCGCAGGATTGTTCTTTAGCGCGTTATACCTGACGCGGGGATTCGGGATCACCGCGTGGACGCATTCCCTCTACGATGTGTTGCTGCTGCTCCGGTGAGCTAGGCGGACAACGCCTGTAGCTCGGCCTCGACGCGCTCGACCTCGGCGTCCACCCCGAGCGAGCGGAAGATCTCGCGGGCGCGCTCGAGGTAGGCGCGGGCTTCGTCGGGACCACCGCTGGTCTGCCGGAACAGGCCGTAGGCGTGATAGGCGCGCGCCTCGTCGACCGGCGGGCCCTCGAGCGCGCGGCACAGCGCGATCGCCTGCTCGAAGAACACGAATCCTGTTTCGTCGCCTTGCCGGCCCCGCAGCCCCCCCAGCAGGGTGTAGATCCGCACCAAGGCACGCGTCTGGTGCGACGTAATGGCGAGCTGTTCGGCACGCCGCATCTCCTCCTCCGCTTCGAGCAGGCGACCGGTGTCGAGCAACAGCTCGGCGAGGTGGAGCCGGATCGTCACATCGAGGCCCTCCCCCGCAGCGCCAGGATCGGGCTCGTCGTGGCGCACCCAGGCCAGCGCTTCCCGGAACGCCGCCGCAGCCGGACCCGGCCGTCCCAACGCGCCTTCGAGCTCGCCCTGCGCATCGAGCACGCGCGCCATCTCGTGGCCCGCCCCCGCGCTCAGCGGCTCGAGACACTCGCGCGCGTGCCGCAGGCGTTCTCCCGCCGCCGCGAGGTCACCGCGCCGCCGGGCGAGCAGACCGAGACGGTGCTCGATCCGTCCCAGGCGGAGCCGGTCGTCGCCGGCCTCCGTGAGCCGCAGCGTGCGCTCATACCACGCCTGTGCCCCAGACCAGTAGCCGCACTCGAGCGCGGCGTCGCCCAACCCCATCGAGGCGTCGATCGCCGCGGACTGGTCGAACTCCGCCTCCGAGAGCACCAACGCGCGCTGGTAGTGACGCGCCCCCAACGCGTACTGCCCCAGGGCCAGACACGCGCGGCCGAAGGCGAGCAGCGTCTCCACCTCGGGCCGCCGGTCCTGCAGCGTCTCGGCGAGCGCCAGCGCGACCTCGTACCACGCCGGCGCTTGTGTCAGGCGCCCGACGCGCTCCTCGAGCCGCCCCGCCTCCACCAGCGCGGCGACCGCTCCGGGCGAATCGCCCCGCTGTTGGGCCTCGAGTGCTCCGACGTACGTGGCGAACAGGGCCGCGACGTGCTCGGCAACGGCAGTCAACACCGGTCCCATGAGGCGCGTCAGCTCGCCGGGCTCGATCTCCCGCTTGCCCACCGTGAGGTACGGCCCGCCGCTCCCCCACTGCACGCGCTCATCCGGCCGCGCGCTCGAGAGCAGCAGGCCCCGCAGCGGCATCATCGCCTCGAGGTTCGGCAGCAGCCGCAACGCTTGCTCGACCCTCACAGCCCGTACTCTTTCATCTTGCGGGTGAGCGTGTTGCGGTGAATGCCGAGCACGTCCGCGGCCGCGCCGATCTGGCCGCCTGTATGCGCCAGCACGCGCGCGATGTGCCGAGCCTCGGCTTCCGCGAGCGTCGGCAACCCTCCGGCCGTGCGCTCGGGCACGCCGGGCTCTTCCGCCCGCAGCTCGTCGGGCAGGTGCTCGGTGCGCAGCGTCCCGTCGGTCGCCACGATCGTCGCCCGCTCGATGACGTTGCGCAGCTCGCGCACGTTGCCGACCCATTGATGATGTCGCAGCAGCTCGAGCGCCCGGTCGGACAGTGCCTCGATACGCTTGCCGTAGCGCTGCGCGAACTGCCGCGCGAAGTGCGCGATCAAGAGGAGCAGGTCGTCGCCGCGATCGACGAGACGGGGGAGCTGAATCGTTACCACCGCGAGTCGGTAGTACAGGTCCTCACGGAACCGCCCCTGTGCGATCTCCGTCTGCAGGTCCCGATTCGTCGCGGCGATGAGCCGGACGGTGACCGGAATCGACTCGCCGCCGCCGACCCGCTCGATCTCGCGTTCCTGGACGGCGCGCAGGATCTTCGCCTGGAGGGCGAGGCTCATGTCGGCGATCTCGTCCAGGAACAACGTGCCGCCCGCGGCCTGCTCGAACCGTCCGATCTTGCGAGCGACGGCGCCGGTGAACGCCCCCTTCTCGTGTCCGAACAGTTCGCTCTCCAGCAGGTTCTCCGGAATCGCGGCACAGTTGACGGCGACGAACGCGCCTTTGGCCGCGGGGCCGTGCTCATGGATGGTCCGGGCGACGACTTCCTTGCCCGTACCGGACTCACCCTGGACCAGCACCGTCGCCGAGCTGTGCGCGACCCGCGCCATCAGTTTGTAGACGTCCAGCATGGCCGGGCTCTGGCCCACGAGGGCGTAGTGCCCCTCCGCGTCGACCTCGACGGGCGGGAGCGGTACGGCGACCTCGGTGACGGCGGAACGCACCCGGGCGAGCGCGTTCGCCAGCGCCTCGCGCTTGAGCGGCAGCGCCAGCACGTCCAGGACGCCGAGCTTCTCGGCGCGCAGCGCGAGCCCCATGGACGGGCGGTCGGCGAGGGCGATGAGCCGAGGCCCACCCGGCGCGCCGCGCAGCGCATCCGTCCACCACGTCAGCTCCTCGTCAGATCGGTCACCCAGCACCGCCAGCACGAGGTCCCAGTGCCCGCCGGCGAGCAACCGCGTGGCACGCGGCAAGTCCGCCGCCCACTCGAGCTCGACCTCTAGCTCCGCGGCCCATTGGCGCAGACTCTGAAGCGGCCCCGGGCCGGCCTCACCACCGACCGCGAGGACGCGCACCGCGTCTGTGGCGGGCCGGACAGGTGCGGCGGGGGGCTCGTGCGTGGGGCGAGTCATAGTACGGCTCACGTGCGTCCCATGGACCTGGCGACGAGGACGAGAGCGTCATCCGTGCCCTTGCCGTAACGGGCCAGGATCTGGTCGGCGAGCCGCTGCGGCTCGTCACGGACCGACACGTCGGACAGGAAGCCTCCCCCGATCCCATCGGTGGCGAACACCAGCGTATCGCCCGCACCCACCGGGATCACCGCGGCCTGCACGGCGGGGACTTCCGACCCGACGATGCCGCCGCGCGTGACGAGGGACGCGCGGGCCGAGCGCTCCGACCAGTCGACATGGTGCAACACGCCCTCGACGTTGCCGACGCCCAACCAGGTCATCGTGCCGTGCACGGCGTCGAAGCGCGCCAGGCTCATCACCACGCCGCGGCTGCCTTTGAGGGCCAGGTGGCAGCGTTGCAGCAGGGAGAGCGGGGGCTCCTCGGCGTACCGTTCCAGCGTCGCAACAGCGAGCCTCGCGGCGGCGGCGGCCTCCTCGCCGTGACCGAGACCGTCCAGGACCGCGATGAGCACGCCGTCTTTGACCGTTTTGACCAGGTGGAGGTCGCCCGATTCGGATTGTCCCTCGAGGGCCAGCGTGGCAACGCCCCAATGGACGAGGGCCTGCGCGTCGCGCACGCGGCTAGACATTGGTCCGCTTCCACTTGCGCATCGTGATGCGGGTGCCCTGTCCGAGGGCGGACACGACTTCGAATTCGTCCATCAGGCGGCGGGCGCCCGGCAGCCCGAGCCCGAGCCCGCCCGAGGTCGAGTAGCCGTCCTGCATGGCGCGCGAGACGTCGCGAATGCCGGGTCCGTCGTCCTCGGCGACGACGATGAGCCCCTGGCGGGTCCCGTCGACCACCTTGGTGAAGCGCACCTCACCGCGCTTGGCATACATCAGGATGTTGCGCGCGATCTCGGAGATGGCGGCGGCGATGACGGTCTGGTCGCCGGCGGAGAAGCCGACTTCGGCGGCGAGCTCGCGGCCCGCCTGGCGGGCCTGCACGACGTCGGTGTCCGCGGCGATGAGACAGCGGAGGTCGTCACCCACGGTCGATGCGCCCATGCCCCTGCCGATTGTCGATACGGCCATGCCCCTGCCGATCGAGGAAGGCGAGCCCTTCCTCGAGGTCGAGCGCGGTCGCGATGCCTTTGAGTGTGAGCCCTAGCTGCACCATGGCGAAGGCGACCTCGGGCTGGATGCCCACGATCACCGTTTCCGCCCCACGTAACCGGGCCATGTGCGCGATGTCCCGCAGGGTGCGTACGGCAAACGAATCCATCACGTCGAGCGCCGTCACGTCCACGATTACCCCGCGGGCGCGGAATTTTCCCACCCGCGCGATCAGCGCCTCGCGCAGCTGGGACAGGTCTGCGTCCGACAGGGCCGACTGGATCGACGCGATCAGGTAGTGGCCCTGCTTCAGAATTGGGACTTCCACGAACCGCCTCCCTTAGGCCTGCTGCGTGGCCTCGGCGTAAGGAATCACCTTGTAGCCCAGCAGGCGCTCCGCCTCTTCGATGCCGCCCTGCAAGTCGCCGACGGTGGCCATTTCGCTCAGGTCCACGCCGATCGTGACGAGGGTCTGCGCGATCTCCGGCGACAGCCCGGTCACGATCACCGTCGCCCCCAGTAGGCGCGACGCTTCAACGGTCTGCACGAGCTGGTTCGCTACGTTCGAGTCCATGGCGGCCACGCCGGTGATGTCGATCACGACGACTTTGGCGCGGTTGGTGCGGATCGCGCGCAGCAGCTGTTCGGTCAGCTGCCGGTTCCGTTGCGGATCGATCACGCCGATGATGGGGAGAATCAGCAACCGCTCGCGCACCTGGAGCACCGGGGTCGACAGCTCCCGGATCGCCTCCTGTTGCTGCCGGATGATGCGCTCGCGCTCCTGCACGAACCCGACGGCCACCGTGTTCGCGATCCGGTTCGCGGCGGGTTCGTAGGCATCGAGAATGCGATTGAGTTTGTTGAAGTCTTCGTGGTACTTGGCGAACAGCGAGCGGGCGAGCACGTCGCGCAGCAGCAGCACGATTCCGACCACTTCGTGCGTCTCGACGCCTCGCGGGATGATGCGCTCCGACAGGTTGCGGGCGTAGGCCTGCAGCGCCTCGAACGTCCCCGTCTCCAGCGCCTCGACGTAGTTGTCGTACACCGAGGTCGCTTCGGCGAAAATTTCCTCCTCCGTCATTGCCGTGAGCAGCTGGGCGCGTGTGATACGCCGAGCCCATTCCTCGCGCAGCTGCGTGCGATTCTGTCGCAAGTGCGCCACCAGCTCCCGCAGCAGCGCCTGTGTAGACTCGGTGCCTGCTTGCGGGTCGTGCGGAGGCGGCGGCACGTCTTTCTTGGCCATGGCGGTGGCTCCTCGCCGGTTGAGGGGAAGGCGTAAATGTTGTGGCAACGCAACAGCAAGGCTAGTGCCAGCGCCCAATCGTGGTGCATTGGCGCAATAGACTGTCTCACAATGGTTTACGTACGGGACGAATCGCGGTCCCTGCTCTAGACGCCCCAGAGTGAGGCGTACCGGCGTTCATGACGCACCAAACTGGTGCGCATGCGAAGCCCGGCCACGGGCGGCAACGCCGCCCATGACCGGGCCCCTTCAATATGAACCTTTGACGCTACCGGGTCACGCCACTCGTCGCCGAGCCGACGATCACGTCCCCGGTCTTGGCGCCCAGCAGGTTCGTGAGCACCACGTGGATCATGTTCACCGTGATGCCGCTCGTTGTGACTCCGTCCCCCGTGGGGATCTGCTCGTTCAGCACCACATAACCAGCGCCGGGCAGGTTGAGACGCGTGTTCGGCGCGGGGTCATCCACGCTCACGCCGTTCACGACGAGGTTCGCGAGACTCGAACCCTCGCCGTCGCTGCCGGTGGCGTCGCCGATCCAGCTGCTCGCCACGGCGACGACGCCGTCCGCGGTGATGAGTCCGCTGAGCAGGTTCACCGCGCCCAGCGTCGCGCTGCTCACGGCGCTGGAGCCGTACGTCGGGTCCGCGTCGCCGCTGACGATGGCGAACGCGTCCTGTGCCGTCGCGAGGCCGCCCACGGCGACGCTCTGACCCGAATTGGTGACCATGTCACCGCCCGGGGGCAGGACCGCGGACGTGGTGGTTTGGTTGATGGTCGGGGTGCTCACTCTGACGCCGAACGACCGAGCCGTCTGCGTTGCGACGGAGCCCGCCGTCCAGCTCATCGGCAAGACGAGTCCAACAGTCAGGATCGCCCGCCGGAAGGTGTCGATGTTCATCATGAATCTCCTTGTCATGTGGCGATCCACGGTCAGTGCGTCGGGTGGAACTGCCGGTTGCCGCCCGTCAAGTAGCACGTCGGATCCGCGGGCGTGACTGTGAAGCACGACACTTGATAGTCGATGGCGGGCACGTGGATGGCGAAACCGTCGTGGCCGACCCCGGGCTCCCCGTTGTCGCAGTCCCACACCTCGAAGTCCAGATCATTCTGTCCGGTGTTCTGCACCCGGAGCTTGCCGCCCCAATGCACGGCACCATCCGTGCAGCTCGCGTCCGTCGCGACCTCCGCGAACGTGACTTCCGTGGCGTGGAGGTTGAGCGGATGCCCATTGACCTCCATCTCGCGCCGGTGGTCGACCCACTCCAGGGCGCCCTTGTCCGCGAGGCACACGCCGTTCGCATCCTGCCGACCCGACCCCATGACGTGGGCGCCGAAGGTCTCGTACTCATGGCTGGCGGGTGGGTTCTTCGTCGTTTGTTCCGGTGGGTAATCGATCCGGCCGCCGCCCGTCATCTTGAGCGGGGTGCACACGAAGTTTCCGGGTTGGAAGTGCGCCAGCGGCGTCCCGATGTTCGGGGCCAGTGCGTTGGGCTGCGGCTCGCAGCTCCACGCGACCAGCGCGACCGCAACCGGAGCCGCCAGCAGCGCGAGGGTTCTGAGTGTCGACATGACGTTCGCCTCCGCGAGTGTTGTCGTGGCCTGCGAACTCACAGAAGGCAAACGCGGTGCCACCACCCGGCGGGCGTAACTTCTTGCAGACCAATGTGCTGGAAAACGTGGCAGCGGTGCAGCGCTACGGGCCCGCCTCAATCTCGTGCCGCAAGCGACGCGCATTCGCACCAAAGAGAGACGCCCGAGCGTCGCGCCCGGGCGTCTCCTGCCCGCGTCAACGACCCGCGATCAACGCGAGCGCTTCACCGCTTCCAACGCGTTGACGAGGCCCGCACCCACTTCAAAGACCGCGTACCCGGCCAGCGGATCGGCCGTCTGCACGAGGAGGCTGCGCACCTGATCGGGCGTGAGCCTTCCGCCGGCGCGCTCCTGCATCAACGCCACGACGCCCGTCACGTGCGGCGTCGCCATGCTGGTGCCGCTGGCGCAGGTGTAAAATGGTGCGAACTCCGTTCGCAATCCGCACGACGACGTGAGGTCAAAGTCGTGCGGCGCGTCACTGGTGTTCAAGACCGTGCCGGTGGACGCTCGCGTGGAAATGATGTGGACGCCGGGAGCCGTCACGGTGGGGTGATACATAGGATCACCGGGGATCCCGCGTGACGAAAAGTCCGCGAGCATCCCGCCCGGCTGGCAGTGCGTCGCCCGCGCGAGGGAGTCGGTGATCGAGCAGCTCGCCGCCACGCCGATCACCCACGGCGCCACGCTGTACGGGTTCAAGGTGTTCTGGTCCGGCCCGTCGTTCCCGGCCGCGAACACCACCGTGATGCCGTGATCGTGCACCCGCTTACTGGCGATGCTGACGGGGTCCTCGGGATCGAAGGGCCCGCTCGCGCCCCAGGAGTTGTTCACGACCTTGATGTTGTAGCGGTCCTGGTTCTGGAGGATGTAGTCGAAGCCGGCGAGCGCCCAGAAGATGAACAACACGTCGCCGGTGCCGATCCCGATCAGATTCGACCCCGGGGCGACGCCGGTGTACAAACCGTTCGACATAACGCCGTTGCCGCCGGCGATCCCCGAGACATGCGTGCCGTGCCCGACCGACGTCTCGCTGTTCGGTAGGTTCTCGACGTAAATCGACCCCGGACACGGCAGGTTCTCGAAGCACACCAGGTCGCGCCCGTTGGCGATGATCTTGAGGTTCTGGACGGCGCGGCTCGGGTATTGCACGTCGTGCTGATACAGGCCGTCGATGCCGCTGTCCAGAATCGCCACGCCGACCCCCCGGCCGCTCACGCCGTAACGGGTCCGCGCCTGATCGGCCTTGATCGTCGGGACGCTTTGGTCGAGTAGCGCCAGCAGCGGCGCCGGTGAGCTCGTGGTCAACCAGGACAGACGCCGGTTGTCCGACACGCGCACCACCCCCGGCAGCGCCGCAATCGCGTTCACTTGTGCAGGGGTTGCGAGCGCCCCAACGAACGGCAGCTGCCGCAGCGCCCGAGCACCGGCGCCCAGCCCCATGATGCCGGTCGCGACGGCATCGCCCGTGGTCGCCGCCTCGTCGTACTGTACCACTACGAACACCTGGTCCCCGGCGGCGGTCGCGCCGATGAGCGACGCGAGCGCGGGGGCGACCGTCTGCGGCGATTCATGACTGATGGGTTCGCGGCAGCCGCCACCGATGCTGAACACCGCGGTCACTGCCGTCAAGATGCCCAGCCTCGTACGCAGTCGCATAAGTCCTCCGGTCGAGTGAGAGTGAGAGGTCACGCCATCTGTGGAATCGCCACGGCTTGGCGGGTGCGGCGCGCGGCCGGAGCCGCCGTCTCAGCCGGCTCCGCCGGAAAGTCGCGGCCGTCGCACAGCACGCACGCGATCCGTTGCGCCGCCCTCCCGTCCCAGCGTTCCAGCACCGGGCGCGCGGGACCGCGCCGTGCGAGCGCTCGCTCAGCCGCAGCGAGGAGCGTGGAGCGCCCAGCCGCCACCAGTCGGTTAGTGCCGTGCTGACAAGTGGCCGGATGATCGGTGTTAGGCCGCAGGGTGATGCAGGGAACGCCGAGGTAGCTCGTCTCGTCCTGTAGCTCGTCCGTATCCGTGACCACGAGCGCGGCACCCGCCACGAGCCCGATCAAGTCGAGGTGTCCGGCCGGCGCGGTGACGACGGGGATGCGGCGGTCGAGCTCGGCGAGGGCCTCGGCGACCTCGGCCGCGGGCTCGTGCAGGCTCACCACCGCGTGCTCGCCGCCATCGACCGCCGGGGCCCGCGCCAGCGCCCAACACAGCGCGTCGATCCGCACGCTCCCCACGAACTGGATCCGCTCCTCCGCCACGCCTTCGGCCTTCAGGGCGTCGATCGCGTCGCGCGAGGGCACGAACAGCGGGTCGGCTAGGCGGTCGGTCACGACGTGGTTGATCTGTTGTGGTGTCTGCTCTCCGCTGCGTAGGCCCGCCTCCACATGACCGACCCGGATCCCGAGCTTCGCCGCGACGAGCGCCCCGGCCAGGGCCGCGTTACCGGCGCCGTAGACCAGCACCATGTCCGGTGCCAGCGCGGCGAGCAACGGCTCGAGCCGCTGCAGGACCAGGCCCGTCTCGACCCCCGCGCCGTGTGGCCCTGCGTCCACGTCGAGGCTGCGATGCGGGCGCGGGGTCTCGAGCTGCTCGCACAGCGCCGCCGTCCCCTCGTCGGACGGGCCGGTGTGGACGATCAGGTGCTCCACGTCCGCGCGGTCCGGGCGCTGATCGAGTGCGCGGTACACGGCCGCCAGATTCACGACGTCGGACGGCGTGCCGGCCACGGAGATGATTCTCACGGCCGGCTCACCGGTGCGTCACGGTGATCACGGTGACGACCGTCGCCAGCGTGGTGACGATGAGGCCGGCCAACCGCCACTTCGACTCCGGATCGCGCCGTCCTCCCGGTACGTCGATGCGATCGCCGGCGCGCAGGCCCAAGTCCCCCAGCGTCGCGCCGCGCGCGATCGCCCCCTGGAGCCTGTTGCCGCTCCACAAGGCGGACCCGCCACGCAGAATGCGCAGCTGGTCGACCTTGGCGTCCTGGGTCGGGCCGCCCGCCACCATGAGCGCGTCGACGAGGACCAGATCGAGTGGCACGGCATAGAACCCGGGCCGCTCGACCTCCCCGAGGACCGACACCCGGATCAGGGCGCGGGCATGCACGACCGGATCCTTCAGATACCGGCCCAGCTCGCGGGTCAGGTACGTCTCGAGGTCGGCGCGACGCACGCCCGCGAGCGAGACCTCCCCGACGTTCGGGAGGTGCAGCGCGGGCCCGGCGACTACGGTGAACGTGTCCGACAGCGCCGAGTCTCCCTCCACGAGGAGGAGGATGCGGTCGCCCGCCTGAAAGTCGGGCGTGCGCTTTTGCGCCGCCGCGCGCCCAGCAGTGAACAGCACGGCGACCATGATCAGGAACAGGATGTTGGTTTTCATTCGACCGTCACACTCTTCGCCAGATTGCGGGGACGATCCACGTCACACCCCCGCTGCACGGCGATATGGTAGGCGAGTAGCTGCAATGGGATGACTGTCAACACCGGCGACAGGAGCGGATCGCTCGCGGGCACGCGCAGCACGTGCTCGGCGACGTGCCCCAAGTCGGCGTTCCCTTCGGTCGTGATGGCGATGATCCGGCCACCACGCGCACGCACTTCCTGCATGTTCGACACGACCTTCGCATAGACCTGGTCCTGCGGCGCGATGCATACGACCGGCATGTTCGCGTCGATCAGGGCGATCGGCCCGTGCTTCATCTCGGCGGCAGGGTACCCCTCGGCATGGATGTAGGAGATTTCCTTGAGCTTGAGCGCACCCTCGAGGGCGACCGGGTAGTTGACGCCGCGCCCCAGGTACAAGGCGTTCCCCACCCCCGCGAACGCCGCCGCCACGCGCTGCACCTCCGGCTCGAGCGCGAGGGCGCGCGCCACGAGGTCGGGCAGCCGCTCGAACTCGCCCACGAGCCGCCGTCCCTCCTCGACCGCCATCTGGCCGCGTTGACGGGCCAGGTAGAGGCCGAGCAAGAGCAGGGCGACCACCTGCGACGTGAACGCCTTGGTCGAGGCGACGCCGATTTCCGGGCCGGCGTGCAGGTAGATGCCGCCGTCCGCTTCCCGCGCGATCGTGCTGCCGACGACGTTCACGATCCCCACGACAGTCGAGCCGGTCGCCCGGGCGGCGCGCAGCGCTTCCAGCGTGTCCGCCGTCTCGCCCGATTGCGAGATGGCGATCGTGAGCGTGCCCGCGAGCCGCAGCTGCCGCCGATAGCGGTACTCCGAGGCGTACTCGACGTCGACCGGAATGCCGGCCAGTTCCTCGAGGGCGTAGCGACCGACCAGCCCCGAGTGCCACGAAGTCCCGCAGGCGACGATCAGGATGCGGCGGATCCGCATGCACTGGCCCGGCGACAGATTGAGACCGTTGAGCCGCGCGAAACCTTCCCCAGGCAGCAGGCGGCCGCGCAGCGTATTGCGCACCGTCTCCGCCTGCTCGCAAATCTCCTTCAGCATGAAGTGCGGGTACGGCCCCAAGGCGAGCGCCTCGAGATCCCACTCGATGTCGTCCACCGCGCGTTCCTGCTCGCATGCGTCCCGATCCAGGACGCGGTACCCGTCGGCCGTCAGCACCGCGATATCGCCGTCTTTCAGGTACACGACCGACCGCGTGTGCCCGAGGACGGCGCTGGCGTCGGAGGCGACGAAATGCTCGCCGTCACCCACGCCGAGCAGCACGGGCGAGCCGCGCCTGGCCACGACGATCTTGCCGGGCTCGGCGGCGCACGTGACCGCCAGACCGTAGGTCCCCTGCACGGGGCCCAGCGCGGCGATGACGCGCTCCTCGAGCACGGCACCCTCGGCCTCCTCGATGAGGTGGGCGAGGACTTCGGTATCGGTCTCGGTCGTGAAACGATGGCCGGCGCGCGCGAGGCGCGTCCGCAGCACATCGGCGTTCTCGACAATGCCGTTGTGCACCAGCGCGATCTCATGGCCGCAGTCGGCGTGCGGGTGGGCGTTGCCGTCGGTCGGCGCACCGTGGGTCGCCCAGCGCGTGTGCGCGATGCCGCACGTCCCATGCACGGGGTCGCGCGAGAGTAAGTCGGCCAGCGCGGGGACGCGACCCGCGAGCTTCCGGGTCTGCAAGCCGCGCCCGTTCTGCACCGCCACGCCGGCCGAGTCATAGCCGCGATACTCCAGGCGCGTGAGCCCCTCGAGGAGAATGGGCACCGCGTCCCGCGGCCCGACGTACCCGACGATGCCGCACATCGGTCAGCGCGCCTCGCTGCGGCAGTTCAGCAGGGGACGCCCCTCGGGGTCGAGCCCGAACTGCGCGAGCCTCGCCAGGATCGCGAGCATGATGTCGGTCGCGTCACCGGACAAGATCGGGCGGCCGCAGCGGGGGCAGATCGCGCGCCCCGTGCGCCGCGCCGGTACGTGCACTTCACATGGCGTCTGCAGCACGGACTGTTGCTACTTCAAGATTGGGGCCCGGCGTGCACCGTCTCGCACCGCATGTCGTAACCAGCCCGCTGACAATGAGTTCTGTCGTTGGGGCGAGCCCCACGCGGTGGCACCGCCCCTACGATTGCGTTGCGCGGCCGCGGCAGCGGTGCCTCTCCTCCCTTCGACAGTGTCGCCCCGTCGCGGGCGCGGACATGGCCCCATTCCTGCGAAGGACGGACCGCCGGAGGGACCGCATGACCGACTCAGGGCCATCCGCCGGCCTCGCGCTGGCGTTGGTGGCTGGTGAACAGGACGGCAGCGCCGGCTGGATCGAGGACGTGCTCGGCACGAACGGCTTCGCGGTCATGCGAACGCCGGACGGGCACCACGCACTCGCGCGTGCGCGCACCACCAACCCCGATGCCATCTTCGTCGAAGCGGTGCTGCCCGACATGAGCGGGCTCGAGTTGTGCCGGATGCTGCGAGACGACCCCCGGGTCGCCAAGGGCACGCCCATCCTCGTGACGACGCCACACAACCCGACGCGCGAGCAGAGGGTGGAGGCGTTGCGCGCGGGCGCCTGGGACTGCCTCGGCCGCGCCACCGATCCCAGCGAGCTGATCCTGAAACTCCAGGCCTACATGCGCGCGAAGCTGGACGCCGATCGCTCGCGGGCCGAGGGTCTGCTCGATCCCGCGACGGGGTTGTACAACCGCCAAGGGATGGCGCGCCGCATCCAGGAGCTCGGCTCGAGCGCCTTTCGGGAGCACGGCGCCATCGCCTGCATCGTCCTGGCCCTGGACTTGGAACCCGAGGCGGCCCTCATGGGCGACGTCGCCGCCACCACCATTCTCAAGTCGGTGCAGGCGCTCAAGGCGGCCGGCCGCCTTTCCGACGTGCTCGGACGCCTCGGTCCCACGGAGTTCGCGATGATCGCGCCGTCGACGGACTCGGCCGGAGCGTTGCGATTGGCGGAGCGCATGGTCGTGGCGATCCGTGAGACGGCGGGCAAGGGCAAAGAGCGGTTGCCCGTGCTGCAGGTGCGCGTCGGGTACGAAGCGGTCACGAATATCGGCTACGCGCCGATCCAGCCCGTCGATCTGTTGGTGCGCGCGAGCGCGGCGTTGCGCCGCGGCTCGGCGGTGGGCGGTACGTCCTGGATCAGGCGCTACGACGAAGGGCCCTAGACCAACCGGGGGCGGGCGGCCCGCTCGTCCTCCTCGTCCACGGCCTCGTAGCCCGGGAGATGGTAGGAGTAGTAGGCGTAGTAGTGGGCGCCCGCCCCGCGCGGTACGTCGTTCAAGACGGCACCCAGCGTCCGTATCGGCAGGCGATCCAGGACCTCGAGCTTCGCCTCGGTCATCTCCCGGTGGCTGTATCCCGTCCGCAGCACCAAGAGCACGTTTCCGGTCGCCGTCCCCAAAATGAAGGGATCGACACCCGCGCCCAGCGGCGGACTGTCGATGAGGATCACGTCGAAATCGGGGCGCAGTGTCGTGATGAGCGACTCCATCGCCGGCGATCCGAGCAGTTCGGGCGCGCGTTGCGACCGCGTGCCGCAGCCGATGAATGACAGCCACGGATACGCCGTCGGCTGGATGATCTGCTCCCGCGTCGCTTCCTCACGCAGGAAATCGGTGAGGCCGGGTTGACGGGCAGCCTTGAACCGGCGGTGCAACACGCCGCGCCGGATGTCGCCGTCCATCAGCAGCGTCCGGTGACCGCCGTCCGCAAAGGCGAGGGCGACGTTCGCGGCGAGGAACGACTTCCCGTCGCCGGGACCGGGGCTCGTAATCGTGACCAGGAGCGGCCCCGCGGCGCCGTAGGCGTGCACGAGATTGAGGCACACCCCTCGCAGGGCCTCCACTACTTCAGCCGGGTCGTCTTTGGGACGCAGGTGCGGGAGCGCGCCGAGGATCGTCAGGCCCAGGTCGCGCGATACCTGCTCCGGATAGCGCACCCGTGGGTCGGCACGGTCGAGCACGATCGCGCCCACAACGCCCAGGCCGAGGCCGGCCAACAGACCCATCAGCAGGAGCCGCGGCGCCGTGTTCTTGAGGGGGCGCTGCGGTACCATCGCGGGGTCGAGGATGCGGACGTCGGGGACCGACGCCTCGGCCGCGAGCCGTGCCTGATCGAAGCGCTCCTGCAGCGCCGTGTAGGTCTGCTCCTTCAACTTGGCGTTGCGGGTCAGCCGGGCGTCCTCGATCGTGCGCGTGGGGATCTGCCGCAGATCGCGGGAGGCGGAGCCCACCTGCCTCCCCAACTCCGTCTCGCGCGCCGCCAGCTGCGCCGCCAGGGCGCGTGCGAGCGTCGGAATCGTGCGCCGCTCGAGCTCCGCGATCTCGGCGACCAGCTGCTGCAGCGGCGCGTAGGCGTCCGTATAGTGGTACCGGAGCACACGGAGCTGCGCCTGCTTGTCGCTCAACTCTTTCAGGGCGTTGGAGAGTTCGGGCGCGTGCTGCACCGAGCCGATGGCGGACAACGCGTCTACGGGTAACCCCGAATCGCTAGGGTGCGCGAGCAGACGCTCGACCTCGTCGCGGTCCCGGCGCAGCTGGTCGCGCTCGACCTGCATCTCGAAGAAGCTGGTACGGACGGGGTCGCGCGCCTCGGCGCCACTGCCCTGCCCCGCCGGTTGATCGGTCGGCAGCGTGATCGTGCGCGTGCGGAACGTCTGGAGCGCGGTCTCCGCGTCGTCGAGGTTGCGCTGGGCAGTCGCCAGCTGGTCCTCGAGAATCTTGGTCAGCTCGGTGAGTTTTTCGCGCTTCAACTGCGCCGCGACCTCGACGTAGCGCTGGGTGACCGCGTTCAGGATCGCGGAGATCTGGCGCGGATTCGTCCCGCGCAGCTCCACCGCCAGGAAGTTGCCGTTCAAGTCCATCCGGATATCCAACTGCTCGCTGAGCCGCAAGGCGGCGTCGCGCGGCGGCACGACCGAGAATTCGACGGTCCGGCCGGCGGCGAAGCTGCCCGCCGCGGGGACCCAGCGGAAGCCGAGGCGGCTTCCGACCGAGTCGCCGAACGTCCCGCGCTCGAGCTCGGTGCCTTCGGCGCTGGAGAGGGTGTACGCCCGACCGTCCGAGTTCACGCTCAGGCGGTAGTCGCCCGGGCGGAAGGTGTCAGTCACGGCGAAGCCCGCGAAGCCGGGTCGGTCCCCGAGCGATTTGACCTCGAAGTACAAGCGGAGATCCCGCACCACTTGGTCGAGGACGATGTAGGAGCGCATCAGCTCGACCCAGGCGTCGGCGTCAAGCAGCGCGCCCGGTCGGATGGGGCCCCGGTCGGTGCCGGCGTTGCCATTCCGGTTCGGAACGTCGATCCAGACATTGGCCTGCGCCACGTATGCGGGACGCAGCACGCGCGTCGCGGCCAGGGCCGCTCCGACGCCCGCGGCCACCATCAGAATGATCAGTATTTTTCGCATACCCTACTCCACCCTTCTGCCGCTTGTGCGGCAACAAATTATTGAGCGAACGGTCCCCAGGCGGGGTCTCGGACTTCGCCCTGCTCGGCCTTCAGTCGCAATCCTGTCAGGCCATCGACGGAAACAGTGGCAAGCACACCGCGATTGCCCTCCCGTTCCGAATAAATCAGTGTAGCGCCGTTGGGTGCGAAGCTCGGCGACTCATCAAGGTGTCCCTTGGACAACACGCGCACCGTACCGCTCGACAGATCCTGTACGGCAACACGGTAGTTGCCGCTGTCGAGAGTCACCATCGCAAGCTGGGTTCCATCGGCTGACACCCGCGGCCGCGCGTTGTAGTTGCCACCGAAAGTGATCCGTTTCGGCCGATCACCCGGGTTCACACCGACTCTGTAAACCTGCGGTCCACCGGCACGATCCGATGTGAAAAACAGCGTCATCCCGTCTGGAGCCCACGCCGCCTCGGTGTCGATTGCCGGATCGTCCGTGATCCGCGTGAGAGTCTGTGTCTGCAGCTCGAGCACATAGATATCCGGGTTGCCGCCGCTGCCGCCCAATGTCAGCGCGAGTTTCTTGCCATCCGGCGACCACACCGGGGCGCCGTTGATTCCCGCGCGCGCCGAGACTTGCCGCCGCTCTCCGGTCCGCACGAGCTGCACGTAGACAGCTGACTTCTTGTTCTCGAACGAGACATAGGCCAGCCACTGTCCATCGGGCGACCACGCAGGCGACATGAGCGGGTAGCGCGACTCGAGCACCAGCCGCTGATTCTCACCATCGGCATCAGCGACAATCAGCTGAAACTTCTGTGTGGGCGGCTGCCCCTCCACCGACACATACGCAATCCGCGTCGCAAACGCCCCGTGTATCCCCAAAATCTTCTCGTACACGACATCGCTGACCCGGTGTGCGGCGTTCCGAAGCGCGCCGGGAGTGCCGACAAACCGCTGGCCCGCCACTCGCTGCCCGGTCAGGGTGTTGAGAAGATCGAAATCGACCGCGAGG
>Ga0137418_10001107_pt1 | contig 24643 bp, 19 predicted proteins | sample CZODoug3_1_2_16f_FD_122242 | JGI IMG/M metagenome (GOLD analysis project Ga0137418, IMG submission 122242) | Vadose zone soil fungal communities from Angelo Coast Range Reserve, California, USA - CZODoug3_1_2_16fungal (Hybrid Assembly) | ecosystem: Environmental > Terrestrial > Soil > Vadose...
GCGCTGCCGGCTAGAAGGCTGCCGGCGCCAACAGCTCCAAGGATTGAAGCAACAGAGCCCATCAGTTTTCTGCGATTGAAGATCGTCGATGCCATGATTCATCTCCCTGAAAGTAGATTTGCTGTCCCTCGTGTCATCAAAACGCTACGGCAGAGCAAAGCTGAAAATATCACTCCCCGCTGCGATGGCGACGAATTGTTTGTCTTCCACAGCGTAGGTCATGGGGGAGGCGCCAAAATCCTGGCCGGTATTGAAATGCCACAGCGGCTTTCCCGTTCGCGCATCCACAGCCTCAAACGACTGCGCATCATCGCCGAAAAACACCAGGCCCCCGGCCGTAGTCATCGTGCCCGCATCGGAATGGCCGCTCCCAACCTGCGGGTAACGCCAAGCGAAGGATTGCGTGTCGAGATTGTAGGCAAGCAGAATTTTCTGCGATGCCTCACCGGGAATTCTTTTGACGCCCGTCGAATAAAACGTCTTTCCCACCTCAAACTTTTGCGGCTTCAGAAAAAACGTCTCGCATTCTTCGAGCGCCAAGAAGTACACGAAGTGTGTAGCCTCGTTGTACGACGGAGCAAACCAATTGGTGGCGCCGCCATAGCCAGGGCAAACCTTGGTGCCCTCGGGTGAAGGCTGCAACCCCGAGCGAACCGGCCTGCCCCGAGCATTCACGCCCGTGGCCCACGTCAGTTTTTCGACGAAAGGAGTTGCCGATAGAAACCTGCCATTTTCTCGATCCAGCACGTAGAGGAATCCATTGCGGTTCGCCTCCACTAAGAGCTTGCGGGCCTGTCCCTGATAGGCGGCGTCAATCAGGATGGGCGTTTCGGTGGCATCGTAGTCATAAAGATCATGCGGCGTGAATTGGAAATGCCACTTCAGCTTGCCAGTATCGGGATCGAGAGCGAGAACGCAGTCGGTGTAAAGATCGTCACCGGGGCGCACGGCACCATCAAAGTCTGGGCTGGGATTGCTGGTTCCCCAGAACAACGTGTTGAGTTCCGGATCATAAGAGCCGGGCATCCAGGTGGTACCGCCGCCGTGCAAGTACAAATCCTTGGGCCAACTTTCGGACCCGAATTCCCCGGGCGAGGGAATCGTCCAAAACCGCCACGCCAACTTGCCGGTGTTAGCGTCATAAGCAGCCACAAATCCCCGCACACCGTCATCCCCACCAGAGGTACCGACAATCACTTTGCCATTGACCACCAGTGGCGCGGCGGTAGCGCCGTAGTTTTTGTTCCAATCAGCATACGCAGTGTCCCAGAGCAGATGGCCGGAGCGAGCGTCTAGGCAAAGCAAGTGGGCGTTGTCGGTTTGCCGGTAGATTCGTGAGTGCGAGATCGCCACACCGCGGCTAATGTGCCGGGAAGCGTCATCGATTAGGCCCTCTGAAATGGGGCGAGTATTGTGCCAGATCTGGCGGCCGGTCCGGGCGTCCAGCGCGAAAGTGTCGTTGGCAGCAGTGATGAACATAACGCCGTCCACCACAAGCGGCGTCACCTCCATGCGATCGGAATTACTAACATGGAACACCCACTGCGCACGCAGCCCCGCGACATTGGCGGTCGTGATCTGCGATAGGCTGCTATAACGTCGTCCGGTGAAATCACCGTTGTAGGAGAGCCAGTTGGGACCGGGTGGCCGAGCAACAAGCTGTTCCGGAAGAACATCCAAAGCCGACGTGTTGGACTCGCTTTTCCTAGCCGCAACGGCAGTAAGCGGCAGGCATCCCAGCAAGAATGCGACGAGGACGGCTGCCTTGGCGAGTTGAGCACGTCTTTCCATTCTTGCTTGTGGGTCTGCCTTCGTTGGCGCGAACGCGCCCTCATTGAATCGTTTTAATGAAGGGCAAATTATCCAACGAAAACTGCTGGATTGCAAGAGCTTATGACTTATAGGCGCCCGAAGCGCTTGACCGCCTCCCGGATGGACTTGTATTTCTCGATGATCGAATACATGGAGTGTTCTTTGAAATCCATTTCTTGAGCGACAGCAAGGACCTCCGCCGCCCTGGCGCGAGGAACAACCACCACACCATCAGCGTCGGCCGTGACAATATCCCCGGGATGCACCTCAACACCATCACATTGCACCGGAATGTTCGCTCCGGCAAAACGGTAGTGGCGCACGGAAGTCGACGGCACGATCCCAGTTGCGTAAACGGGGAAGCCGATCTTGCGCAAGTGCCCAACGTCCCGCACGCCGCCATCGATCACCGCCCCGGCGTATCCGCGAGCAGACATGGTGGTGCCCATCAATCCGCCCATGCCGGCGATATTTGCGCCGTCCTCGACCACCATGACCCAAACGGATTTCGCCGATCCCTCGTCGATGGCAGCCAGCATACCGCTCAAGGCCTCCGGGTCTTTGTTGCCTTCGTCTTTAGCCAACTTCACGGTCAAAGCATACCCCGCGAACTTTGCTGGGAAGATGGATTGCATCTTGTGCGACATGTACATCCGCCGTCCGGTCAACTGTTCGAGTGCATCAGAAACTGACGCAACTTCCACGTGACGATAGCTCTCGAGAAGTTCGTCACCCGTCAACGCCGCGCTCGTTGATGCAGCGCTGGCTGATGATTGTGCGGCGGCGATTGAGCCTGATCTCACCATGCCGATACATAGAATTCCGGCGATACAAAAGACGACACAAAATACAACGAGCCAGAACAATTGCCGACTGCCAGACTTGTTCATCGCTGCCTCCAGGTTGTATACATGAGCGCGGACTGTAGCATTCTCAGCGACGGATTGGGAAGCAAATTGTCAGGCTGCGAACAATAGGGCGTGTGCGCAATCTCTACAACACCGAAGTAGTCATGACCCGAACGATTTTGTCATCGCGGAAATTATTGCTGTCCCTGTGCGTTCTGAGCGCTCTCGCGCCCGCGCAGCGAAGCAGCAACCGCGAGGGTCAGCAGATATTTGCCGCCCACTGCGCAACTTGCCACGGTTTGGACGGACAAGGCGCGGAGCGCGGGCCAAACATTGCTGGCCGCCGCGAGGTTCAGCAGTTATCCGACCAAGCGCTGGCGAAGATTATCGGCAGAGGAGTACCGACTGCTGGCATGCCCTCCTTCCGCGCGCTTGGAAGCACAAAGATCGAAGCTGTGGTTCACCATCTCCGCAGTTTGCAGGGTCGCGGCGCATCTCTTCCTCTCCCCGGCGATCCTGAGCGAGGCAAAGTCCTCTTCTCCGGAAAAGCACAGTGCGCGCAGTGTCACACGGTGAATGGCGAAGGAGGATTCCTTGGATCGGATCTTACGAGCTACGCCAGTACTCTGCCGGCGGACGAGATTCGTAGTGCCATCACCGAGCCCAATAAGAATCTTGATCCCCGCCGCCAAGCGGTGATAGTGACATCCCCCGATGGAGCAACGAATACAGGAATCGCGCGAAATGAGGACAACTTTACCCTGCAGCTCCAAACCGCGGATGGCGCGTTTCATTCGTTCGTGAAATCTGAACTCAGAAGCATTGAGCATCAGCCGCGCTCGCTGATGCCGCCTGATTACGGAACGAGGCTGACCCCCGCGGAAGTCGACGATATCGTCAGCTATTTGCTGAAGGTTGGGCGGGCCCATCCCGAACAGAAACCGGCGAAAAAGGACGACTGAAATTAACAACAATTGAAACTATTGGCGAAAGGAAGCACGTGAAACGATTTGGATCTGTGAAAGCAACGTTGGCGGTCATTTTCGCTCTTATACCAGCGCAACTTAGTTCTTTCGGGGCTGAACCACCCGCTCCCGCGTTCCATCTCAAAGCCGAATCGTCCGAGTTCTGGAAGTTGATCGATCGCAAAACTCAGCTGACCAAGGTTACCGGAGATTTCGGCTTCACCGAAGGCCCGGTCTGGGACGACTCCGGCTTCCTCTACGTGAGCGATGAAGAAAAGAACAAGATCTATCGCGTCTACGTCGGCGGAAGGCTCGACGGTCGAAGAGAAGAACTGGTTTCTCTCGGCGATCCCGATGGCAGCACCTACGACCATCAACACCGCCTCATCGATTGCGCCAGCGTTCTGCGCGCCATCATCGCCTTAACGCCGGATGAAAAGTACACCGTACTCGCAGACCGCTTCGAGGGAAAGAAATTCAACAGCCCCAACGACGTCGTCGTCGGCCCCGACGGCGCGCTCTACTTCACCGATCCCACGCTCGATCTGGTTCAGGGCGAGAAGCAGGAAATTCCGTTCCAAGGCGTCTATCGCCTCGGTGTGAGCGGCAACGAAAAGGGAAGCGTACGGCTTCTGACCAAGGAACTCACCCAACCCAACGGCCTAGCATTTTCTCCCGATGGCAAGCGCTTCTATGTGGACGACTCCGCCCAACGCAACATCCGCGTCTACGATGTCGTAGCAAACGGAAGCTTAGCCAACGGCCGCATCTTTGCCGAGGAACCGGGCAGCGAGCACGACGGAGTCCCCGACGGCATCAAGGTCGACCGCAAAGGAGATCTTTTCGTGACAGGCCCCAAAGGAATCTGGGTCTGGGATCCGCAGGGACACCACCTCGGTACCATCGAGATGCCAGAGCAACCAGCGAACCTGGCCTGGGGCGACACAGACCGCACCACCCTTTACATCACCGCAACTCACTCTCTGTACCGCCTGCCCACGACAACAGTCGGCTTCGTACCCTAGCCCAGAGGGAATCAGAAAGCTCGAAATCGGATCCTTTCGATTTTCCTTGACAGCCTCTCTACCCCTAGTAGTAAAACGATTTAATCAAAACAACTCCTTGGGGGCGGAGTGTCTTCTGCGCCGCCCACCGAACTAGCCACACGGAAGCCGGACGACGAGCCAGACGACGAGAACCGTGAATCACGGAGGGTTGAACATGGACGCTACAACGCGAGTGCGGGAACCGCAGCCCCATCCACAGAGTTTCGGGCTCCAGGTGGGAGCGCGAAGCGCCCTATTGTTACTATCGACATTATTCCTCGCAACGCTCGCCAGTGGTCAACTTTACACGGGTTCCATTTCTGGCACGGTCAAAGACCCGTCGGGAGCCGTCATCGTCGGCGCGAAAATGACGGTGGTTGACACGGAAAAGGGTTTCTCCTTCAACGCCGTAACCGACCAGCAAGGCCACTATCTGGTGCGCCAACTTTCTCCCGGCAAGTACAACGTGAGTGCCCAGGCCCCCAACTTCAAAGGACAGAAGCAAGAGGGAATTGAGGTCGCCGTCAATGCCAATTTAGCCGTTGATTTCTCCCTCGCCGTGGGCGCGGCTGATATTTCCGTCGAGGTCCAATCCTCAGGTGTTCAACTGCAAACCCAGGACGCCGTTACTGGACAGGTGATCGACCGAAAATTCGTCAACGACCTTCCCCTCGTCGGCCGCGGTGTCCTCGACTTGGCTTACCTAACGCCGGGAATTACGGAAGTGGATACCGATTGCCAGGGATGCATGGCAAACAACTTCATCTCCAATGGCAGCCGCAATGCCACCGCGGACGTTTTGCTCGACGGGGTCTCCAGCACGAACTTTGAACAGAATAGCGGCGTCTTGCAGCCTACCTACGTTCCTTCTGTCGATGCCGTGGAAGAGTTCAAAGTGCAGCAGTCGAACTTCAGCGCGGAATTTGGTTTCACTGGTGCGACCATCGTGAATGTGGTGACTCGTTCTGGAACCAACGCCTTCCATGGCTCGCTCTATGAGTTTCTCCGCAACGACAAGTTCGACGCCAACGACTGGTTCAATGCGGGCAATCCCAAACCGCCTCTCCGGCTCAACGACTTCGGCGGCACCCTTGGCGGCCCTATTTGGAAGAACAAGACCTTCTTTTTCTTCGACTATGAAGGAACCCGGACTCGCTCCTTCGCTTCTGGAACTGCGGGTGTCCCTACGCAGGCCATGAGGAATGGCAATTTCGGAGAACTCTGCACCCTTTCCGGAGCCTCGTTCGATTCCAGCGGCATGTGCAGCGACCCCGCTGGCCAGCTGTGGGATCCTAATTTCGTAGACTCCAAAAGCAAGCAGGGTAGCGTGACTCGCACGACCTTCATCCCCAACAACGATCTCACCGCATACGCAGGCGGAAGCTTGATCGACCCAGTGGCTTCCAAACTCATGAATCTCTTCCCCTTGCCCAACAAGCCCATTGCCTCGGTTACCGATCTTAGCAACGACTGGTTTCGCGCGGGGACAAACAAGGACTCGCAAAACCAATTCGATATAAAGATTGACCATCGCTTCAGCGAAAGCAAACTTCTGAGCGCAAAGTACGCGGAACGAAGAGACGCCAGTCATAGTTTCAACTGCTTCGGCAACGCAGCCGATCCCTGTACGGGTGGCCCGGTTCAGGAGCATGATCACCTGTTTTCCATCAACTTCACGCAAACACTGAGCAACTCCCTCGTCCTCAATCTCTCGTATGGTCTGACCCGCGGGTCCGTCCATGAAAAAGGAATTCTTGGCGATTTCCCCAACCTCGATCCCGTAACCGACTTGGGCATGCCGTCCTACATGGATGTAGCGGGGTTCAAACAGTATCCGGCCATCGTGGTAAGCGGCTATAACCAGTTGTCATCCGGCAACAACATCGGCACCCAGACCTTCAGCATCATTGAAGAAGGGCAGGAGACGCATTCCTTCCTGGGCAGTATTAACTGGGCGCATGGAATCCATGAGCTGAAAATTGGCGGGGAAATGCGCCTCCATCGGATCAACTTCGCCCAACCCGGTTGGCCCGCCGGTGAGTTCGAGTTCGACTCCAGCGCGACTGCCGATTCGATACAGACAGATCCCAACCAACCCTCTCCGCAAGGCGGCGACGGTATGGCTAGTTTCCTTATGGGCATAGGCCGCATGACCAACCCGCAACCCAACGAGTGCGGCTGCCAATATGAGGTTCCAAACAACGTTGCCACCCAGAATTTCCAATTTGGCGGCTTTATCCAGGACGATGTCCGCGCCACCTCCAAGCTAAAACTGAATCTCGGTCTGCGCTACGAAGTCTCCCTGCCCCGCACCGAGCGCTTCAACCGTATGAATTACCTCGATCCCAATCTCTCCTACACACTCCCGTCCTCATCCCCCGGGCTGCCTCCCTTGCAGCTAACTGGGGGCGAAGTGTTCGTTGGCGGAAACCACCGCAGTAATTACGACACCTACTATGGAGCGTGGCAGCCGCGTTTCGGATTCGCCTATGAACTGCCGCACGGCGCAGTGCTCCGTGGCGGATACGGTATTTTCTTTCAACAGCCTCGCTCAGGCGCCGCTGGCACAGGCCCATGGGGCTACCAGGGTTTCGATCAGCAAACCCAGTGGATTCCATCACTCAACAACCAAGCGGTCTTGCCCGGAGCGAGATTGAGCGACCCCTTTCCTGGCGCTGGGCCGAAGCTCCCTGCCGGCCGATCCTTAGGGCCGTTGAACGACGTGGGGTTTGGAGCGGTCGGCCCCATCCCAGGCGTCAGCCGCAAACTTCCCTATGAGCAGGCGTGGAGCTTAGGCATACAAAAGCAATTGCCCTGGAAAATCGTAGCCGAAGCCAACTACGTAGGGAAAAAGGGCACGCACCTCTACCTCGGCGGGTTCCGTGACCGGAATCTCCTTCCGGCTTCCGCCATCGCGGGTATGGACGCCACTCAGATCGGCGATCTCGCGGCCAATCAGGTAGCGAACCCGTATTCGGGCTACATCACGGACCCCCTGAGCCCATTATCCGGCGCGACAGTTCCTGCCTATCAATTGCTGTTGCCTTTCCCGCAATTCACGGCCTTCGCCGGCGATTCTCCACCGATCGCGAATTCCATCTACCATGCTGGACAGTTCCGTGTCGAGAAATCCTTTTCCGGCGGTCTAGAGTTCCTGGTCACCTACGCCGTTTCGAAGTCGATCGACGGAGCATCGGCAACCGACGACAGCATTTCGTGGCTCGGTGGAGGGCTCAACGGCAGCACCCTCGGCGTACAAGACCCGAACAACCTTCGCGCAGAACGCTCAGTGTCTACCTTTGACATTCCTCAGGTGTTGCAGTTCAGCTACGTCTACGCCCTTCCTGTAGGTCGCGGCAAGCACTTTGGCACGAACATGAATCCGATCTTGAATGGCTTTGTGGGCGGCTGGCAGATCAACGGAATCTGGCGATTCCAGGGTGGCAGGCCTATCATTCTGGCGCTGGATCCCTCCCTGTCGACGCCGATCCCTACCTACGGCCAACGACCGAGTCTGACCGGTCCATTGCGCGTGAATCACTCGTCCCAAGCAGGCATGATCTCAGATTACTTCTCGAACGCGTGCGACAGTGTCGTCAATGCTGGGACTCCGTGTCCAAACGGTGATCTCACTGGTGTCGTTGGCCAACCTGACGCTTACACATTCGGCAATGCGCCAAGAACAATCTCGAGCGTTCGTCAACCTGGAGTCAAAATCGCTTCCATGTCAATCTTCAAGGAATTTCCCATGACGAAAATTCGCGAAGGCATGCGCATGGAGTTTCGTATGGAAGCGTTCAACGTCTTCAACCATCCGAATTTTGCCGGACCAGACACCAGTTTCGGAGATGGATCGTTCGGACAGATTACGTTCTTAACCAACCGTATGCGTGAGGTACAGTTAGGCCTGAAGCTCTATTTCTAGAAACCGACGGAAACATCCCGACGACCCGAACCTTGTCCCGCATGCTTGGATGGCATAGCGTTTCTTTCCCCGGCCTACATCCACACGGTTACGAAAAGCTCCGAGGTCAATATGGTTTCAGGTAGCCAAGCTCAAAACTTTACGCGGCAACTGGTCCGTCTGATCTTGTTGCTCCCGCCAATCGCTGTCCTTTGCGCTATCCCGTTGCCAGTTATGGGCGCCTCGGGAGTTGCGGACAACTCAGGAACTCCAGTCACCATCCACATCGACACCTCCCACCCCATCAAATCGTTCGACCCCGACATCGCCCTCGGCACCTCCATCGACATCCTTCCCACAGGTGACGTCGACAAAGTCTACTCACCAACCATCCTGAAAGAGTCCCTCTCCGCCGGCTGGGGCCCGATCACCTATCGCCAAAACACCGAACTGCAAGGCGCGGCCTGGCATTGGAATCCGAATGGCACCTGGAGCGATGTCTCCCGCCAGAGCGGCTACTTCACCGGCAGCACAGAACAGGGTGAGTTAATCCGCCATTCCGCAGGCTATCCCATGCCGCACCGCGGCAACACCCACGGCGACGGCCGCACTCGCGGCAAGTATTCCCGCATTACCGATGGGGATCCCAACACCTACTGGAAGAGCAATCCCTATCTCACCAGCAAATTCACCGGCGAGGACGACGCACTCCATCCGCAATGGGTCATCCTCGATCTCGGCGCGACAGAGAAAGTAGACACTCTGCGCATCGACTGGGCCAATCCTTACGCGCACCATTACCTCGTTCAATATTGGACTTCGGAACGTGAGCCTCTCACTAACGCAACCGCAGGCGCATGGATTTCTTTTCCCAACGGAATCATCGCAAACGGCCACGGCGGCGTCGAAACGCTGAAGCTGGCCGCAACACCCACCCCCGCCCGCTACATCCGCATCTGGATGATGCAATCCTCCAACACTCCCGGCGCCGACAACCCCGCCGACAGCCCCGCCCACAGCCCAAAAGACCCGCGCAGTTCCGCCGGTTACGCTATCCGCGAACTCTACGCCGGAACCACAACCACAACCGGCGAATTTGTCGATGTGGTAAAGCATGTTCCAGACGCGAGCCAAACCAATACGAGCGTATCCTCCGTCGATCCCTGGCATTCCGCCTCCGATCTCGATCCCCAATCCGGTGACCAGACCGGCCTCGATATCTTCTACACCAGCGGCATCACCAACCACCTGCCCGCCATGATTCCCATCGCCATGCTCTACGGCACTCCCGAAGATGCCGCCGCGGAAATCGCCTATGTCAAGAAGCGTGGCTATCCAATTTCATTCGTGGAAATGGGAGAAGAGCCGGACGGCCAGAAGATGCTGCCGGAAGACTATGGCGCTCTGTACCTGCAATTCGCCTCCGCCCTGCACAGAGTCGATCCAACCCTCAAACTAGGCGGCCCAATTTTCGAAGGCGTCAGCGAAGACATCCAGGTCTGGCCCGATTCCAAAGGCCGCGTCTCCTGGCTCGGCCGCTTCATCGACTACCTGAAGGAACACAACCGTCTCGCCGACTTATCGTTCATGTCGTTCGAGCATTACCCTTTCCCGCCGTGCGAAGTCACATGGTCCGATCTCTACCGCGAACCCGAACTCACCGAAGGCATCCTAAAAGTCTGGCGCGCCGACGGCGTCCCCGCAAATGTCCCGCTCATCAATACCGAAAGCAACCTCTCGTGGGGCCTGACCGAAGAGATGACAGACATCTTCTCCGCGTTGTGGCTCGCAGACAGCGTAGGCTCGTTCCTCACCTTCGGCGGAGACATCTACTACCACTCCCCCATCCAGCCCGAAGCGCTCCGCCCAAGCTGCAACGGGTGGAGCACCTACGGAAACTTCGTCGCCGACGAAAACCTCAACATCCGCGCCCACACCGCGCAGTACCATGCCAGCCAGATGATTAACCTGGAATGGGTTCGGCACCGTGCGGGCACCCATCACCTATTCGCGGCGTCCGCCGACGCCAGAGATGGTGCCGGGCACGTCCTGATTACGGTGTATCCGGTCCAGCTTCCGGATGGCACGTGGTCTGTGATGGTCATCAACAAAGATCCATCGAATGCCCACACCGTCCGCTTGGCCTTTCAAAACGGCGAAGAGCGCGAGTCCTTCTCGGGCCCAGTAATAATGGTGACCTTCGGAGCGGATCAGTATGCATGGCACTCGGACGGCCCAAACAGCCACGCCGACCCCAACCTCCCGCCAGCAACCTCCACGCTCTCAGGGGCGACTGGATCAGTCTTCACCTTACCGAAGGCCTCGATGACGGTGTTGCGCGGACACATCGCTTCCAGGTGAAGTTGCCTGCTGCTTCCTAGCAAAAAAAACTGAAACGCCCGCCCCTCCCCCATCACTATTCCCAAGACAGGACGCACGGGATCGGAAGTTAGGCCCAGTCGATCCGCGGCCCGTGTTGTATGTCTGCGCGTGCTCTCGTCCCGAGCCTCAGCGGGGGGAAGCGTCGGTCGCTCCCATTGGGTCTGGTGGCCGATGTGGGGGGCAAGGACGAGGGCGCACGCGGGTGCATGGAGCACACGGGTGCATCGGTGTTCACCCGAGGTTCGAAGGAGAGATGCCATGAAAGGCTCGTCGCGATTTCCTCTCCTCATTCTCTGCCTTGCGTTCAGCGCATCCGCCCACTCACAACTCATGCGCCAACAAGCTCAGGAAGCCATCCTCCGGCCCGCCAAAGTCGATATCGTTCCCGTTGATCAGCTCAATCAAACCACCCGTCCCGTCCGCGTCGAGGTTGTGCTCCGCAGCAGCATCGGTCAGCCCGTCGCGGCGCAGGACGCCACTACCGTCGAAGTCACTGCCACCCAGCCCTCCGGCCACGTTGTCCGTCAGTCCGTCACCTTCGCTCCCGGTGAATCCTCCAAAACCACTGAGCTTTCGCTCACGGAATCCGGCGTCACGAAGCTCCGCGCTAGGCAGGAGAAAGATGCGCTCCTCGAGAGCACCAACTACGTGAACGTCGCTCCACCGCAGAAACAGAAACGTCGGTCCAGGAGAGCATCACAAAGGTCCCTTCCCCACTCCGAACTGCGTCCGCGCTTCGAATTCGCGCGTCCCCGCTTTCTCTACGCTGCTCTCTACCAGGAACCCAATCAGCCGACCGCCTTCACCGCCACCGCCGGTCCGCAACTCATGTTGAAGGTTTCCGGAGAGAACGACGCCACAGGCGTCCGCGCCGACGGCATCGCCTTCGCCCGCGTCCAGATCTTCTATATGGCCGACACCCCTCCCGCTACCGACATCAAAGTCTGGGTCTCGCCCAGCAACGGTGATATCAGCGCCAATCCCATCATAATTTCTAAGAATCAACTCATGGGCGAAGCCCACTGGACGTCGAAGTCCCCGATCGCCGCCGCGAAACTGAGCATCGTCACCACAAATCCCAAAGTCCCCTTCGCCGGCAGCACTGAAGCCACCGTCATCTTCGGGGCGCCCATCCTCGGCATCGGCTTCCTCAATCCTCCCTGGAAGATCTCTATCGTCGATTCCGCGACCGTAACCGCGGTCTTTTTCGATGCCGACGGCAACCCTGTCCCCACCGGCACCAAACGCGACTATCGCTTCGTCAGCAACAGCCCCATCCTGCGTTTGCAGCCCGACCATGCCTCCGTCGATCCCGGCGCCTCCGACTTCTCCACCGTCGCCACCCCCACCTTCGTCGGCGAATCGCAAATCGAAGTTGTCAGTCCCGGCTACATCTCCAAGCCGCAGAAAGTCAAAGTCACTGGACTCGTCGTGCTTCTCCTCTGCGTCGTCGGCGGCATCCTCGGCGGACTTCTCTCCTATATCAATTCTCAAGGCAAGCTGTGGGCTCGAATCGTCACTGGCGTGATCGTCGGCGCCGTTGCCAGTTGGGCCTATGTTTTTGTAGGATTACCCAACATCCAGTCCATGATTCTGCACACGCAGATCAGCGTCCTCTTCGTCTCAGTCCTGGCCGCTTTTGCCGGTGTGAAGACTTTATCCGTCATCACCAAGGCGCTCAATTTTGGGTTTTAGCGTTTGTTGCCCGGAACCCAGCCGACGTGTTCCGCAAATACGATTCGTTCAAGTAAGGCTGCCACGGCAGGGCGCGGCTTCAGCTGCGCGTCCACCGCGCGGAAAATGAGGGCCTTTAGGCCCGAGGGAAGGCTCAACCTTTTTGGGCGGCGCAGGGTTTCAGCCCTGCGATCGAGACCCAGATAAAACCGCGGCTTCAGCCGCTGAGGTAAAGGGAAAACTAATGCCACCAGGACTCGACCAACTCAAGCACATAGTGGTTCTCATGATGGAAAACCGCTCTTTTGACCACATGCTCGGTGCCCTCAAAGCCCAGAATGCGGACATCGACGGCCTCACCGGCGCCGAAACCAATCCCGACACCGCCGGTGCCCCGGTAGCTGTCCAGGAACTAGCCGAGTTCCAGAGCCAGACGATCCCGATCCCGACCACCATTTCCCCGCCGTCAACCTGCAAATCTTCAACGGCGGAGCCGCCGCCAACATGCAGGGCTTCGTCAAAAGCTATTTCAACCAGCGCCGCGACGTCGAACATTCCAAGAAAATCATGTACTACTTCAAGCCCGACGACCTCCCGGTGCTCACCACGCTCGCCACCGAGTTCGCTGTCTTCAACCGTTGGTTCTCCTCCATCCCCGGTCCAACGATTTGTAACCGCGCCTTCGCGCACTACGGCACATCTTTCGGCAAAGTGGCCATGGATCTGTTCTACGTCAACGAGCCGTTCAAAAGCGTCTACAACCGCCTCATCGATGCCAATCCCAAACACACCGCCAAGCTCTTCTACTACGACCAGACCAGCTCCACCATGGAGATCGTTAACCTCCTTCAGCACCAACCCGAACTCTTCGGCACCTATAAGGAGTTTCTCGATGCCTGCGACAAAGGTAAGCTTCCCGACTACTCCTTCATCGAGCCCAACTACAATGACCACGACGGCGACGACGGCGAGGAGCTAGCCTCCGACCAGCATCCCGACCACAATATCCAGGCTGGCGAGAGCTTCATCGCTTCCATCTATCAAGCCATCAGAAAAAATGACGCCCTCTGGAAGTCCACCGCGCTCTTAATCGTTTACGACGAACACGGCGGCATCTACGACCACGTTCCGCCGCCCGCCTGCATGCCCGACGGCTTCGTGGCCTCAGCCAACGACACGGGCATCGGCACCGAGTTCAAGTTCGACCGCCTCGGTGTTCGCGTCCCTGCCATTCTCGTTTCTCCCTGGGTTCCTAGAGGCATGGTCGTGAAGGACCGTGTTTTCGAGCACGCCTCCATCCCAGCCACCGTCACCGAGCATTTCCTGGGAACCTACGACCAGCGTTCTCCCCGCGAAAAGGCCGCCGAAACCTTTCTGGATTTACTCACTTCGCCGGTCTTTCGCGATGACTGCCCAGTTTTTGATTTCGAATAATTGTGAAGTCGCATAGTTCTTGATATTCATCACACGTGCACCGCGTTCCAAAGGGGTTCTAGCGATGAAGATTGTGAAAGTGCCAAAGCCATCCAGCGATTCCATGAATCAGAAGCGCGCCGTCTCCAGCCTGTTGAAGACCCAGATGCTCCACCTCCAGGAAGCCGAATTCCGCCTCCCCGCCGATTATCAAACCAATATCTACATCAACTCCATCAAAACCGAAGGCGAAGCCGCCGAATATATTCGCCTGGTCACCGAACGCATCCACGAGGCCCACACCGCCCGCATCCGTCGCGCCAGACCAAAACCGAAACGCGAACGCACCTTCGCAATCGCAGCCGCAGCCGCAAAGCCACCCAAAAAGAAAGCCAAGAAATCAGCGGCGAAAAAGAAAAGACAAAGTAGGAAGTAAGCCGATGGAGGCACGGGCGTCCCTGCCCGTGCGCCGGTAAAGCAACACCCAAAGGCAAATATGAAAATCATCCTTCTACTACTTGCGCTAGCCGCCGCCGCCCAGGCACAAACCCCAACCGATCCGCACGAAAGCAACTTCGGCGCCGATTTCCGCACCGAGCGCCGCCACGTCTCCGAAGCCTGCGGTACCTTCAGCTCCAAGTCCGCTGGCGGCTGTGCCATCGAACTCTTCACCGACCATCCGTTCCACATCGCGGCCGGCAGTATCGCTCCGCAGAACGGCTTCGGGGTCGGCGGCGCCGTAGTTACGCACTACACGCCCACCAACTGGCGCATGAGTTTCGACCTCGACGCAGTCGGCTCCAGCAACGCCTCCTGGCGCGCAGGAGCCTACCTCAAGATGGTCCACACGCCCAAAGAAAAGTCAGGCCCAGAGCCTGCCAAACCAGATGACCTCGCCAAGCCCGGCCAGCCCGCCCCGAAACACATCATCATCAAGGTCGCGGCCCCCCATCCCTACACCGTCTTCAACCTCTACGCTCAAGCCATCTCCCTCAACCAGCTCAACTTCTTCGGCCTCGGCCCCGACTCCACCGTCGCCGGCAAGGCTCTCTTCGGCATGACCCAAACCATCGTCGGCATCAGCGCCATCAAGCCCGTCTACGAATTCAAATCCATCCGCGGACTCAATCTCTCCCTCATCGGCCAAGCCAACGCCCGCTTCGTCAGCATCCGCAGTCGCAATGGCCAATCCGCACCCTCAATCGAAACCGTCTACTCGGAAGCCACTGCCCCCGGCCTGACCAACCAGCCCGGCTTTCTCCAATTGGAAGAGGGCCTCCGCCTAAAACCCGCGCTCTTCCACGACAATCTCCAATTCAACTACCTCGCCAAATTCGACGAGTTCTTCGCCCCTTCCAATTCGCAATACAATTTCCAGCGCTGGACCCTCGATCTCAACCACACCATCCCTCTTTATACGAAATCGCAGTCCTACGCGTTCAAAGATGCCAAGGGTCCCGACGACTGCACGGACGCCACCGCCAGCAAGGACACACCCTGCCCACCCGTCTCCTACTCCTGGAACCGCCAGGGCTCTATCAACTTCCGCTTCTTTCTCTCAGAGTCTATGAATTCCTCGTCCGCGGCCGTCCCGTTCTATTTCCAACAAACCCTCGGCGGCTCCGACGTCAACGGCGCCCCCGCCCTCAGCAGCTTCCAGGACTACCGCTTCCGCGCCCCCAACCTCATGCTCTTCCGCGAAAGCTTCGAGCACTCCATCTGGGGCCCGTTCGGACTCCAATTCTTAGCCGACCAGGGCAAGGTCGCCGTCACCCGCGGCGACATCGGTTTCGACCACCTCAAACACAGTTTCTCCGCTGGCCTAACCCTCCGCGCCGGAGGCTTCCCGCAAGTTTCCCTCCTCTACGCCTGGGGAGGCGAATCCTCCCACACTATCGGCGCACTCAACACCTCATTATTAGGCGGCTCAGGCCGCCCACCGCTCGACTGAAGAATACGACCGGTTGCCCCGTCCTTGTCGCGTCAGCGGCAGGGCGGGGCGTTATCTCGAAGTGGGGAAACGAATCAACCCAGGTCCTACTTCGGTGGAGCCACCTTCGGCACCTCAATTCCAAATCCACAAATCGATACCGCCTTATCGAGCAGCGAATCCGCCACATACCCAAACAATGCAATCGTCTCCCGGTTCAACGGAACCGGATGCGTCACCGCCCCACCCGTCAGGGCAGCCAGCAGCTTGTTAAACATCTCCGGAGTGCTCAGCCACAGCCCAAACCCCACCCCACACAAAAACAGCCGCACCAGTGATATAGGCCAGGTCAGCGCCAGCCATTCCCGCACCGACTTCAGCCCATTCGATTGCGAACTCACGCTAGCCTTTGCCTGCAACAAAAAGTGCATGACAAACCCCAACAGAAACAACCCCCAACTCACGAAGTTCTCCGGCATCGCCACACCTCATCAAGAATTTGACCCACGCAGCCCGCGTTTCCTACGCCCCTTTGGCGCTATCCTTATCAAGCCCCACCTTAAGTACCCTCCAGACGCAAAAAGGCCGCAATGCGCGAGAAACGCATTACGGCCCAACTAAGACAGTCAACTTATGATAAAACCGCTAACTTTACCTTCTAAATTCAGAATACCATGTCAAGCCCCGAAAATTGACAAATTTCTTTCAACTATAGTTGCTTTAGAATCTGGAACTTACCCCAAAAATGCTGCTGCCAGCCCCTTGACAAGATTTGTCCACATCGAGCATGCCGCGCCAGTATTTCGGCACTGTGCACAGATTTGCATCTTGCCCCGCCCGCAACCTCCGAAATGAAAAAGGCGCCCGCGATCGCGGACGCCTCTCAACCTAAAATTAGGCCAGATTATGGTGCCATCGAAGGGACTCGAACCCCCACACCCTTGCGAGTACGTGGACCTGAACCACGCGCGTCTGCCAATTCCGCCACGATGGCACAAACTTTTATTGTAGCAGGGTGGCGGTCATGGTGATCTTGGCGTTGAGGACTTTGGAGACAGGGCAGCCCTTCTCGGCGGCTTCGGCGGCTTTGGTGAAGGCGGCTTGGTCGGCGTTTGGAACGCGGGCTCTTACGTCGAGGTGAGCGGAGGTGATGGTGAAGCCGCTGTCCAGCTTTTCGAGCTTGATGGTGCTGGTGGTTTCGATGCTATCGGCGGTGAGTTGGGCGGCGCCAAGCTGCCCGGAAAGGGCCATGGAGAAGCAGGCAGCGTGAGCTGCGCCGATGAGTTCTTCGGGGTTGGTGCCGGGTGTGCCTTCGAAGCGGGTGGCAAATGAGTACGAGGTGTTCGAAAGAATACCGCTAGCGGTGGAGACGGTGCCTTTGCCGTCCTTGAGTCCGCCCTTCCAGACTGCGCTGCCTTTGCGTTCCATGAGATTGCTCCTGAGATGAGTTCGTAAAGCTAGAGGTGATTGTAAGCGAAAACGAGTTGAGGAATGAGCCTTGCGCACCGGCGGGGACGCCCGTGCCTCCATCGACCTATTTAGGCGGCGGATTGGTGGGTGTTAGGGATGGGTTGGTTGCTGCTCCAGCAGGTGGCCAGGATGCGCCATGCGCCCATGCGGCGCCAGGAGGTTAGGTATTTGCCTTCGTCGGCGCGGGTGGGTCCGTCCGAGCCGTGGACGGTTAACCGATAGCGGCCGATTTCCATGGCCATATCGCCTGAGTTTTCCACACGCGTGGTTTCGAGGCGCAGGTCTTGGTAGCCAACTTCGGACATACGTTGGAGGGCGCGTTCGATGAGTTTGGTGGTCTGGACCGGGACCTGATTGGAGGACATGAGGACGCCGTCAGCGGAGAAGAGAAGGGCGGCCTGGTCGTAGTTGCCGGTATTAAAGGCGAGGCAGAAATCCTGGGTTTGGTTGCGAATGGTGGTTTCAATATCAGAGTTCAAGAATGGGGCCGAGTACAGGCGAGACGACATGGCAACAACTCCTCCTGGGGGGAAGGCAGAACCACGGGAAACGACGACGAGGGCGATCCTGGCTGGGCGCTCCCCAGTGCCCCCGAATTATAGAGCATAAGTGCCATGGACAGGGGAAGGAAATTGTGGGGTGTGGGAACGTCGTGTCTGTCCTTAATATTGTCCGCGTGCTCTCACTTTTTGCGAAGCGCCATCAGGCTTGTCATGAATGTCAGAAGAGCAGTAATCAGCGGAAAGAGCACTTTGAAAAGATCACCGTATTTGGCAAAAATCGTCGTCGTAGCTTCGCTCTGTATCGCACGAATCTGGGTCTCATGCACTCTTTCCTCGGTTTGCAGTTTTTGGATGTTTTCCGTGGCGGTGCGGAATTCCACTGCGCGCGCACCCGATTCTATAGTGACTGGCCTAGCGTACAGGGCATAAGAGCTGGCGCCGGCGAAGACCACAGAAATGGCAAGATTGAGGCTGAGCAGAATCAGCACTGGCAGGACAGGTAATTTTTGAAGCTGGAGGAAGCTACCGACCGGCCAGTTAGGATCCGTAAGAAAGTACAGCATGATGAAAAACGACAGCGGAAATACCAGGCCAACGCCCCACCAGAACACCGCAGTGTGAATCTGCCAGAAGGCCTGATAAACGAGGTAGAGTGCCAAGCAGGGAACGAGAAAGTAGATGAATACAACCACAGGGATCTTAAAGCTTCTGAAAATTTCGCCTGGGTTATCTACGCCTTATATTGCTGCCTCGTGGTATTTAATCGCCCGAATACGTTGAAGCCTCCAGAAGGCACGTACCGGACTGGGCGAATGATCGCAAGCGGAATCCATAGCCGAAACGGCGACGGAGAATGATCAAAAGGTCCAACAAAGAATGATGGATTTACAACGACGGCTGGCAGCCCATGTTTGGCTCGAGAGATAACCAATTCCTCTGCCATCCTTTTGTTCAAAGAATTCCTTAGACGCGCCGGCAAGGTTGGATCTGACGTCGCTGTGGTTGTCTGATCCTTCATCGCAGAGATCGTGCTAGTGAAAACCAGTTTTTGGCACTCATGCCGTTCCACGGCATTACAAATATGCTGTGTTCCCTCGACGTTGATGGCCCACATTTCTTTGGCGGGAAGGTTGTACACATGGGTGGAGCAGGCGTGGATTACGTAGCGGCAACCGAAAACGGCGGAGTCGACATCCTCCGAGTTTCGAATGTCTCCTACGACAACCTCCACGTCCTCGGGGAAGCTCAGTTTTTGTGCAAGAATGCGTACGAGCACTCGTACTGCATAACCTCGATCGCGAAGTTGATCTACCAGATGTCGGCCAAGGAGTCCGGTGGCGCCAGTGACCAGCGTTTTCCCGATTGGGCGAACGGAGTTACGGACCTCTGTTTCCGTGCGAGTATGCGGCAGATCGTACACCCGAGCTATTTGACATCCTGCTCCGCACCCTGCGCAACGGGCATGTTCACAATTGACTGACGGAACAACGCTGGCGGACAGGAGTCTCCTCCCCGCACGACAAGGTTAGTGTTTCGCTGGCGAAATCAGAATTGTGGCCGGCGGTTGAATCTGATACATCGCCGCGAAGCTGCCTAGGTTTACGGCGAAGGATACTTTTTCGCGCGAATCGATGTACAACAAGGGCTGCTTGGCAGTGACATCGCTGAAGGTGCGCGCAAAGGGAAGGTCGAGCACTGTTGTCCCGATCTTGACGTGGACCTTCTGGCCTGGCTGGTAGCCGAGCTTATTAAAGTTGTCCCGGCTGATATTCGTGACTAAATTTCCGAAGGCTCCGTCCAGGGCCAATACTTCGCCGCTGAGTCCGCGGTCGTCGAGTTTCGGTGGAGTTAGATTCAGGCGGACTAGCTTGTCCACGGGCACTTCCGGGCCGACCTGCGTCCAATCGTCGCCGCGGGCCACGTGCGCGCCCACGGGGGAGAAGATGTCCCGGCCGTGGAACGTCGAAGAAAGTGCTGCTCCGATCATCCAGGTGCGATTGGTGATTTCCCGCGCCGACTCGAGGCCGTCGCGATCCTGCACCAGCGTCATCAGGCCATTATCCGGGAGGACGAAGTACTGCCCGCGTTTCGATTTCACAACCACGGTCTTCCTGGTGCTACCGACGCCGGGGTCGATGACCGTTACGAAAACCGTTCCCGCCGGAAAGTACGGGCTGGCACCCTCGAGATAGCGGGCGCCGTCGAGGATGGAGAACGCGGTGACCTGGTGGGTTAGGTCTACGATGCGGAGATCGGGGGCGACGGAGTACATTACGCCCTTGCAGAGGGCGACAGAGTCGTCGATTGTGCCGAAGTCGGTCATGAAGACCACCGTTGGGTGGGGTTTGGGAGCGTCTTGGGCCGTGGTTGTTGAGGATAGAACTAGCAGAAAGCCAGTCAGAGCGATGGCGAATGGGTTGCGCGGAATCGATGACACCATCAGAATTTCCCGACCCTCCTGAAAGCAATGTGAAGTTCTCCATCATAAGCGAAGTGTGGCTTGGCAAAGGACAATCCTACTACCGCCGCGATGCGAGAGCCGTCCAATCTCCGAGAACACGGCCTTATGTCTTATAACCGTCATCGATTGAGGGTCATCGCTCGAACATGTCTCTTCATTGCCGTTCTCGGCTGCGCGTCCTGCGTCGCGCAACAACTGACGGGGAAATGGGAAGGCGCCTACTCGGAAAGCCGCCGCATGATCGTTTTTGGCATCGACTTCGAATCCGAAACGAAGGGGATGCTTCAGATCCTAGGGCAACAAATCGGCGTCACAGCCACTCGCGGGGATGGAGGCCTTGAGATACGCACAGGTGGCACTGATCCCACGGTTTTCTTCGGAAAACAGGAAGGCGACGTCATTACCGGAGAGATGAGGGATGGGACCACGATCCTGCATTTCCGAATGGAACGTGAACCGTTGCTACCGCACCCAGGTAGCCGGGCGGAGGCGTGGCAGCAAGACTTGGACTTTGCGCAGCGAAAGCTTCTGCGCCTGGAGACCAGCTTTACGTCCCAGTCGCGACAGCAGTTCGTGCGTTCTATCGCTGAGCTTAGGGCGTCCGCAGCAACGTTGGACGACCCCCATCTAATTGTTCGCCTTGCCCGCATTATCGCTGCCCTTGGCAACGCTCACACGCGACTTTATCTGCTTCGCAATCGCACGGATCTGCGCCGTCTTCGGGTTCGCGTCTGGTGGTTCCGGGATCAGTTGTACGTCGTCAGGACGTCTCCGGAGAGAACCAGCCTTCTGGGTTGTGAGGTACTCCGCATTGGAGAGGTTCCCGTACTGCGAGCCAGGCAAATGGTCGATGATCTCTATGCGGGCAGCAAGGGCTGGCGCGGCTACATGAGCACGTACACGCTTACCAGCCCCGAGATCCTTTACGGAGCTGACATCATTCCATTTATGGAATCCATTCGCTGGGAGTTTGTCTGCAATGGCGAGAAGCTGTCGGTAGATCTCAAGCCCCTGCCTTTGAGGCACTCTACCGCGCCGGTCGAGTCCTGGTGGGATTTGGCACCTGACGCGCCCCAGACCATGGAAGGAGCGAAAGGGATGGCTCTTCCCGTTGTTCCACTCTATCTGCGCCACCCCGACCGGCCCTATTGGTTTGAGTACCTGCCCGACGTCGCCGTGCTGTATTTCCAATATTTCCGATCCAGTGCCGATCCGCAGCATCCGGTTGCACAGTTCCAGGAAGAGTTGCTGAAGGCGCTGGCCGATCATCCGAAAGCCGCTTTGATCGTCGACCTTCGCTTCAACACTGGCGGCAACGGTGACGTTGGCAAGCAGATGATGGCGGACATTGAGGCCGCCAGCACGCTTCGGAAAGTGTACGTTATCACGGGCCCGCAACGTTCTCCGCCGTTTGTTTCACTCGGTGCAGTGGAAGCAATGGGGCAAGGCAATTTTCGTTGGCGAGGAGGTCGGCGATGGCCTCGAGTTTTTCGCGGAGGGTGGCAATATCCTACTTCCCAATTCAAGGCTGACCATTCACTTCGCGAACGGCAGGCATTGTTATTCGGCCGCGAGTACGACGCCCTCGTCCGAATGTTTCAGCGAACTTCGGGTGGAATCGTTGGCGATTCGTCTGCCAGCAAGCAGCAGCTTTGAGGAGTACCGCTCCGGTCGCGACGCTGCGTTCGACGCCGTCGTCGCTGACTTGAAGAAGAGCGCTTCCAGATGAGGGTAGTGTCTCGGAACAGCTGCAGTCGAAATCGCCAATTGCTTCCACTGCGCGTCGTCGATAGGCTCGGAGCTCCTGTCCGGCCGTTTGTCTTTTCCCCACCCCCAGCGTATATTTGTAGCTGGAGCTGTTGTGTAGTTCTGGCATTTGGCGAAACACACCAGTGGGCGCAAGCCCACATTTTTGTTTGCCTAGACAGACTTCGCGATAAACCCATTATTTTTCATGGCTTTAGATCTAGAGACAGTGCGCGGAATCGCCGAGCGCGTGGCGGCGGGCCACGGACTGGAAGTGCTGGAGGTCGAATATCGCGGCGGCGGGAAATCGCGCGTGCTGCGCATATTTCTAGACAATCCCAGCGGGGGAATCACGCACGAGCATTGCGCGGACGTGAGCCGCGAGGTGAGCACGATTTTGGATGTGGAAGATGTGGTGCCGGGGAACACTTATACGCTGGAAGTTTCGTCTCCGGGGATGGACCGGAAGCTTTATAAGGCCGCGGATTATGAGCGGTTTACGGGGCGGCTGGTGAAGTTGGGTTTGTTTGAGCCTGTGGGCGGGAATCGCCATTTTGAAGGTAGGCTGGTGAGTTTTGCGGGCGGAAAATTGACCGTGGATACGGCCGATCGTGGGCGGACTAAGAAGGGTAAAGCGGAGCCGGTTGGCTCAGTTGTGGAAATTGCGCTGGCGAATGTTGAGAAGGCGAATTTGGTGCCAGAAATTTAGGCCTCGGTAGGTCACGGCTTTAGCCGTGACACCCAGAGTCAATAAAATAGGGGCTTTTAGCCCTTAGCAATCATTCTTATTGTGGAAAGCAGTCATGGCGAGCGAGCTTTACAACACGATTGACGCGATTAGCCGGGAAAAAGGCATTGATCCGCAAATTGTGGTCAGCGCCGTGGAAGACGCGATTGTGGCCGCCACGCGCAAATACTACAAGTCGCAGGAGAACCTGCGCGCTCTCTTAGACAAGGATACGGGCAAGATCAACGCGTTCGCGGTGAAAACCGTGGTGGAGAGCCGGGATCAGATCGAGGATCCGAACTTGCAGATCGCGGTGGAAGACGCGCGCAAGATGAATCCGGGCGTGGAAGTCGGGGGAGAGCTGCATATTCCCAAGGCTACCGAGGGGATTCTCGGCCGCATTGCCGCGCAGCTAGCGAAGCAGGTGATTTTTCAGAAGGTTCGGGAAGCGGAGCGCGATACTGTCTATAACGAATACATTTCGCGCGTGAACGAAGTGGTGAACGCTACCGTCAAGCGCATCGAGGGCCCGGACATCATTTTCGATTTGGGCAAAGGCGAATCGCGGATGCCGCGGAAAGAGCAGTCGCGGCTGGAGTCGTTTGCCGTGGGCGAGCGTGTGCGCGTGATTATTACGCGGGTGGAAAAGGCGTCGAAGGGTCCGCAGGTCGTGGTTTCGCGGGCCGCGCCGGAGCTGGTCCAGCATCTGTTCCAGACGGAAGTGCCGGAGATTTACGACGGGACCGTGGTCATCCGGGCGATCGCGCGCGAGGCCGGAGAGCGAACCAAGATTGCCGTCCTGTCGAAGGACAAGGATGTGGACGCGGTGGGCGCGTGCGTGGGCATGAAGGGCATGCGCGTGCAGTCGATTATTCGGGAGCTGCGCGGCGAAAAGATTGACATTATCGAGTGGCACGAGGATTCGGTGACGTTCGCAGAGAAGGCTTTGCAGCCGGCGAAGGTGAGCCGCGTGACCGTGGTCGATTCGGCTGGGAAGCACCTGGAAGTTGTGGTCGACGACAGTCAGCTCTCGCTGGCCATCGGCAAGAAGGGGCAGAATGTGCGCCTCGCCGCCAAGCTGCTGGGCTGGAAGATCGACATCAAGAGTGAGGAAGAGAAGCGCCAGGAAGTCGAACAGCAGATGGCTGCCTTCGGCACCCAAACCACTACCCCTTGTGACACCGGAATCAAGAAACTATCCCCTGCCTTCACTGTTAGCTCCAACTCTCCAAATGCAACTCAGACCCAGTATGCTACCCAATCAAGCATTGCTGGCCAAGCCCTCTGTATCAACCCGTCCGCCGTCACCTTTACGGCTCTAGTTTGGTACGCCCAGTTTAGGAAACCCCATATAAGGAAATCAGATATGCCTGTAACTGTAATAACAAGACAAGTTTCTTTAGACGTGTCCACACCAATCAAAATCGTTGCAGCTGACCGCACAAGAATTGAGGTGATTATAACAACTCTTGGCAGTGTGATTTTTGTTGGTGATAGTACATTAACATCAACAACGGGTGCTGTGCTAACTAACATACAATCGATAATTCTCGAGGGAGATGCTGCTGACGTTGATTTGTTTGCGTTAGCTGGCTCTGCAGGGGAAAAAGTCTTCGTACTTGAAATCTTGAAGTGACTGGTGCCTCCGTCGGCGCTACATTCGATCTCTACTACGCACAACCAACTCCATAGAGGGAATGAAATGAAAAAGCTCTGCGCAGCACTTCTACTCTACCTTGGGCTGGCAAGTGCTGCACTAGCC
>Ga0137418_10001108_pt1 | contig 24624 bp, 24 predicted proteins | sample CZODoug3_1_2_16f_FD_122242 | JGI IMG/M metagenome (GOLD analysis project Ga0137418, IMG submission 122242) | Vadose zone soil fungal communities from Angelo Coast Range Reserve, California, USA - CZODoug3_1_2_16fungal (Hybrid Assembly) | ecosystem: Environmental > Terrestrial > Soil > Vadose...
CCCTCGCCTGCTCTGGGCGTCGGCCCGCATCCAAAGCCGGCATTGGCGGAAGGCGCGCAGGAGCTGATCGAACTACTAGAGCGCATCGGCGTGGATTTTCGCCTCGGTGAAGCGCGCGGAGCGCTGGAAGATATTCTTCGGCTCGGCTCAGCCAACATCCCCGATCTGTCGCTCAGCGACGAGGAGATGATCGAGAAAGGCCTCGTCGAGGGGTAGGATCAACTGCAATTCAACGAAAGGCCGGAGACGATTGCTTCCGGCCTTTTTCCTTCACGGGAAGAAAGAACAACTGGAAGTCCCTTATTGCGCCACGGGGAGTGCTGTGGGAGCGCAGCGAAACCGGCGCCAAGCAAATCGAGCGGCGACGAAGAGCAAGGCAGCCCAAAACAGTAGCGCCAAGCCGAACTCAAAGAGGACACCGAGAATGAGAGCGGCAGACGAGAAAATGCCGCCGATTCCTTCGACTAGGGAATTGCGAAGCTTAAGGGCGACAGCTGCAAAATTGGCATGCAGAGGCGGTAATCTTCCATCAACGTGAGCCGGACATGAGCCTGAGCGAGGGTTGAGACCAATCCTTGGTTCTGACGGTACGCTTCGTCCGCTGCCTCGCCGGCTCGGGCAATTTCCTTCTCCAGTGCAACCGCGTCACGCAGTTCTCCTCTATGTTCGCGCTGCAATTTCTGAAGGCGAGAAAGATTGGTTTGCGACGCCACGAGATGCCGCGAAGCGGTCGCGAGTTTGACAGCAGAGTCTTCGCCCGCTTCGGAGAGGACCTCGGTCCGCCCAAGGGTCTTCAGATCTGAGAGGGCTCCATCGAACTCTGTGGATGGGACGGAGATGTTAGCCGAAAGGTTGCGGCCAAAGCCTGACCTGCTCTCCGTTTTGAGATCTTCAAGATAGCCACGACGCGCGGAAACAATGCGGTGTAACGCCGCGACCGAATCATCGAACCGATTCGTGTGCACCTGTAGACCCGCACTTCTCGAAATCCAAGTGCTACCCCAGTTTATCAAGTCAGGGGCAGCAGAGTAGTGCGCGAAAGGCGAGACCTCAGCCAGGCCGGTAGCCCTCGATTGTTCAATGCCATTGAATATTCCCGTGACCGCCAGGCGAACAGCAATTACAAACACGAGTGTGAATGCAATTAGACCGCCTAGGCTGAGAAGAATTTGTTTTGGCAGAAAACGCCGGGAAGAAGACTCGGACATAAGTGCCCCTTGGCGCTGGATCGCTGTGATTTCAGCCACGAGTGCGAAGCGCTACAAAGATAGAGGCCAGACGCAGGGGAAAGTTCCCGCACGAAGGACCTCAAAGGGCGCAATGGTCGTTTTGTCAGCGCGGGCGGGGGCGGAGGGCCGGGCGCGCGGTGAGGGAGCGGGGGCGCATGCGGAAGCGCGGGGCGAGCGGCGGGGGAACGTTGCGGAGGAAGTCGCCGCAGCAGGGGCAATGGCCGTCGCTGCCGAGGGGCGTGGTGAAATCGGCACGGAGCCAGTGGCCGCGGGCTTCGCATTGCGGATTAATGCATTGCACGGTGAAGCCGGGCATGTATTGCATTTATTCTCCCTCAGTGGCCGCAAAGCTCAGATTGGTTCGGGTGCGAGCATGTAGCGCCGTGCCCGAACAAACTTCCGAGCTCCCCTTGTCGGCCAAAAGCACTTACGAAAAAAAGCCCCGGGTAAGTTCCCTTAAGAAAATTGCGATTGGATAAATGCGATGGCGGGATTGTGGCGCGAGTGGGCTGTGGTGTCAAGAGAAAAGACTACAAGATATTGTGGTGATGTTGCAGCGGCGAAGAAAACTCAAATCTTCGGGTTCCCCAAGGAAGTACGAAGATTTTCGTTGACAATACGAAAACCTTCGTATTAAGCTGCGCGCATGGTAAAGGAACAACTACAAAAGCCAACGGCTTCGGAGCTGGAAATCCTGCATGTGCTGTGGGAGCGCGGGCCATCGACGGTACGAGAAGTCCACGACGCGCTGAGCGAAAAGAAGGACCTGGGGTACACCACCGTGCTGAAATTGCTGCAAATCATGACGGCAAAAGGCACGGTTCGCAGAAACGAAGAGCAGCGGGCGCACGTTTATGAAGCATGCCAGCCGGCGACGGAAACCAAACGACAACTGGTGGGAGACGTCTTACAGAGAGTGTTTGAGGGCTCGGCAAGCGAATTGATGATCCACGCACTGGAAGGGCGGCGAACGTCCAAAGAAGAGCTGGACGAGCTGCGCCGTCTGCTAGACGAGTACGAGGGGAGAAGCCGATGAGCAACCTAGCGAGCTGGATTTCGCCAGACGTATTGCGGACGCTCGGCTGGACGTTGCTGCACTTCCTGTGGCAAGGCGCGGGGGTGGCGGCTTTGTTTGCGGTCGCGTCGGCGGTTTGCCGGAGCGCTTCGGCTCGTTATGCGCTGGCGGTGGGGGCGCTCGTGCTGATGCTGGTGTCGCCGGTCGTGACATTTATGTGGCTGCAGGCGCAAGCGAATCCGGCCGTTAGGACTGGGGCGGAAGGAGCTATGACGTGGGCGGCGACGTCCACCCAACACGCGACCGCGCTGTCAGGCTCCCGCGCCCCGGTTGCGGGAACGCCAAGCGAACCAGAGATGGGGATGTTGTGGCTGGTGGAAGCTTGGTTCCTGGGTGTGCTGTTGCTGAGCTTGCGGACCGCAGGAGGGCTATTCCTGATCGAAAGAATGCGGCGCAAAGAGATCCGGCCGGTGGCCGCGGAGCTGTACGCCAGGTGCATGGCGTTACAGCGGAAAATGGGGCTCGACCGCGTCATTCGATATTGCGAATGCCATCGGCTGGACGCTCCGGCGGTGCTGGGATGGTTCCGCCCTGTGGTGCTGCTACCGGTGCGAGCGCTGACGGGCTTGAACGAAGAGCAAATCGAAGCGGTGATTGCGCATGAGCTGGCGCATATCCGGCGGTTCGATTGCTTCGTGAACCTTTTCCAGATTGCCACGGAAACGCTGCTGTTCTACCACCCGGCGGTCTGGTGGGTGAGCCAGCGGATTCGCGCGGAACGCGAGCACTGCTGCGACGACGAAGCCATTCTGATTTGCGGCGATGCGGTGAATTACGCGCGGGCGCTGACGCTGATGGAAGAATGGCGGACGGCTCCGGCGCTGCTGATGGCGGCGAACCGCAGTCCCCTCGGTGAGCGCGTAGTGCGGCTGTTGGGGCTAAACGGAGCTACCGGGAGGATACGCATGGCGGGAATGGGAGTCAGTTTTGTTTGTCTGGCGGGGGCGTTGCTGGCCGGGAATGCATTTCTGGGAGTGGCGCACGCCTCGTTCGGTACGAGCAGCTCGGAAAAAGAGCTGCAAGAGAACGGCAGCGTCATCATTGTGAAGCCGGAGCCGCCAGCGGCCAAGGATCGCCGCGGGTTGGCCCCGAAGGCCGCTCCAGCCCCAGCGGCCGCGAGCGATCTTGCACCAGAGCCAATGCCCGCGCCCGCGCCTCAAACGGCGAGCGACGGCAAGAAACAATCGTATATGGACGCGATGGCGGCGGCGGGCGTCAAGATCACGGACGTCGACGAACTTATTTCGCTGAAGGTGCAGGGCGTAACGCCGGAATACATCAAGGGGATGCACGAGCTTGGATTGCAGCCCGACGTGGAAGAACTGATCGGAATGAAAGTGCAGGGTATTACGCCGGAATACGTGCGTGAGATGCGGAAGTTTGATCCCAAGGTGGGCGTCGATGATTTGATCGGGATGAAGGTGCAAGGCATCACTCCGGATTACATCCGCGAGATGCGAACTATCTACCCCAACCTGAATGTGGACGATCTAATTGGAATGAAAGTGCAGGGAGTTACGCCGGAATATATCCGCGAATTCAAAGATTTGGGGCTGCAGCCGAGCGCTGATGATTTGATCGGGTTGAAGGTGCAGGGAGTGACGCCGAATTACGTGAAGGAGATGCGGGCCATCGGTCTGAAACCCAATACCGATGAGCTCATTGGGATGAAAGTGCAAGGAGTGACGCCCGAGTACGTGAAAGAGATGCAAGCGGCGGGTTTCAAGGACCTGGATTGCGACCAGTTGATTGGGGCGAGAGTGCAGGGGATCACGCCGGAGTTCATCGAGAAAGCGAAGAAGCACGGATTTCAGAATTTGACGCTGGACAAATTGATGGCGCTGAAGAACGCGGATATTTTGTAGATTTCGCGGGAATGACGGAAAGGAGCGAGTTGCCATGAATGCGAAACGAATGATTGGTCTGATCCTGATCATAGCCGGAGTGCTCCTGGGCGTGGCAAAGGCGCTTGGCGGCGAGACGCAGAGCGGCGACTGGACAATACGACACTCCGAGTTACCGGGAAGAGTGGAGTTTTCACTGATGGACTCGCGCGCCGGGCATCACTTTCACTCCAGTTCGGACTGGCCGGCGAGCGATTTTTCAGGAGTGGATCTTGCGAAGCCCGGGCGGCAGGAAGTTCATTTTACGATTGCGCGCGACGCTGGAAAATTCGAGTGCGAGGGGTTTTTGCACGATGGCGAAGGCGCGGGGCTGTTTCATTTCATAGCTGACGCGAAATACGCACAGGAGATGAAGACGCTTGGTTTTGAGGGGATCGACGGCGAAAAACAATGGGCGATGGCGATCCACGATGTCAGCCTGAAGTTCGCCAGGGACATCAAGGCGAAGAATCTGCGGGGGCTGGACACGGACAAGCTAATCGCTTTCAAGATTCATGGCGTGACGCCGGAATTCATCGACGCGATTCGCGCCGCGGGTGTGAACGAATCGGAGTGCGACAAACTGATTGCGTTTCGGATTCATGGGGTGTCACCGGACTTTGTTTCGGGGATTCGCTCGGCTGGTTTGAATGTGGTGGATAGCGACAAACTCATCGCGTTTCGCATTCACGGGGTGACGCCGGAAATGATTCGAAGCGTGAAGCAGGCTGGTTACGAGCCGGAACCGGACAAGCTGATCGCCATGAGAATCCATGGGGCGACACCCGAGTGGGTGGCGGATTTAAAGAAACAAGGTTACGACCACATTGATCTCGACAAGCTGATTGCGTTCCGGATTCATGGCGTGTCGCCGGATTTTATTGGGCAGATTCAGAAACTGGGGTACACGCATCCGGAGCCGGATCAGTTGATTGCTATGCGGATTCATGGAGTGACGCCGGACTTCATCAGCAGCCTGCAAGCGCGCGGAATGAAGGACCTGAGCATCGACAAGCTCGTAAGCATGCGGATTCACGGAATCGACTGATTCTCACAAAAGACGAGCAATGCCCACGAGAAACCACAGCAGTTTGCCTCGTTCCCCGGGCCGGGAAGATTGTGAAATCAGGATTTAGAGTCCAAGGGGATAACAACTACGGCTTTGGCGGCGCAGGAACCGAAGAGTCCTTTGGCGGCAGCATTTCAGCCAGCTGGGCTTTCAGGCGATCGAGGAGCTTCTGTTTCTCAGTGGCCTGCTGAAGCAACTCGTCGAGCTTCGCTTTGCCCGCCGTGTCGTGGACGTAGTCAGTATTCGAATAAAACTTGTCATTCTCCAGCGACTGCTCGCGCAAGACCAGACTGAGATCGTCCAGCGCTTTTTTGATCTGGGCTTTGAGCTCGGTAACTTCTTTCGATTCCTTCTGATCCTTAGCGTCTGGCGCAGAGGGAGAGCCGGCGGCAGGGGCGTTTGCGGGAGCTGCAGTTGAAGAAGCACTCGACGCAGGCGAGGCTGTGGCGGCTGCGGCATTGGGAGATGCCGGGGTTGCGGTCCCTGCTGGCGCAGCGGGCTTGATGTCTTCGTCGGTGATAACCTTGGCTGGTTTTGCCGGCGGTTTCTTCTGGTCGCGAGCGCGGCGGGCAGCATCAGCAACGGACTGAGTATCCTGCGATTGAGCAAGAGCAGCCGTGGAGAGCAGTGTCGCTGCCAGTAGGACAGCGAGTGCCAGGCGCGAGATGAGGAAGCGCGACATAAGTACTACTCCTTAAAAGGTCTGAGCTGGATCTAATTTCACGATACGCCGGTAAGCGTGGAATGACAATCCCGAGTCGCAATGGGGCGCGAATGAGCCAATGGGTGAAAGTGCGAGCGCAGGCGGCTGTATGTGGACAGATTTGATGCGCCAGAGAACGCGAGTCGGAAGAAGTCAGCGACCCGCCGCGGCGCGCCCGCCTGCCGAAACGTCACGAAACGAAAAATGGGTTTGCAGATTTTTCACCGGCTGGCCATTCGTTTCCGCGTAAGGGTAGATAAAATAGTTCAGCGGATCGCCTTTCTGATCGGGTGAGAGACGGATGTCGCGTCCGTAGGTGAAGAAAACGCGATTGGTGTCGTGCGCGCCGAAGAAGTACTCGCGCTTGGCGGCATTCTTCCAGGCTTCGGAGGCGTCCACGGGGACCCAGCCGATTCCAGCGAGATAAAACTCAGCCCAGCAGTGATAGCCCGGGATGTCGCCTTCGGTTTTGCCTTCGGGCAGCGGGAAGCCGATTTCGAAGCGCGCGGGAATGCCGGACGAACGCATCATGCCGATAAACAGGGAATGGAAATCGGTGCAATTGCCGCGCTTGGCAGTGCACGCCCAGATGGCGTCGCCGCGGCCCCAGCCTTCGCCAGTTTTGTCGTAGCGCATGTTGGCAAGGATGTAATCGTAGATGTGGCGAGCCTTTTGGAGTGGCGTGGTATCGCCGGCGGTGTGCTCTTTGGCAAGCGCGGCAATGGTGCCGTTGAGGGGAACGAGTTTGTCGGGCTCGAGGTAGCGTTGCAAGTTCGGGTCACCGGGCGTCGAGGCGGAGACGTTTTGGAGTGTAGCGGCGTCCAGGGCGACCTTATGCTCGCGGCGGACGGCGGTAAAGCGCAGCGTTACATCAAAGCCGGCGGCAGATTGTTCCGCGGTCGGCTTGAACTCCACGAACTTATTTCCGTATTCGGCTTCGCGGCCCTGGGAATACCAGACCGGGCTGTCGATATGCAAGCTGCGAACTTCCTGGTAGGCGTCGGCCTGCGGCAAAGGAATCCAGAGATGGGTGGGACCATGGGAATCGGCATTGGCGGGAACGTGTACCTGATAGGTGAATTCGAATAGGCGGGTTGGGGCCGCTGCTCCAATTGTGTCTGTGCCGGCTCCGCGGCGCGCTTGGGCGGCAAGCACAGCAACAAGAGCGAACAAGAGAATGGACGGAATCACAAGACGGAATCTGTTCATGGAAGGACTCCAGCGCGGGGAGTATGGCGCGACACAGCGCGAAGAAGATTATACTGATTTGAGGAACAAATTACAGGGGATGAGCCCAGGGAGCGGAGAAATTGGTGAATTTCAGGATGTTGGTCTTGCTCGCGCTGACGATGCTAATAGGGGCGAGCAAAGTCAGCGCTCAAGCGCCGTCGAATGAAACACAGTCGCCGTCGCCAGTCGTTGTGCCAACTGCTGGTGAGAATCAGACCTCGGCACAAAAGCCGGAGCATCGCTTCTGGGACAAGAAGAATGACTGGCTATTTGTAAGTGTCGGAGCAGCGCGGACGTTTGATTATTTTTCCACACTCAACTTGAGGCGGCGGGGAGACCAGGAAGTGCTGCTCACCAACGATATCGTCGACAATCACGCGGCATTCGCAGCAATTGAGGCGGCGGGAACCGGCGCTTCGATCGGGGCGTCGTACTTATTTCATCGCTATGGACATCACAAGATGGAACGCTGGACCTCGATCGTGCATTTCGGATTGACGACCACAGGCGCGGTGCGCAACTACTGCCTGAAAACGGCACATCCCAAGACGACTCCCTAAGGCCGCGCTTTGCCCACAACTGGGAAACGCTGCCCAGTTCCCTCCGTCTAACTTAATGTGATGAAATCTTGCAGTTCGAATAATGGTACGCCATACTCGCGGCCCATGGCGGCCTTGGTCGGTAGCGTATGGAGAGTGTGGCTGCGAAATAGGCGAGGTGGTTCTATGGGACGGTGGGTTTCTCTTCACCGTTTCGCGATAATTTTTTGTGCCGGTCTGCTTTTGGTTATTGCGCCGCGCGGCGGGGCAGGTCCCTTGCCGCCCGCTTCCGCAGAAAAGCCCGCGACACAAGTATCGCCGCAACAAAGCGGCTCGTCGCAGGATACCGCTTCAGAAGCGAACACTACAGAACAAACCAAGACTGAACAGTACACGCTTTCGCACGAGCGGCAAGCCAAGGCGGTGGCGTATTCGCAGGCAGGTTACACGCTTTACTTTGTTTCGTATTTTCTTGGCGGACTGTTTCTTTTCTTACTATTGCGGCTGGGCTGGGCGGCAAAGTTTCGCGACATCGCTGAGAATGTCACCGACAAGAAGTGGGTCCAGGGATTTGTCTTCGTTCCGCTGCTTTTTCTGACTCTCGATGTTCTGGATCTGCCCGTGAGTCTGTACTGGCACGCACTTTCCTTGCACTACCGGCAATCGATACAAAGTTGGGGGTCGTGGTTTTGGGATTGGACCAAGGGAGAGCTCATCAATGTGGCGTTTGGAATCGTTCTGGTCCTGATCCTGTTCGCGGTGATGCGGCGCAGCCCGCGGCGCTGGTGGTTGTATTTCTGGTTCCCAGCAGTCTTGATTCTCTTCGGAATAGTTGTGATCAGGCCTCTGGTGATCGATCCTCTTTTTAACCAATTCGAGCCGCTAAGCAAGGATCATCCAGACCTGGTTGCGTCCATCGAAAAGCTCGCAAATCACGCGGGCGTGCCCATTCCGCCGGACCGGATTTTCCTGATGGCGGCGAGCCAGAAAACGAACGCCATCAATGCCTACGTGACCGGGCTGGGAGCGTCGAAGCGCGTGGTCATCTGGGATACCACGATACAAAAGACCACGAATGACGAATCGCTCTTTATCGTGGGGCACGAGCTCGGACACTATGTCCTCGGACACGTTTGGCAAGGATTTCTGCTCGGAGCGGGCGGTCTATTGCTCGCTCTTTACTTGCTGTTTCGAGGCTTGCACTGGGCGATGGATCGGTGGGCGCGCGATTGGAAGCTTTACGGTCAGGAAGATTGGGCTTCGCTCGCGGTGTTGCTCTTGCTGCTCCAAGCGCTGTTGTTCATTTCGTCGCCGGTCATCAGCGGCTACAGCCGGATGCAGGAACATGCGGCGGACGTTTACGGATTGGAAGTCATTCACGGACTAGTGCCGAATTCGGAAGAAGTTGCCGCGCACGCTTTTCAGGTTCTCGGCGAAGTGGATTTGTCGGATCCCAATCCGCCGCCGTTTGTCACCTTCTGGCTCTATTCGCATCCGCCGCTGGCGGAACGCCTGGTGTTCGCGCACAGCTACGATCCATGGTCAAAAGGGGAATCGCCGAAGTACGTGAAGTAGCCGATCTTGAAGCGGCTGGCGCACTATGACGCGAAACGTGCGGATGCGTGCTTGCGGGCGAAGGCGGCAACTTTGCTGCGGTTGCCGCAGATCGCCATGGAACACCAGCGGCGGCGACGCGTGCGCGAATCATCGTAGAAGAACAGACCGCATTGCGGATTGGCGCAGAGCCGGAGGGGTGCGTGAGTTCCCTCGGCAACAATCTCGGCGCCGGAGCGGGCGACGGCGGCTAGCAGCCAGTCCAGCCCTCCTTCCCGCGCGACGAACTCAATTTTCCAAGTGCTATCCTGGCCCACCAGCTCGTCGTGCCCCTCCGTAATGCGCAGGATTTCGTTTACTGGCTCGATCCATTCCCTGGCCATTCGTTGCTTTCGGAGCATGGCCATGAAGGTCTTGCGCAGCGCTACGTTGAGGCGTCGAGCCTTCAAGAGAAGAGCTTCAGCAGCCTGTGGGTCGATCTGGGGCAGCCCGAGAAGCTGTGCACCGCGCTCGGTGGAGACAATGTTCGTGGAGTCCAAGAAGTTGATCAAACGGTCCCAGGAGAGTTCGGTGTTTGGGGGGGCCGCATTGACAAAGTCTACGGAGAGTCGCCCACCGAATAATGGAAGGTGTGAGGCGGATCTTGGCATCAGCGAGGTCTCCGTCAAGGCCGGGAAAGCATAAACCATGTCGGCTGAAATAACCAGTAAAACAGATTATAATGGTTATGGCATCAAAGGCGCCCCCAAGAACCTTTTTTTGGTAACCCTTTGCGGGTAATGAAATCAGATGTAGGGGAAGGTAGATGACAACCATGAAACGCTTATTTGTAGGATTGACTCTGCTCTCTGCAAGCCTGGTTGCAGCGATTGTCCTCATTCGACCACGGGCACAGGCCGCTGCCGGAATGCCGCAGACTTCTCGTACTCCAGTAGTCGTCGAACTGTTTACGTCTGAGGGCTGCTCCAGCTGCCCTCCCGCGGACACTTTGCTTGCTCGACTAGCTGAGGAACAGCTTGGCCCTAACGTGCAGCTGATCGCCTTGGAAGAACACGTCGACTACTGGAATGATTTAGGCTGGGTTGATCCTTTCTCTTCGCGAGACTGGACATCACGGCAGTACGATTATGCCGGGGCACTGAAAAACGGGAACCCGTATACACCCCAAATGGTCGTGGACGGGACTGTGGAGTTCGTGGGGAATCACACCCAGCAAGCCCGAGAGTCGATTCAAAAGGCCGCAAGAAGTTCAAAGATCCCAGTGAGCCTGGAGCAAGGCAAACCAAACAGGGCAGACCAACTAGATTTTTCTGCGAGGGCCGGCAAGCTGGAAGGAACAGCGGGAAGCGACGCAGCGGAGGTGTGGCTGGCCATCACGGAAACGGGGTTGCACTCTGCTGTGAAACGCGGCGAGAACGCTGGCGAAGATCTTCATCATGCCGCCGTGGTGCGCTCCATGCGCAAGATCGGCGAAGCGAAAGCTAAAGGCGAGACATCATTTGCCGGAGATGCCACGGTTCCGCTGAAGAAGGAATGGAAACGCGAGAACCTGAAGGCTGTGCTCTTTGTCCAGGAGAAAAAGAGCCGGCGGATTCTTGGCGCAGCGGAAATCCGCATCGCGGAATAAAGCGGGAGACGACTGCGAAAATCTCAAAATCGAGGCCCAGAAAAAATTTCGTTCATCGCAACGACTCCCCTCAGGTACTATCAAACTCAGACGGAGAAAAAGGAAATCCAACCTAGAGCTGTCCTTCGATGGGATGTGCCAAGACGACGCGCCCAAGCTGTTTCCTCCGCGCCAACTGGTTTTCCTGAAAGAGATGTGGTCGTAACAATCATTACTGAGGTGAATGTTGGAACCTGAACCGTCAAGCGGCGCTTCTTCGACACCGCCAGTCCCAGCCCGGCAACCCCAGGGCCTGTTCGAGAAAATCTTTCTGAATGACCAAGAACTCCGGACGATTTGGAGGGTCCTGCTCTACGGCCTGTTCTGGATTACGTTTTCGTTTGGGTTGGATTTAGTCGCGATAGAACTGTTCGGATTCACCGCGAACCCAATTTCAGCGCAAAGAGTCTTGAGGGAGGACCTTCTAAGCTTTTTAGCTGCCTTCGGTGCCGCGCTGGCGATGGCAAAACTTGAGCGCCGCCCAGTAGACGTTTATGGATTGCCCCGGGAGCGGGCTTTTGGAAAATTGTTCTGGCAGGGATGTCTTTTCGGCCTTGTGGAAGTCAGTTTACTGCTCGGCTCGATTGCCGCGTTTGGCGGATATTCGTTCGGCCCCGTTTCCTTGCACGGACTGGAATTGGCGCGGTGGGGCGGGCTTTGGTTCGTGGCATTCGTCTCTGTCGGGCTCTCAGAAGAATACTTGTTCCGGGGCTACGCGCAATACACTTTGGCACGCGGGGTTGGATTCTGGCCGGCGGCGATTTTCCTTTCCATTTTGTTTGGCGCTGGACATCTCCGGAATCCCGGCGAGAGCTACGTGGGAGCCGCGGGGGTGGTCGCCACCGGGCTTCTTTTCGCTTTCACTTTGCAAAGGACTGGCAACCTCTGGCTGGCCGTGGGATGGCATGCGACCTTTGATTTTGGGGAGACGTTTCTGTATTCCGTTCCTGATAGCGGCATGCTCTTTGAGCATCACCTTTCGGACGCTATGATGCACGGTCCAAAGTGGCTAACCGGCGGAACGGTGGGGCCGGAAGGCAGCGTCTTCAGCTTCCTGACTATGGGAATTATGGCTATCGCCATTCATTTCCTTTTCCCCGCAAATAAATCTGCGCTCGATCAGAAGTAGGCAACCTAGTGGACAAGCTCAGAGGCAAGCACCAGGCGAACACCTTGCGCTTGTGCTTGAGGAAGAACTTCGCGAAGGGCTTGCAGGGTGGCGGGGTGCGGATGGCCGATTGCCACTGCCTCTCTCTTTTCGCGGGCGCCTCGCAGAGCAAGTTGGAGCTGTTTGCGGACCGCGCCTGCCTCGGCGACGTCATCGAGGAAAGGAACGTTGCGGAAAGCAGAAGGAACGCCAAAATCCTGCGCCGCCTCGTACGCCACGGTAGCGGCGGTGGTGCGGCTGTCGACATAGAATAAGTGATGATCGCGCAAGACGGGCATCAACTCATCCATCAGCGCGGCGTCAGCCGTAGCCTGCGATCCTTGATGATTGTTGACGCCGGTGACATCCGGAACATTTTGCAGGAATTGATCGACCTCCTGCGCCACCTCCTGTGCCGGCATGCCCGGACGGAGTTCTTGGGCTTCGGGCGTCTCGTTCGCGACCGATTGCATGGGAAGGTGAAGCATGACCTGGAGCCCGCGGCGATGCGCTTCCTCGGCGATTTCCATCGAGTGTTCGTGATTGGGCAAAACTGAGATGGTGAGGGGAAAACCTAGTGCGAAGACAGCTTGGGCTACCGCGCGGTCGCTGCCGAGATCATCGATGATGATTGCCAAGCGGGCGCTCCCATCGGTTTCGCGGGAATTCTTGACCCCGGCACCGGACGCGAATTCAGAGCGCGTCACGATTTCTATTTCCAGCACCGGAACACCGGCCCGTCGAAGCTCGAATTGATAGAGTTCTCCGGTTTGCACCGGAGGATCCTGCGTCAAATGATCGCGAATCGCGGCAGAATTGAGACTCTGCAGGAGCTTTGCCAGCACGGCACGGTTCGCATCCGCCGACGATGCATTTTTCAAGACAATTCGAAGGTAGCCTGTGTTTCCAGGAGATTCGCCCGAGACGCCTTGCCGAGACTTGATGGCCGTTCCCGCAGGAGCCCCGGAAGAGGCAGCCGCCGCCAGATCGCGGGTGAGTTGATGAATTTGCGCGGGCGTGAGCCGATTCTCGCCGCTCTTTTTGCAACCGCTGGGCAGGATTGCGAAAAGAGCGCAAATTACCAGCAGCGCAAGCCTGGTTGCACCGTTTTTTTTGCGCAGAGAATCTGGAAATTTCAGGTGGAGCGAGCCAAGCTGCCGGAGCACGGAATCCTAAGCAGCCTTTTTCACGGGAACCTTCAACAGGTCCAGCGCACGGTGAAAGATGGGGTCTTCCGGAGAAAGCGGCCGCGGCCCGAGTCCCGGTTCCTTCTGCGCTTCCGCAGGAGTTGGCGCGCTGTCTTCGTCGGTCGCATCGGAATCATCTTCCGCAACCGCGCGCACTACCTCCGTGGGAGTCACGCCTTCTTCCATGATCGATTTGCCACCGGGATTGTAGTAATTGGCGACGGTGAGGATGAGTGCGGCGCCATCGTCAAGGGTAATGAGCTTCTGCTCGGATGCCAGGCCAAAAGTGCGCTCGCCCACCACATCTCCGCGATGATTCGCGCCGATGGCGGAAGCCAGCACTTCCGCCGCTCCCGAAGTCGTGGCGTCAATCAACACGGAAACAGGACTCTTCCAAATCACCTGTTTAGGCTCGGCGGAAAAGACTTGCGCCGAAACGGTCTGGCCGCGCAGCGTGGTTAGAATGCCCGAAGGAACGAAAAGGCGAGCGGTCGAAATCGCCTCGGAAACCTGTCCGCGTCCGCATTCCCGCAGATCCAGAATCACCTTGTGAACGGCCTGTTTTTCCGCATCCATCAGACGATTGCGAATTTCATCCGCGCGGCCGCTGTCGAGCGACGGGATGCGTAGAACCAGAATATCGGGATCCACTTTCTGGGCGATGATTTTGGGTGTCGGCAACTTTTCTCGAACGACATCAACCTCTTCCGGCGTCGCCTTGCCGCGGCGGATCACTGCCACCTTGATGCCCGTGCCCGGTTGACCGTTGAGAAGATTCAGGGCCTGGCCAACGGACATGTCGCGAGTTGTGAATCCGCTGATGGATTCAAAAATGTCGCCGCTGCGGATTCCTGCCTTGGTGCCCGGGCTATCCGGCAGTACGGAGAGAACGATGATGTAGCCGTAGCGCTTGCTGAGCGTAAGGCCGGTCTCGGCCGTGCCGGCGTTGGCGAGCTTTTTCTTGTATTCGTCGTACTCGCGCGGAGTGAGGTAGCTCGATTGAGAATCGAGTGATTCCAGCATTCCGTGCAAGGAACCAGCCGTCACCGTGTGCATGTTGGGATCGTCGACGTAATCCTGCTGGACTTTTTGCAGCACCTCACCGTACACGGTGAGAGACTTATAGGCCTTTTCGTCCTGCGTGCGACCAAGGACGTGCCCGATGCCTGCGTAGCCGAAAATCGCTGCCGATAAGAGAAGAATCCCGATGCGAGCCGCTCGATTCATGCTCCACCCTTCCAGAAAAAGCTCCAAACCAAAATTATACCACCGTCCAAGAGTGGGACGCCTCGATATTCAAAAGGGAAGCTCACAAGAGACATCTGAACAGTGCAAGCAAGAACTTCCCGAAATGAGACACGCCGAATTCGCCAAACGTTGTTAAAAAACCACACCAGTAGGTGATTGGACACATTTTCTGTGTCTAAGCTACTGATAATAAAGAACAAAGTAGCGAACGATTGGTAGACAACATGCTGTATGATTGTTGGGGTATGTTCCAAACTACCATTGCACGAGTTTCGAGTGCCGAGGGTGTGGGCCTACACACCGGTGTGTACGGTCATGTGCGCTTGGTACCCGCTCCTGCGGAGACCGGTATCGTGTTTCGCCGCGTGGACCTTGACAATTTTCCGATTGAGGCTCAGGGGCACAACGTCACGCGAGTCAGTTACGCCACCAGCCTGATGAAACAAGGTGTTTGGCTCTCCACCACCGAGCACCTCCTCGCCGCGATCTATTCCTGCGGGATCGACAACATTTATATCGACATTGACTCCATCGAAATACCCATTCTCGACGGTTCGGCTGAGCCTTTCATGCAGATGCTGGAGCAATCCGGGGTTCGTAAACTACGCCGCAGACGGCGCTTTCTGAAAATCCTGAAGCCGCTCGAGGTCGTCGAGGGCGACCGGCGAATCGGCATTTTTCCTGCCGATGAGTTTCGTGTGCGCTGCTATGTGGACTTTCCGCATCCATTAGTGGGCCAGCAGGAAGTGGAGATGCTTGTGGGTCCGGACACCTTCCGTCATCTGTTGGCGCGTGCGCGAACCTTCTGTTTTCAGCGCGACATCGAACCGCTCAAAGCCATGGGACTGATTCGCGGCGGATCGCTCGAAAATGCCATCGTGCTCACCGACGATGGTGTGCTGAATGGGCCGTTGCGCTTCCCAGATGAGTTTGGACGGCACAAAGCCTTGGATCTCATTGGCGATCTTGCGCTGGCGGGCTTGCCGCTGCTCGCCCGCGTCGAGGCGCACAAAGCCGGCCACGCGCTCCACACACAGCTTGTCAGCCGGTTGCTCGCCGATCCCTCGCTCTGGACCATTACGACCGGCGAAGCCGTCCGCTCCGAAAGCGATGCTTACCTGACTGCCCTTTCCCCTGCCCCCGCAACTGATTAGCTTTCCGCTCCCACCGATACCACGCGGTTTCACTGAACCGGTGGACTCTTTGAGTCGGCCCCACCGCGGAGGCTGGCACGGATTATCCCCGTTTCATCGGTGTAAAAATGCCTCCTCCCCGTCGCTCCTGGAGTCACTGGGTCTGCGGACAAGCCATACTTTACAATGTGCCCCGCAGCGTCGCGTCTCATCGGGATATAGAAATATTGGTAGCCGGATTTCTCTGGCAAACTTCCGCCTGCGGGGAGGATTGTCGGGCTTCCTTGGGACTGAGGACACGTGACCGGGCCCGAACTATCCGCCATAAGGTAGGTCGGGTCAGGAGGATAGCCCTGCTTCGGGCACTGGGCCGCGTATCTGAGCAGGGCCGTGTTGTAGGTCCGCAACGAACCCACCGTTGAGGCTTCGTTCGCCGCCATCTTTGCGCGCAATAGATTCGGGATGGCGATGGCGGCGATGATTAAGACCGGGATGAACGATAAGCCGGCATAACCAAGTACCAGGCCGGCAATAGCCACGCCTCGTCCGCCGAGCCGTCCAGCGCTCCTCCGGATCTCCGAGAGAGACAGATGGCCCATAATGACGGCTAGAATCGCCGAGGGCGGGAAGAAAAATAGCAGACCGCACACCAAACTGCCGATAGCTTTCCCGCTGGTTTCGGCTTGCCCCGCCAAGCCGGAGGGCCCGACGAGGTTCGAGCGGCAGAAGGGACAGACCTGGGCATACTCTCCGATCGCTTGGGAACAGTAAGGACATTGCAGCATGGGCGACCTCCCAATGGCGGGTTACTGACCTGTAATCAACCCTGTGGGCAACAGACTATAGAGGAGGAAACGGATTACGTCCAGAGCACAGTCCGTCGCTTCTTTAGTGCTGAGTGATTGTCAAAGAGGAAGGGCCGGGCGAAAATGAGGGGTCATGTCAAACAATGATGTAGCGATTGTGATCCTGGCCGCCGGCAAGGGAACACGGCTGAAGTCGAGCCTGGCGAAGGTGCTGCACCGCGCCGGTGGACGCACGCTTGTGGAGCATATCGTTCGTTCTTGCCAACCTCTGAAGGCGCGCGAGACCGTGGTGGTCGTCGGTCACCAGGCGGAGCAAGTCGCTTCCGTGGTCGAACCGCTGGAAGCCGTGACGGTGTTGCAGCAGCCGCAAAATGGCACGGGCCACGCGATGCAAGTTGCGAAGCGCGCTTTGGGCCGCGCGAAGTTTGCCGTTGTACTCCCCGGCGATGCGCCGCTCGTGCGTACTGAAACCTTGAAAGCGCTGATTACCGCGCATCGCAACGGGAATGCGGCGGCAACGATTCTCTCCGCGGTGCTTGCTGATCCTTCCGGCTACGGCCGCGTCGTACGCAAGACTGAAACTGCCGTCTCGGCGATCGTGGAAGAATCGCAGCTCACCGGCGAGCAGCGCGAAATCAACGAAATCAATTCGGCGATTTATTGCTTCACGCTGGAGAAACTGTGGCCCGCGCTGGCACAGGTAAAGCCGAACAACAAGCATCGCGAGTTGTACTTGACCGACGCCATCGCTGTGCTGAACGCCAAAGGCGAAACCGTACTGGTCCAAGTGGCCGTTGATTCTCGTGAAGTGCTTGGTTGCAATACGCGAGCGGACCTTGCCGAAGTCGACCGAATGTTTCGAGAACGGAAACGCAACTGGCTGATGGATGAGGGCGTTACGATCCAGTTGCCGGAAACTGTGCTGATCGATCCGGAAGTGACCGCGGGCGAAGACACCGTCATCGAACCCGGCGTTCAGTTGCTGGGCAGGACAAAAATCGGCGCGCGCTGCACGATTCGAACGGGCAGCGTCCTGACCGACGCCATTCTTGGCGACGATGTAACCGTCGAGCCGCACTGCGTCGTGGCGCAGAGCCGCCTCGACGACCGCGTCATCATCGGTCCGTTTGCGCGATTGCGGCCGGACAACCACTTGAAAGCTGGCGCGCGCATCGGCAATTTCGTCGAACTCAAGAAGAGCACGATTGGCGAAGGCACCAAAGCGATGCATCTCTCTTATCTGGGCGACGCGAAGATCGGCGCGAAGAGCAACATCGGCGCCGGGACAATCACTTGCAATTACGACGGTTTCCACAAATATCCGACTTCCATCGGAAACAAAGTTTTCATTGGCAGCGATACGGCTCTCGTCGCGCCCGTGCGCATCGGTGATGGTGCTTACGTTGCCGCCGGTTCAACCATCACGGAAAACGTTCCTTCGGATGGATTGGGAATCGCCCGAGGCCGCCAGGTCAACAAGCCCGGCTGGGCCGCGAAGAAACGCCGCGAATTGGCCGCCGCGGAAAAACCAAAGAAAAGTTCTTCAAAAAGAAAACCGCGCAGAACTTCGAAAAAACGCAAACGCTAGCAACTCCGAACTTCCGCGTTCTTTTCTGCGATTGACGCTGGATTCCGCAATTCTCACATCTCGTTCACTACAACTTGAATCATTGAATACCAACCGTACGGGTGCTATCGTCCGCGGTACGTGAAGCGGAAGGAGCCTTTCTGTGAGCAATTGGGTGAACTGGCTGCTGGTGATCGTCGGCATCCTCTTCGTGATCGTAGAGCTGGCGCTCGGCGCGCTGACGGGTTTTGATCTCGCGCTCGTGGGCGCGGCGCTCACCGTGGGTGGAGGGTTTGGCCTGCTGGCCGGCTCGGCAAACATCGGAATGCTGTCGGCGGCTGGGGCAGCGATACTTTATTTTGCTCTTTCCGTAGTTGGCTGAAGTCCAAGCTGACCGTGCGCGACCAGGCGTCCAACGTGGACGCGGTACTCGGCAAAACCGGTGTGGTCACCAAGCGCATTGTTCCGCGTGACTGCGGCCTCGTTAAGGTTGGCGCGGAAGAATGGCGCGCGGAACTCGCGCAGGGCGATGAAGCGGCCCGCGAAGTCGGCGCGACTATTACCGTAGATTCCGTCGAAGGCGTGACTCTCAAGGTGAGGTGAAGCCCCATGGATGCAGGAATTTTTTTCGGTTTTCTTCTCGCGGTCTTTTTGTTGTTTTGCTTGACGGCGCTGGCCAAGGGCGCGCGCACCGTCAAACAGTATGAAAAGGGATTGATCACCCGGCTGGGGAAGTACCACGGCATGGCGCCCTCCGGCCTTACCTTTATCATGCCGTTCGTCGATGACATCGTGCGCGTGGATATGCGCGAGCAAGTCATCACCGTGCCGCCGCAAAAACTCATCACCAAGGACAACGTCACTGTCGAAGTCGACGCCGTCGTCTACTACAAGGTCATCGATCCCGTGAAATCGCAATATGAAGTACAAGATTTTGGGTATGCGTGCACGACATTGGCGCAGACGAATCTGCGCAACTTGATCGGCGACCGCACGCTCGACGAAACGCTCGTCGCCCGCGACATGATCAACAACAACCTGCGGCATGTGCTCGACGAAGCCACCAACGGCTGGGGCGTCAAAGTGACGCGCGTCGAGGTGCAAAAGATCGAGCCGCCGCGGGACATCACCGACGCCATGTCCCGGCAGATGAAAGCGGAACGCGAAAAGCGCGCCGCGGTGCTGGAAGCGGAAGGAATCAAGCAGAGCCAGATTCTGCAAGCCGAGGGCAAGAAACAGTCCGAAATCTTGAAGGCCGAAGGTGACGCGCAAGCCCGCGTGACGCGTGCCAACGCCGAGGCCGAAGCCATCAAGCTCGTCTCCACCGCCGCCGAAACGTATTTCAAGGACCGCGCCGAAACCATGCGCCGCCTCGAAGTCTTGAACAATACTCTCGCTCAAAATACGAAATACATCGTGCCTGCCAACTCCAGCCTGGTGAACGTCCTGGGCCTCGACAGCGCCGTGCATGCTCTGCCCAAGGGCCCATCTGATGCGCCCGCGCCGCCACCTGCCAGTCCCACTGGTCGCTCGATTTGATTGTTGCGAGGACGCGTTCGTGAGGAAGAAGATTCTTGCCTGGACACTCTTTCTCGCTTCCATGCTTTTCCTCAGCCTTGCCGCCACACCCTATTCCAGAACCGCCGACGCCGCTCTCATCACGCTCCGCCTGACGCTCCTCGTGATTCTTTCCGTTCTTGTAGTGCGCGAGCGATGGAGAAATCGCGACGGGACCCTTGGAAAGGCTGCTCCGGCTGGCTCAGATGTTGGCGACCATTTTCTACAACGTTGCCGCCGCTGGTATCGCGGCGAAGGATAAACCCTTGGCACTTTTTGAGTTGTTTGGATGGCTCAAGTATTTTCGCGAGCAAAGACGCCAGGAGAATCTAAGCCAGGTAGAGCTCCTCAAGAAGGAGTTGATCATGTTTGGTTCCGCAGTACTCGTAATCGCGATTCTCCTCGGTCTGGTAATCGTTCTCATCTGGATTCACGAACATAACTATGTGACGCCCATTCCGCGCCATTCCCGGAAAACGTCAGACCTCCTGTGCGGACCGCGCGTGTGCTAAAATATAAGCTCCCGCAATCCCACAGGGGGCTGGCACCACATGAAATTTGGAGTCGTCGTTTTCCCCGGGTCCAATTGCGACCACGACGCGTTTTACGCCATCGGCAACGTCCTTCACAAGCCGGTCGAATTTATCTGGCACCAATCCGAAAATCTTGCGAATTGCGATGCTGTCATCCTGCCCGGTGGATTTTCCTACGGCGATTATTTGCGCACCGGCGCCATCGCGCGCTTTTCCCCTGTCATGAAATCCATCGAGAAATTCGCCAATAGCGGCGGCATGGTTCTGGGCATCTGCAACGGCTTCCAGATTCTCTGCGAAGCGGGCCTGCTTCCCGGGGCGATGATGCGCAACAGAGGTTTGCGTTTTGTTTGCCGCCACGTCCATATCCGCGTCGAGCAGACGGACACGCCGTTCACCAACGTCGCGCAAAAGGGACAGATCCTCAAGATTCCCATCGCGCACTCCGACGGCAATTACAATTGCGATGAAGCCACGCTTGTGAACCTCGAGAAAAATCGCCAGGTGATTTTCCGTTACACGACTTCCGATGGTTCTGACGACGATGCCGGCAATCCCAACGGCGCCGTCCACAATATCGCCGGAGTCTGCAACCGCGAGCGCAATGTCGCCGGGTTGATGCCTCATCCCGAACGCGCCGTGGAATCAAATCTCGGCTCCTCCGATGGCCTGGTCATTTTGCGCTCCATGGTCGAAGCGCTCGTCGGCGCCGCAAAGGCCACCGCTTGATGGCTACCGCAGCCACTGAGATCAAAGTCACTCCAGAGATTGCCGCCGAACACGGGGTCACTCGCGACGAATACGCGCGCATTCAGCAAATTCTCGGCCGCGATCCGAACATTACCGAGCTCGGCATTTTCAGCGTGATGTGGAGCGAGCACTGCTCCTACAAATCGAGCAAGGTCCACCTGAAGCGCCTGCCCACTCGTGGAAAACTTGTCGTGCAAGGCCCCGGCGAAAACGCCGGCGTCGTTGATATTGGCGACGGCCTGGTCGCGGCCTTCAAAATCGAATCACACAATCATCCAAGTTACGTCGAGCCTTTCCAGGGCGCCACTACCGGCGTAGGCGGAATTCTCCGCGATATTTTCACCATGGGCGCGCGGCCCGTCGCTATTCTCGATTCGCTCCGCTTCGGTGAGATTGCTGCTTCCAAACTCACGTCTGAAGCGGACGCCACGAAAAACCGCCGCATCCTCGACGGCGTCGTCCGCGGCGTGGGGAGCTACGGAAACTGCTTCGGCGTTCCCACCGTCGGCGGCGAAGTCGCCTTCGAGCCGTGCTATTCCCAGAATCCGCTGGTCAACGCGCTCGCCCTCGGCATCGCCAAAAAAGAAGAAATTTTTCTCGCCAAAGCCAAAGGCATCGGCAATCCCGTCATCTACGTCGGTGCAAAAACCGGCCGCGACGGAATTCACGGCGCATCGCTGCTGGCCTCCGCCGAATTCACCGAAGAGTCGAAGCAGAAGCGCCCCAACGTGCAAGTCGGCGACCCCTTCATGGAAAAGCTGCTCCTCGAAGCCTGCCTCGAAGCCATGCAGACTGGCGCGGTCGTCGCGATTCAGGATATGGGCGCCGCTGGCCTCACCTGCTCCACCATGGAAATGGCTTCTCGCGGCGGCACCGGCATCGAAATCGATCTCGCCAAAGTTCCCCAGCGCGAAACGGGCATGACGCCCTACGAAATCATGCTCAGCGAATCGCAAGAGCGCATGCTGCTCGTCGCCGAAAAAGGCCGCGAAAGTGAAGTCCTTGCCGTCTTCAAAAAGTGGGGACTCGATGCCGTCGTCGTCGGCAGCGTCACCGAAGGCGGCATTGCCCGCATCAACAACAACGGCCGCATCGCCGCGGAAATTCCCGCGCATCCACTCGCCGAAGAAGGTCCCGTCTACAATCGCCCCATCGCCGCACCCGCGCCGCGCGTCGAAACAGAAAAAGATTGGTTTGCATTCGCTAACGAAGGCACGAATCTCACACAGAATTTCATAAAGCTGCTAGCCTCCCCCGCCATCGCCTCCAAGCGCTGGATCACCGAGCAGTACGACACCAGCGTGCGCACGAACACTCTAGCCGGACCCGGAGCGAGCGATGCCGCTGTCGTTCGCATAAAAGATCCTGAAACCGGCTCTGTGAAGCGCGCCCTCGCCCTCTCCACCGACGGCAACGGCCGCTGGTGCCAGCTCAATCCCCGCGTTGGTGCCATGCATGCCGTCGCCGAAGCCGCTCGCAACGTAGCCGCCAGCGGCGCACGTCCCATCGCCGCCACGAATTGCCTCAATTTCGGCAGCCCCGAAAAGCCCGAGGTGATGTGGCAATTCAGCGAAACCATCGACGGCCTCGCCGAAGCCTGCACCGCGCTCAATACCCCCATCACTGGCGGCAACGTCAGCTTCTACAATGAAACTCTAGGCAAATCGATCCACCCGACGCCGGTCATCGGCATCCTCGGCATTCTCGACGACGCCTCCCGCGCCCTGAAAATCGCCTTCCGTGAAGAAGGCGACGTCATTGTCCTCTTGGATGGCTCTCCCAACCCCGTCATTTCGAGCGCGAGAAACCTCTCTTCTTCCGCCGAGCCCAGCCGCGAATTCTCCTCCTCCGAATACTCCAAAACAATCGCCGCCATCGTCGCCGGCGAACCACCCGCCATCGACCTCGCCGCCGAGAAGCGCCTCCAGGACTGCCTCGTCGCCCTAGCCGCCGAAGGTGCCCTCCAATCCGCCCACGACATCTCCGACGGCGGCCTAGCCGTCACCCTAGCCGAATCCTGTTTCGCCTCCGGATCCTCCTTTGTAGGGGCGCAGCATGCTGCGCCCGTGCTTGGCGCGATGGCAAATTTAGAGAACGAATCCTCAACCGCAGAATTCGCCGCCTTCAACGAACGCGGTGCCCGCGCCATCGTCTCCGTCACCCCATCAAAACTTGCCGCCGTTCTCCATACTGCGAGACAATACAACCTGGCGGCGCGCGAGCTCGGCCAGGTCACCCGCGACGGTTCGTTCCGCATCGAACATAAGGGGCGCGCGGTGATCGACAGTTCCGTTGAAACACTGCGCGACGCCTGGGCCCATTCGCTCGAACTCACTTTGGTTGGAAAATGAAGCGCATCGCAAACATCGGATATTGGTTTCTGCTCACATCGCTCTTTGTTGAGTCCATGTCGCTCGGTCATTTGACATCTACGGAGTATGTCCTGGGACGATTGTTCGGATTTCAAAGAGCATATCCATGGAGCTACTGGTCTCGTGTTTTGGGTGGTCTGTTTGTATGTCTATTGGGTTTTCTTGCCACGTCCACGGTTCTGCTCCATCGCCCATGGTCAAAGCAACTGGTTGCGGTGTTTTGCTCTGTGGCGATCGTTTACATCTTAGCTAGGGCGCTCTCGACGGACTCCTCGGATTGGTGGATCGCATCGGAGTTTTGCTTCTTGCCCGTTGCCGTGCTGGGCTATTTAGCTTTCAACTGGTTTGGGTCGAGACTCGATGCGCACAAGGTGGGCCAGTTGTCGTGAATTCCTTAATACACTTTGACGATCACTTCCACGACGAGTGTGGTGTCTTCGGCGTCTTCGGCCACCCCGAAGCCGCCAACCTCGCCTATCTCGGTCTTTACGCCCTTCAGCATCGCGGCCAGGAGTCTGCCGGCATCGTTTCCAGCGACGGCAAAGAATTGTACGTCCACCGCGCGATGGGCGAAGTCGAGGAAATTTTCCAGCCCAGCGTGCTGGCGCAACTGCCCGGCAGCCTCGCCATCGGCCACACGCGCTACTCCACAGCGGGCGACAAAGCTCTTCTCAATGCTCAGCCCATCATGATCGACTGCAACAAGGGCAAAGTCGCTCTCGGCCACAACGGCAACCTCACCAACGCCGCCGAGTGGCGCCGCAAGCTCGAGCATCGCGGCTCGATTTTCCAGACCAACAGCGACACCGAAGTCATCGTGCACCTGATCGCGCGCTCGCAAGCGCGCAATCTTTCCGGCGCGCTGGGCGATGCCCTCAATCAAGTCGAAGGCGCGTATTCCTTGCTCGTGCTGACGCAAGATGAATTGTATGCGGTGCGCGACCCGCGCGGTTTTCGCCCCCTGGTGCTGGGAAAAATAACCACGCCCGGCGGCTTTGTTTCCTGGCTGGTGGCATCAGAAACCTGCGCGTTCGACCTGCTCAATGCGCAGTACGTCCGCGAGATCGAGCCCGGCGAGATGGTGCGCATTTCGAAATCAGGAATCGAGTCCATCCACTTCGCTCCAGAAAAGCCGCTCCAACAATGCATCTTCGAGCATGTCTATTTCTCCCGTCCGGACAGCATCATTTTCGGACGCTCCGTAAATGAAAGCCGCGAGATGCTCGGCCGCCTCCTTGCGCGCGAGCATCCTGTGGATGCCGACATCGTCGTACCCGTGCCGGATTCCGGCGTACCGGCCGCGGTAGGCTACGCGCTCGAATCAAAAATTCCTTTCCGCATGGGCCTGATCCGCAATCACTACATCGGACGCACTT
>Ga0137418_10001109_pt1 | contig 24623 bp, 31 predicted proteins | sample CZODoug3_1_2_16f_FD_122242 | JGI IMG/M metagenome (GOLD analysis project Ga0137418, IMG submission 122242) | Vadose zone soil fungal communities from Angelo Coast Range Reserve, California, USA - CZODoug3_1_2_16fungal (Hybrid Assembly) | ecosystem: Environmental > Terrestrial > Soil > Vadose...
GACTCGATGACGCAGTCGCTGCGCATCTCGAACCGCGGCGTGAAGCAGGCCGGCTTCTACGTGCTCGGCGGCGCGGCGATGCCGGCGATCCTGCTCGAGATCGGCTTCGTCACCAACCCGCGCGAGGAGCGCAAGCTCAAGGACACGAAGTACCGGGACGAGATCGCGCGCGCCATCTTCGCCGGCCTCGTGGAATACAAGCGCGCCTGGGACCAGCGGACGCGGGCGGCGGCCCAGACTCCGACGGTCACGCGGTCGCGATAGCTCGATGCCGCGTCCCGACGGCCGCGCTCCCGATCAGCTCCGCGCCGTCACCGTCACGCGCGAATTTCTCCTCCATCCCGAGGGCTCGGTGCTGGTGGAGTTCGGCGCGACGAAGGTCATCTGCACCGCGTCGGTCGAGGACAAGGTGCCGTCCTTCCTCAAAGGGCAAGGCCAGGGCTGGATCACCGCCGAGTACGCGATGCTTCCCCGATCGACCAACACGCGGACGCCCCGCGAGAATCGCGGCCCGAGCGGGCGCTCGCAGGAGATCCAGCGGCTGGTCGGCCGAGCTCTCAGGGCCGTCATCGATCGGAGCAAGCTCGGCGAGCGCACGATCTGGGTGGATTGCGACGTCATCCAGGCCGACGGTGGCACGCGTACCGCGGCCATCACCGGCGGATTCGTCGCGGTGGCCGACGCGATCGCGCGGGTGCCGGGCCTCCAGCCGACGGCGGCGATCCGCGACTGCGTGGGCGCGATCAGCGTCGGCATCGTCCAGGGCCAGGCCGTGCTCGACCTGAACTACGTCGAGGACTCGAGCGCCGAGGTGGACATGAACGTCGTCATGACCGGCGCGGGCGAGTTCGTCGAGGTGCAGGGCACGGCCGAGCAGGTGCCCTTCGGTCGGGCTCGCCTCGACGCGCTCCTGGCGCTCGCCGAGGTGGGCGTCCGCCATCTCGTCGGCCTCCAGCGCCGCGCCCTCGAAGCGCGTGCCGAGCGCGTCTTCACCCTCTAGGCCGCTTCTCGTCCTCGCGACGCTCAATCCCGGCAAGGCGCGGGAGCTCAGGACGCTGCTCGGCGACGTGCCCTTCGAGGTGAAGGCGCTCGCCGAGCTCCCCGGCGCCCGCCTGCCCGAGGAGGACGCAGACTCGTACCGTGGCAACGCGCTCCTGAAGGCACACGCGGCGGCGGGCGCATGCTCCGCCTGGGCGCTCGGCGACGATTCCGGGCTTGAGGTGGACGCGCTCGGCGGCTCGCCGGGGGTCCGTTCGGCGCGCTACGGCGGCTCGGGCCTCGACGATGCGGGCCGCTACGCGCGCCTCCTCGAGGCGCTCGCCGGCGTCCCGGCCGAGGAGCGAACGGCGCGCTTCCGCTGCGTGATCGCCCTCGTCGATCCCGAGGGGCGCGAGCACCTGGCGGAGGGCATCGTCGAGGGCCTGATCACCGAGGCACCGCGCGGGACCCACGGCTTCGGCTACGACCCCGTCTTCTACTATCCGCCGCTCGAGCGAACGTTCGCCGAGATGGCCCCGGAGGAAAAGCTGCGCATTGATCATCGCGGCCGCGCGGTGCGGGCCGTCCGGCGCTTCCTCCGCGGATGATATACTTCCGGCTCGAGCAGCGCGGCGCAGTGACGCGTCGGGGTGTGGCGCAGCCCGGTAGCGCACCTGCTTTGGGAGCAGGGGGCCGGAGGTTCAAATCCTCTCACCCCGACCATCTCCACCACGGTCGCCAGGAGGGCGCATGAGGAAGCCCGCCATCGTGCTCGCGTCCCTCGCAGTCCTCGGCTCGTTCGTGGCGCCCGCCTGGGCCTTCAACTGTCCCGTCGTCATCAAGCAGGCGGAGGACCTCATCAAGAAGGCGGAGGCGGGAAAGTTGAGCCCTGAGACGCGGCCGCTCCTCGACGAGGCCAAGAAGCAGCTCGCGGAGGCGAACGCGCACCACGCGGAGGCCAAGGTGAAGCGCGATCACGGCGACGCGATCCGCAAGGCCAAGGTGGCCGCGGCCTTCGCGGAAGAGGCCATCACGCTCCAGAACCCGTGAGGCTCGCGCGCTTCGCCCGCCGGGTCGTCTTCATCACGGGCGCATCGTCCGGCATCGGCGCGGCGCTCGCGCGCGAGTTCGCCCGGGCGGGCGCCGACCTGGCGCTGGCGGCGCGGCGTGTGGATCGGCTCGAGAAGCTCGCGGCGGACATCACGGGCTTGGGCCGCCGGGCGCTGGTGCTGCCCTGCGACGTGACCGTGGACGGCGACCTCGAGCGCGCCGCGGCACGCACGCGCCAGGCGTTCGGGCGCATCGACGTCGTCGTGGCCAACGCTGGCTTCGGCGTCATGGGCGCCGTCGAGACGCTGACCCTCGACGACTATCGCCACCAGTTCGAGACCAACGTCTTCGGCGTGCTGCGAACGGTCTACGCGACGCTCGAGGACGTGAAGCGCGCGCGGGGCCGGCTCGTGCTCCTCGGCAGCGTGAGCGGCCACGTCGGGTTGCCCGGCTCGACCGCGTACGCGATGAGCAAGTTCGCGGTCCGCGGCTTTGCCGAGTCGGTCGCCCACGAGCTCGCTCCCCACGGCGTCGCCGTCACGCTGGTGAGCCCCGGCTTCGTGGAGAGCGAGATCCGCCACGTGGACAGGCGCGGCCGCTGGCACGCCGAGGCGGAGGGCGGACCGCCAAGGCTCCTCATCATGCCGGCGGCGACGGCGGCTCGACAGATCGTACGCGCGGTCGCGCGGGGGCGGCGTGAGTCCGTCATCACGCGGCATGGCAAGGTCGCCGTCTTCCTGCAGCGCCACACGCCGTGGCTCGTGCGCGCCGTGGTCGGACGCTTCGGCGTGCGGAGCCGGAGCCAGGGCCGCGCGGCCGCGGCGAAGTGACACCGATCCGCCTCCGCGTCTTCGAGCCCTTCCGCTCGATCTTCTATGCTCCCAACTTCGTCGCGATCCACGGCGGCCATTTGGCGTCGGAAGGCTTCGAGATCAGGCTGACGACGGCGTCGAAGGCGCTGGGCACGGTCGATGCGCTCCGTGACGGCACGGCCGATCTCGCCCTCTCGGGCCTCATGCGGAGCTTCGAGCTCATCGATCGCGGAGGGCCTCCGCTCGTCCACTTCGCCGCGGTGAACGACCGCAACGGATTCTTTCTGCTCAGCCGGGAGCCGCGCCCACGCTTCGCGTGGTCGGATCTCGTCGGCCGGACGGTGATCTCGTTCAGCGGCGCGCCGACGCCGTGGCTCTGCATGCAGGCGGTGCTCCGCCGGCACGCCGTCGACCCGGCGCGAGTAACGTTCGTCCGCGACCTCGGGACGGGGGAGGCGATCGATGCTTTTCGCGCGCGGAAGGCGGACTTCCTGGAACACGGGCCCCCGATGATCGACGATTTGGTGGCCGAAGGCACGGGGCACCTCGTGGCGTCGATGGGCGAGGCGACCGGACCGGTACCGTTCACCTCCTTCATGACGACGCCCGAGAAGCTCGCGCGGGAGCGCGCCATGCTCGTCCGCTTCGTGCGCGGCTTCTATCGCGCGCAGCGCTGGATGGCGGCTGCGAGCGCGGCGGAGATCGCCGCCGTGATCGCGCCGGCGTTTCCCGAGATCGCCCCGAGGATCCGGGTGCGCGCGGTCGAGCGGTATCTCCAGCAAGGCACCTGGAACCGCGACCCGGAGCTGACGCGCACGGGATACGAGGCGCTGCAGGAGATCCTGCTGGGTGGCGGGTTCATCACGCGCCGCCATCCCTTCGAAGCCCTCGTGGACACTGAGATCGCCGCCGAGGCCGTGGCGGGCGATGACTCTTGAAGTCGACGCAGGTGTCAGGTTGGTGCCGGTCCGAGCCAGGACGGCCCGGGGCCGCGGCGCCCGCCGGCGCCCCTCGCGCAGGGCAACTCCTCGAATCTGCGGGTGGCGCCGAGTGGCACCCGCGAGGTCTCGGCGTGGCACATCCTTTGAACCTCTGCACCCTGCCACAGGCTTGATGGCCATGGAGGACTTCTCATGAAGACCCTCGGTCTCGGCATGTCGCTCCTCGCCCTGGTCTTGGCGCCCGCAGCCGTGCTGGCGCAGGCGCCAAAGCCCGAAAAGACGGCGGTCAAGGTCGAGGAGACCAAGCCGACCGGCGAAGGCAACAGCGTGAAAGATACGTGGCTCACGACCAAGACAAAGTCGAAGCTCTTCCTGGATAGTCGGGTGAAGGGCCGGAGGATCAATGTCGAGACTCGCGCCGGAGTGGTCGTGCTCCGCGGCAAGGTGGAGAGCGCCGACGAGAAGAATGCCGCCGGGCAGATCGCCAAGGGGGTCGACGATGTCGTGGCGGTGACCAACCTTCTGCAGATCGTCCCCGAGGGTCAGCGCCGACGTACCGACGCGAAGGACGATGACATCAAGGAGGCCCTCGGCGCACGCCTCAAGAAGGACGCGCAGCTCAAGGACGCCGACATCAAAATCCGGTCGGATGCCGGCTTGGTCACTCTCATGGGGACCGTTCCCGACGCGCGGAGCAGAGCCCGGGCGGTCGAGCTCACGCGCGGGGTGCCGGGCGTCAAGGAGATCCGCAACGAGCTCAGGTAGGAGCGCGAGCCGCCACGACGAGGGCACGAGCGTCGTGAGGAACGGGGCGCGCGCGGCGGTGTTCATTGCTCTCATGCTCGGCGCCGTCGGCTGCTCGAGTCCGTTGCAGGGTGCTGCAGGGGGCGGTCTCGACGGCCAAGTACCCGTCGCTGAAGCCGGCGCCCTTCGGGCCGGCGCTCCGGACGCCAGGGACGCGGAGTCCTCTCACGCCGCAGTCGTCCGCGTCGCGCTGACGTACGTCGGCGCGCCTTACAAGTGGGGCGGCGCCACGCCGGCGGGCTTCGACTGCTCCGGCTTCGTCCGCTACGTCTACGCCCAGGTGGGCATCTCGATGCCCCATAACGTGGTGAAACAGTATCGGTATGGAACGCCGATCTCCCGGGACCGACTCAAGCCGGGTGACCTCGTCTTCTTCGATCACCTTCGACACGACGGCATCTACATCGGCCGCGGCCGGTTCATCCACGCGCGGAATAGCGGGAACGCGGTGGAGATCTCCAGATTGGACGAGGCGTGGTACAGGAGCCGCTGGGTCGGTGGCCGTCGGCCCGTCGCCAGGACCGTGACGTTGGCGTCTCGCGTCGAGTCACGAGAAGATCCGCTCGACGAATAGCACGAGGCCAATGATGAGGATCGCGAGGGACGAGCTCGTGACCATTCGAGCCTCCCAGCGCGTCCGACGCAACAGGATCAGCGCGGGCAGCACCAGCGCGACGACGAGCGCCTGCCCGGCCTCGACCCCCAGGTTGAACCCCAGCAGCGACAGGACCAGCCCCTGACGTGGAAGGCCCAGCTCGCGCAGGGCCGCGGAGAAGCCGAAGCCGTGCACGAGGCCGAACAGGAAGCTGACCACCCACCGTCGCGGGACCGCCGGCCGGGGCGACAGGTTCTCGGCGGCGACGAGGGCGATCGACAGGGCGATCACGGCCTCCACGAGCCGGTCCGGGAGCACGACGACATCGAGCACGGCCAGCGCGAGCGTGACGCTGTGGGCGACGGTGAACGCGGTGACGATCTTGAGCAGCGACAGCATCCGGCCCCCGCGCAGGATCAGTCCGAGGAGAAAGAGCAGGTGGTCGTAGCCGCTCAGGATGTGCTCGATGCCGAGCAGGAAGAAGCTCACCGTCCCGCCGCCGACGGCGCCGCCGACCGCCACGCGCGTCTCGCGCGTCTCGGGCGTGAAGGCGAACTGCCCGCTGAAACCCGGGGCCTCGATCCGGGCGAGCGTGTGGTAGTCGGCGCCGAGGACGTCGAAGAGATCGTCGCGGATCAGGAGGTTGCGGACCGGATCGGCGCAGGCGAAGTCCACGACGAGGGTGACGCTCTCCCCCTGCGGCGGGGGCGGGCGGAGGAACCCCGGGCCCGCCTCGCAGCGCCTCCCCTGGGCGACCAGCGTGATCTTGTCGTGGATGAAGCCGAGGAGCCGGGCCCGGCTGGCGGCGCGGCCGGCGCGAGCGAGCTGGAGCTCCTCGGCCACCGCGGGCGGCAACGTCGAGGGCCAGAGTATCAGACTGTACCGGATGCTCCCGCGGCCGATCGTGATCGAGGCGTAGCCGTTGCTGCCACCGGTATGGGAGAAGGCCGGGCTCACGGCGGCGGCGACCGCGGTCAGGGCGAGGCCGGCGGTGAGCGCCCGCGCCGCGGTCATCGGCGACCCGCCGCGGTCGCCCGTTCCTGATCGGATTTGCCGCTGACGCTCTGAATCAACGCCAACAAATTCTCGATCTGATAGTTGGGGATGGTCGCCACGGTGGGACTTCCGACGGCCAGGACGTAACGGCTCACTGTATCCGGTGCGATGTCGCCGACCGCGTACTGGACGAATGGCTGCGGATCGTGTGGACGATAGACCAGGATGAGCGTCTCTGGCCTCGTGACCCCGTAGCTTCCTGGGGACGTCTTGAGCGCAAATTGTCGCTCGATGCGCGTCCGCCCGAACGCCGCAAACGCGCGCTCGATACGGACCGCCATCGCCGGATCGGCGTTATGTTGATGGGTGCCCTCCGATCCCGTGTGGATGCCGTGATAGAACCAGGCGCCCGCCGCGTCACGCTCGAAGCGATGGAGCGTCCCGGCATTGGCGACCTCGATCGCGCCGAGTTTGTCCACCGGCACGGGCAGCAGCATGCGCGGATCGGCATCGCTGTCGCGTGCCCCCTTCGGACGGACGAGATCGGTGTGCTCGATTGCCACGATCGCACCGACCAACACGAGGAACACCAGCCATACGGCGGCGAGCCTCCCGCGGATCACGCCCGGGCTCACCGCTGCCTCCACCACACCGCGGTGCCCACCACGGCCAGCAGTGCGGGAATGAGGATGACGGAAAGGAAGAACGTGCCCTTCATCTGGCGGTTGGTGAGATTGACCCGGGGCAGGTCCGAGGTGCGCGGCTGGATGCCGATCAGGTTTTCCTGTGCGGCCAGATAGTTCACCGTGTTGAGGAACAAGGTCCCATTGCCCATGATGTGGAAGAAGGAGTTGGTGGCGAAATCCGAGTCGCCAACCACGGCGATTCGGGATCGGCCCGCGACGGCTTCGGGCGCACCTTCTTTGCCGGGCTGTGCCGCGCCCGTGCGGCTGTTCTCCGGCCCGAGTGGGATCGCGGCGGCGCTCTCGGACGTGACCGGGCGCCGGAGCGCGATCACCATGAGCGTGTTCGGACCCGCCACGTCGCGTCCCTTGACGAACCCGACGCGGCCCCGCTCGGCCTGTCCCCAGCTGTTCTTGGATGAATTGATGAGCGGGACCACGGACGTACCTGGCACGCGCTGGGGCGTCGGCGAGAGCGAGCGCACACCCGGGAAGAACGTCAGGGGAAGGTCGCGCGTGATCTGATGGCGGTTGTAGTCGCTGACCGCAGGCGAGGAGACATCCGCCCAGAAATGGCTGGCCTCGTCGAGGACGATGTCGTCGTTCAGCACGATGCCGTACTCCCGGATCACCGGCTCCAACCCGGTACGCACGAACGGATCGAGCATGAAGAACGCGTTGCCGCCCTTCGAGAGATAGGCCCGTACCGCCGCCACCTCCGTCGGCAGCAGCGCCACTTTCGGCCCTACCACGACCAGCACCGCGCAGCGGGAGAGCTCGTCTCCCCCCTTCAGCAGCGAGATCTTCTCCGCCTTGTAGTTCAGCGTCTCCAGACCGTGGCGGGCCTTGGCCATCCCGTGACGCTCGTGCAGCACGTACTTGGCGCCCAGGCCGTGGGTAAGACCGACCGAACCCTCCATATGATCGTGAGATTCCATGCTGAACGGGTCCGGCTCGCCGTGGGCGTCAAGGAAGCACACGAGCTGCGTGGTGGCTCGTGACACACGCAGGATGCCGTTGGCGATGTCGGTCTCACTGTCACCGTTCACCTGCAGCTTGCGACCCTCGCTCTCCATGATCGCCGTCCCGGCGAACTGCACGCCGAGCATCCGGGCTTGGGCGGGGTTGAGCATGGGATCGTAGAGCTCGACGGTGACGCGCTTTGTCTGCTTGGCGATCAGCTCATAGAGCTCGACCGTCTCCCGCATCATCGGATCGTGGAAGAACACGATGTGTACCGGTCTGTCCAGCCGCCTGAGCATCGTCACCGTGGGCTCCGACAGCGAGTACCGCCGCGTCTCGGTCAGATCGAGACGGAACGGATAGAGCACCGAGAGGTAGGCCAGGGCGCTCAGCACACCGATCAGTCCGAGGGTGTACAGCGCGAGCTCGCCCCGGCGTCGCCGCATCAGCTCGCCCAACTCGGCGCGCAGGGCGACGGCGCCCCAGGCCGACAGCAGGGCCCCCGCGCCGGCGAGCACGGCGGTCCACACGACGGTCTCCAGGAGGATCGCCTGAATCGCCAGCGCCGTCGCGAGTAGGGCGACGCCCGACAAGAGAACTAGTCCGGAGCGGAAGGAGCGGTCCACCTCAGCGCCGCCACTGCAGATAACTGGCATTGAGGGTCAAGGCGATCGCGCACACGACCAGATAGAACATGACCCCGTCGCTTCGTACGAGCCCCTGGATGAAGTCGGCAAAATGCAGGGCGAACGACAGATAGCCGAACAGACTGCGCAAGGTGTAGGACGTCTGGAAACTCTGCAGGTGGCCGACGAACCAGAAGCCCAGCAGCACCGCGGCCGTGATCAGCGCCGCGACGATCTGATTCTGCGTCAAGGCCGAGAAGAACTGGCCGACGGCCAGGCAGGCCATGCCCAGCAGCACGAACCCGACGTAGCCAGAGACGATTGTCGTCGTCTCTGGGTTGCCGAACAGATACAGCGGGACGAGGTCGATCAGCGTGCCGCCGGTCATCAGCAGCAGCATCGTGACCGCGCCGAAGTATTTGCCCAGCACGATCTGCCAGGGCTTGAGCGGAAGCGTCAACAGCAGCTCCATCGTGTGGGCGTTGTACTCGGCGGAGAACAGCCGCATGGAGACCACGGGAATCAGCGTCAGCAGCAGGACGCCCATGTTCTGAAACGTCACGGCCATCGTGGCGTCACCGGTCAGGAAGATGTTGTACAAGAAAAAGTATCCTGCCCCCAAGAGAAACACCGCAACCACGAAGTAGGCGATCGGCGAACGGAAGTAGGTCGATAACTCTTTCTGATAGACGGCCAGCGTACCGCTCATGCGGCCTCGCCTCGGGAAGGCGTCTCCTTGACGTACCGTAGGAAGATGTTCTCCAGCGTGGGTTGCTGCCGCTCCAATCGGTGCAATTCCCAGCGGCCGGCCACGGCCCGGGCGATGAGAGCCTCCACGCCCTCCCGGGCGTCCACCTGGCATTCGACGCTCAGCACAGGGTGATCGCCGGGGGACGCGTGAATTTCCAGGGCGCTCACCCCCTGCACCGACAGCAGCTCCTCGCGCAACTCCTGTGCGGGCGCGGTCACCTGCAACGTCACCCGATTGGTCCGTTCCACCGCCCGCTGCAGCCCATTCGGTGAATCGATGGCCAACAGACGCCCATGGTTGATGATGGCGACCCGACGGCAGATCAGGGTCGCCTCGGCGAGGATGTGCGTGCTCAACAGCACTGCATGATCCTCCCCGAACGAGCGGATGATTTCGCGGGTCTCCTGGATCTGGCCCGGATCCAGCCCGGCTGTCGGCTCGTCGAGCAGGAGCACTTCCGGCTTGCCGAGCAGGGCCTGGGCCAAGCCCAAGCGTTGCCGGTATCCCCGCGAGAGCTTGTAGACCTCGTACCGGAACACGGTCTCCAGCCGGCAGGCGGCCGTCACCCGCTCGAGCTCCGCGCGGATAGCGGAGCGAGGCACCCCCTTCACCTTGGCTACGAAACGCAAGTAGGCCGAGACATCGAGTGTGTCGTAGAGCGGGGGATGCTCCGGCAGGTAGCCGATCTGCCGCGCGGCGTCCGCGTTCTGGGTCGCCATGTCGTAGCCTGCGACCGTCACCCGTCCAGACGTGGCAGCAGTGACGCCGGCGATCATCCGTAGGGTGGTGGTTTTGCCGGCGCCGTTGGGGCCCAGAAATCCGACGATCTCGCCGTTCTCCACGGTGAAGGAGAGGTCGTGGATGACGCGCTTGGAGCCGTAGCGCTTTGAGACCGATTCGAGGACGATGACTGCAGGCGAGGGCTTCATGATACGACCGGAGGCCCCCCGCCGCGGGGGGCCTCCTTGAAACGGAGTGAAATCGGCCTACTTATACCATCTATTGCCTTTTGCGGCGAACTGATCCTGATCGTGGGCGAAGAAGATCTCCGCATTCTCGAGGTCGCGGATCATCTTCAGCTTGTTGATGGAATTGTTGTAGTCCTTGACGCTGTAGTTGAGCCCGGCGGGATAGCCTTCGAGGTTCTCTTTCATCCAAATGGCGTCTTGCGACAGGACGAGCGTCTGCCCGCTGGCCAGCTTGACCCGCAGCGACTGATGGCCGAGCGTGTGGCCCGGCGTGCTGAGGACCGTCACGCTGCTATCGCCGAACAGATCGTAATCGCCTTCGAGCTCGAGGTAGTTGAAGTCGCGGGCAGGACCATCAAAGTCCGCCATCACGAACACTCCACCCTCCCGCTGGAACTTCTCCGGCCACCACGCCTGATACAGCTCCTTTTTTTGGATGACGTGGACCGCCTTCGGGAAGAGCTTGATGTTGCCGATGTGGTCCAGGTGGGCGTGTGAGGTGACCACGGCCTTCACCTTGTCCGTCGAGTACCCGAGCTTCTTCAGCTGCTCGTCGATGACGTCAGAGCGCTTCTGATTGGGCTTGAGGAACTCGCAGTTGCCCGCCACCCAATGACTCTTGCAGGCTCCGTCGGAGATCGCGGCGTTGTTTCCCGTGTCGAAGACGACCAGTCCCTTCGGGTGGTCGATGACCCACATGCTGACCGGAATCGTGACGTCGCGCGCCTTCTCTTTCGGGATCGATGGGATCAGCCCCTGGATGTTGAACGGGCCAAACATGCCGCTGGTGGTCCAGTACACCCCCTTCACTTGCGCCGAGACCGTGGACGGGGCCATGCACAGCATGCCCAGGAGAACTGCGGCGATCCCTAGCTTCCTCATGACGCGCCTCCTCAGTGGTGGGTGATCGTACGCACCCTTGCGCCCGACCCCTTGACCCACCGAGCCGGGAACATAGCGCGCCGTCTCTCAGCCTGTCAAGCCGTGATTTCCGATATTGGAGAGGGACCCCGGCTACCGGGTTGGCTGGATCGTCAGCTCGCCGGTCGAGCGAAGCGTGATGGCGTAGACCCGGTCCTTCCGGAGCCGGGTGGAGACCGCCTCGCCGTGCAGGGCCCGAACCCCGCGCCGCCGGGCCTCATCCGGATCGTTCGCCAGTTCCCAGAATTGCGCCCAGAGCTGGCGCTCAAACGCCGTCGGCGCCCGCTCCGCGGCGTAGCTCTGGGGCATCTGCCCCTCCCGGTCCAGCACGTCTCCGTCCGCGGGCCGGCGGCGGTCGGTGAAGATCCGCCGAAAGAGCAGCAGCGCCTTGCCCTTGAGCGCGTCACCGGCGGTCACGAACGTGTCCTCGAACTTGATGACGAGCGCGTCGACGTAGACCTCGTCGCCGTCGAGCGAGAGCTCCCGCGACTCCCCGACGGGGTCACTCTGAGAGTCGAGCTCGGTGAACCGGACGCGTGTCCGGACGTGCCCCTCGGGGCCGGGCCCCTGGTCCAGCACCACCAGTCGTGCGCGCCGCTCCGTGTACCGGAGGAGCCTGACCGCGGCCTCGAGGGCCTGGTTCCGCTCAGTCAGGGCGCGGATCTGGGCGTCGCGCTCCGCCAGCTGCCGCTGGAGCGCCCGTCCCGGAGCCAGGACCATCCGGTCCGCCAAGTAGACGCCTCCCGCGCCCGCGGCGACGAGGAGCAGCGTCCAGACGACCAGCAGGCGGGGTCCACTCATGGCCACCCCGTGTCCGTCGAGCTCAAGTCGCGCTTCTTGGCCTCGAACTCTTCCTTGCTGATCTCGCCGCGCGCATATCGTTGGCGGAGAATGTCGAGCGCCGGGTCGGATACCCGGCGCGCGCTCACTTTCATGAGCCATCGTAGGCCGAGGACCGCGCCGATGATGGCGAGGAAGATCGGGGTCAGATAGAGGAGACCCCACGCCACGAGCACGAGGAGCACGATGCCCGCCGCGACGGCGATCAATGGCCACCAGACTGGATGGACGGCGTCATCCCACACCGCAGCTCGCTCCTGTGCTTCCGCGATCAGCGAACCGGCGATCACCGCGGCCTCAACTGGAGGTCACGCTTCTTCGCCTCGAACTCCTCCTTGCTGATTTCTCCCCGCGCGTACCGCTGCCGAAGGATGTCGAGGGCTGCATCCGGCCCAGAGTCGCTGCCTTGCCTCACGAGCCACCGAATGCCGAGCACGATTCCTGCAATGACAAGTCCCCAGAACATCAGCATCCCGAGCATCATGAGGATTCCCCACGCCCCCATCATCCACCACATCGGATGCGTGCCCCACGCCCATTCGAAGGTATGCTCCTGCGCCGCTGCCATGCCCGGCGTGAGCCCGCCGATTGCGAAGCTGATCGCGGAAAATCCAAGTCGCTCAAACGTGCGACGGTTCATCACTTCATGGCACGTTAGCCGGTCAGAGCAGAGTGGTCAATCTGCACGCCGCCGTCGAGCGCCTCGTCACGGAGCCGGCCCCCTCCTATATAATCGCCGCGCGGTCGCCGTCATCGAGCCGTCATCAACGCGTCGCGTCGCCCGCGTAGCCTGGGAGGGAAACGATGCCCCTGCGGATCGGACTCATCACGGACATCCACCACGGGCCGGACACGGACGTCAGGATTGGCAGCGCGGCGCCCGAGCTGCTGGAGAAGTTCACGCGACGCATGCGGAACGATTTCCACGCCGACCTCATCGTGGACATGGGCGACCGCATCAACGACACGGACCTCGACGCCGACAGGCGACGGCTCGGCGACGTGCGGCGGATGCTCGAGGCGGCCGGGGTGCCGATCCTCTATGCCTGGGGCAATCACGACCTCCTCAACGTTTCTCCGCCCGAGGCGCGCGCGATCCTCGGCAAGAAGGCCGACTACGAGTCGCACGAGATCGGCGATTATCACATCGTGATCCTCAACTCGCAGGACCCGACCATCGAGCGGATCGGCGGCACCCTGTCGGACCCCCAGCTGGACTGGCTCGAGCAGGATCTGAAAATCGGCACCACCCCCGCGATCGTGTTCTGTCATCACCCGCTCGATGAGCAAGACCCGTCGCGGCACTGGTACTTCAAGGATCATCACGACCACGCGTGGGCGCACAATCGCGAGCGGGCGCGGAGGATCATCGCGGGCAGCCGGCGGGTAAAGGCTGTGTTCAACGGCCACATGCATCTCAACACCGTCGAGGTGATCGGCGGGGTGCCCTACATCACGCTCATGTCGCTGGTCGACGCCGGCATCACACGTGGCCCTTCGGGGTGCTGGGGCGAGATCACGCTCGGCGAGGACGGCAGCGTCGAAGTCAAGATTCGCGGACAGCTCTCCATCGCGGTGTCCTTCCGATGACAAGGAGATGGCGCATGAGGTTGCGACAGGGGATCGTGCTCCTGGTGGCGGTGCTGGGCCTTGCGCGGTCGGTGGGCGCCGCCGAGCCGGTGACCATCGAGTACTGGCACATCAACTCGCCGACGTTCGGTGGACCGGCGGCCAAGGAGCTGGTGCAGCTCTTCGAGGCCAAGCATCCGGACATCAAGGTCCTCGAGAAATTCCAGCCCGGTGTCTACACGGGTCTCATGCAGCAGCTGCAGGTCTCGCTGGCCGCCAAGCGCCCGCCTGCCGTCGCGCAGATCGGCTACAACCTCACCGCGTATGCCGCCGGGCAGTTTCCTCACGTGCTGCTCGACAAGTACCGCAAGGGCGATCCCGCGTTCTTCAAGGGCATCCCCGACAACATCATGGCGCTCGGCGTTCTGGGCGGCACCCTGCACGGCATTCCGTTCGGCGTGAGCACGCCGGTGATGTACTACAACGCCGACCTCTTCAAGGCGGCGGGGCTGAACCCCGATCAGCCGCCGCAGACGTGGGACGACTTGCAGCGGCAGGGCGCGATCATCAAGCAGAAGACCGGCAAGCTCGCCGTGTACCTGCAGCAGCCCAACGACGAGTGGATCGACCAGACACTGATCTGGGGTAACGGCGGCCGGCCGCTGTCGGAGGATGGCAAGCGCGTCGGCTGGGATGCGCCGGAGGCGATCGAGGCGATGCAGATGTGGCAGGACATGGTCAACAAGAGCAAGATCGGCGCGAACCTCACGTGGGAGGAAGGCCTGCAGGCCTTCCTGTCCGGTCACGTGGCGATGTGTCTGACGACGATCGGGCGTCAGGAGCATATGCGGCGCAACGCAACCGGCTTTCAGGTCCGCGCGGTGCCGGTGCCGCGCTTCGGCAGCAAGCCGCTGGCGACCGCCACCGGCGGCAACGTCCTCATGATCTTCGCCAGCGATCCCGCGCAGGAGAAGGCAGCCTGGGAGTGGATCAAGTTCGTGCTCTCGCCCGAGGGGGCGACCATCTGGACCAGGGGCACCGGCTACCTGCCGCCGCGCGCGGAGCTGGCGAACGACCCGCGCTACCTCAAGCCGTTCTTCGACGAGGCCCCGCTCATGAAGGCCGCATTGCAGACGTTCCCCTATGCCAAGCCATGGGTGAGCTTTCCGGGGCCGCGCGGGCTCGAGATCACCAAGATCCTCATCAAGGCGCGTGACGAAGTGCTCGAGGGCAAGCGTCCGGCCGAGCTCATCCTGAAGGAGGCCGCCCAGCAGGCCAACGCGCTGCTGCCGAAATGATGGACGCCACGGCGCTCGCCGCCGCCCCCGCGCGCGCCCGCACGCGCGCGTCGCGGCGGTGGCGTGGCGCCGTGGTCGGTCATCTCTATCTGGCGCCGGCGATCGTGCTCACCGGCCTCTTCGTGTACTGGCCGCTCGTGGCGAGCACGGTGCTCAGCTTCTATGATTGGAACCTCGTCTCGCCGACGTGGGCCGCCGTCGGTTGGCAGAACTACCGGGAGCTGATCGCCAGCCGCGCGTTCTGGATGTCGCTCGTCAATACGGGCAAGGCGGCCGTCGCCCTGACCGTGCTCACGGTGGTGGCGCCGCTGCTGCTGGCGCTGGCCGTGCAGCGCGTGGGTCCGCGCTGGCGCGACCTCTACCGCGTGGTGCTCTTTTCCCCGACGGTGATCTCGATGGCTATTGCGTGCGCGGTGTGGCTCTGGATCCTTCACCCGCTCTACGGCGTGCTCAACACGGCCCTGCGTCTGGTCGGGCTCCAGGGCCCCGCGTGGCTGTCCTCCAGCGATTCGGCGATCTGGGCCATCATCCTCGTGACCGTCTGGAAGACGTTCGGCTTCAACTTCGTCCTCTACATCGCCGGGCTCCTCGCCATTCCGCGGGAGATGTACGAGGCGGCGCGCGTGGACGGCGCCTCCGAGCGCCGGCTCGTCTGGCACATCACGCTGCCGCTCTTGGCGCCCACCACCCTCTTCGTTTTTCTGTCCACGTTCATCCTCAGCCCGCAGAACCTGTTCATCCCCACCCAGATCCTGACGCAGGGCGGGCCCAACGAGGCCAGCAACAACGTGGGCTACCTCGTCTACCAGCTGGGCTTCGAGTACTTCCGTGTCGGCTACGCCTCCGCCGCCGCCACGCTGATCTTCCTCGTGCTCCTCGTGCTCACCGCGCTGCAGTTCTACCTCGCGGAGCGCCGGATCCACTATGGGCGCTAGCGCGCGCGGCGTGCACGTGTTGCTCGTGGGCGCCTGTCTCCTCGTCATCTTTCCGATGTTCTGGATGTTCTCGACGGCCCTGAAGCCGCCGCCGGAGATCTTTGCCGGCACCTTCCGGCTCTGGCCGTCGGCGCCGACGCTGCAGAACTTCACCACGGCGCTGACCCAGGTTCCGATGCTGCGCTTGTTTTGGAACAGCCTCGTGGTCGCGGTGGTGGTGACAGCGGCGCAGGTCTTCACCAGCGCGCTCGCCGCCTATGCGTGCGCGATCCTCCGGGTGCCGGGACAGCGCGTGTGGTTCGCGCTGTTTGTGGCGACCATGATGGTACCGTTCCAGGTCACGATGATTCCCAACTACCTGCTGATGGCGCGCTTGGAGCTGCTCAACACCTACACGGCGCTGATGGTGCCGCAGGTGGTGACCGGCTACGGGATCTTCATGCTGCGGCAGACGTTCAAGAATCTGCCGACCAGTCTCGTCGAGGCCGGGATCCTGGACGGGGCGACCTCGTGGCAGGTCCTGTGGCGCATCGTCGTGCCGACCGCGCGCACGGCGCTGGCCGCGCTGTCGGTGCTCTTCTTCATCAACACCTGGAATCAATACCTCTGGCCGTTGCTGGTCGCCAACGACAAATACATGCGCACGCTGCCGGTGGGCATGCAGGAGTTCGTCAGCCTCGAGGGCGGGACGAACTGGGGCCCGCTGATGGCCGCCGCCACCATGGCCATCGTGCCGGCGCTGCTGGCCTATGTTGTCGCGCAGCGTTACGTGCTGGAGAGCTTCGTCACCGCCGGGCTCAAGGAGTAGGGAGGAGTTGTCGCTCCTGGCATGAGAGAGCTCTTCTCATCGTGGCCGCGCGGCGGGTTGAAGAGAGCGGCCTCTCGCTGCTCGACCTGGACGTCGCCGCTCTCTAGCTCGCGTCCTTGAGCCGGGCCGCCGCGTCCGGGCGTGCGGTTGACACGCGCGACGCTCAGGCCTAAAGTTTCGCCAGCAACGGCGCGTCCGAGCGCGGCAGGCCGTCCTCGGGAAAGAGAGGCGATGGAGCCCGATCAGGAGCAACTGGATCGCATCGGCCGGGAGCTCGCCACCCAGCCGCATCCCCTTCATGCTCTCGCTCTTCTGCTGACCGAGGCGCGACGCCTGACGCGCGCGGAAGCTGGCACGATTTATCTCCGCAAGGGCGACAAGCTGCACTTCGCTGTCGTCCAAAACGACGTCGTGGTGCGGCAGTTCGGCGAAGACGAGCTTCGGCGGCGCTTCGCTGATCCCCCCCTGAGCCTCGCCGGTCCCAGTATCGCGGGCTATGTCGCACTCACCCGCGCAAGCCTGCGGATCCCCGACGCGTACGAGATACCGGCGGATCGCCCGTACGGGTTCGACCGCCAGCGGGATGCGGAGAACCGCTACCGAACGCGCTCAATGCTGGCCCTGCCCATCCAGGACGCTCGAGGCGGAGTGTTCGGAGTCTTGCAGCTTATCAATGCGCTGAACGACGCCGGTCAGATTGTGGCCTTCAGCAGCCCGAGCGAAGACATCGCGGCCGCGTTGCTCACGCGTCTGGCGCGTTCGATGCTGCCCGCGGACTCGCCCTGAGGTCAAGAACCGGCAACAGGTGAAGGCTGCAGCGGGGCTGCGCATGGCGCACCTGGCCACAGAGACGCCAGCACTACTCCGCGTCTCATTTGCCTCCCCCCTTGAATCTCATTGGAGCGTCCTTGGGTCTGGCACCCTGCGCCACGCCAGATCACCTGATCGCGCGTTAATCGCCCATCACGAGGCCACCGTCCACTTTGATCGCCTGCCCGGTCATGTAGTCGGAGTCGGGGCCGGCGAGAAACAGAACAACACCCGCGACGTCGTCCGCCGTCTCCGGACGGCCGAGCGGAATCGGCGCCGTACGTCGCTTCCACGCTTCGCCCTCCGGCCAGCCGCGTAATGCGTTCCACTCCCGATCGATCTGATGCCACATCGGGGTGTCGACGGCGCCCGGACACACGCAGTTCGACGTGATGCGCTCGCGCGCGAGCTCCTGCGCGGCGGAGCGCGTGAGGCTGACGACGCCGGCTTTCGACGCGCTGTACGGCGTCATCAACGGATTGCCACCGCGATACGCGGCGATCGAGGCGGTCTGGATCAGCTTGCCACGGAGCTCCGACCCCGTCATCGGCTTCTGCTCGCGCATGCGCCGGGCGACGGCCTGCATGACGAAGAACACGGCACGCAGATTCACATTCAGCACGCGATCCCACTCGGCCGCGGTGACGTCGAGCAGCGGCTGGAGACGGATCACGCCCGCGTTGTTGAAGAGCACGTCGAGCCGTCCGAAGCGACGATACGGCTCGTCGACGAGCCGCGCGAGGTCGTCGGCCCGCGTGATATCCGCGGCGACCGCGACCTGACCGAGCTCGGCGGCGAGATTCTCGACCGCGGTCTTGTCGATGTCGGAGAGGACGAGCCGTGCGCCCTCACGTGCGAGCCGGCGCGCGGTGGCAGCCCCGATACCGCCCGATGCGCCGGTGATCAGCACCGTCCGTCCGTCGAGTAGACTCATCGCTACACTCCGAAGATAGACTTGGCGCCGGCCGGCAGCTCACCAACGGACTTCACATTCGCGGTCTTGTCCCAGAATCCGGGCGGCGCCATGTCGAAACCTCCTCGGCGCGACATGCGACCGATTGTACGCTAGCGCGGCTCCACATCCGGGGGGCTCGGACTACCTCCGGGCGGCCGTCGAACTACTGGCGGCTCCTGGAGGCGTTGCACTACACTCTGACTGCACTCGGACGCCAGATCCCGGCGCCCGACGTTCGGCAAACGATTGACGCGCCTGTAGCTCAGTTGGATAGAGCATCTAATCGTGGGGGCGACACGGAGCCTCTCGGTAAGTCGGCGACTCATATTCCGAACGATCCCATCCAGGCGCGGGCTTCCTCGATGAGTGTTCGTGGTCGGACGATGCGCACTCCTTCCCTTGAACGGAAGTGTCGGACGTTGTGGGTGACGAGGAGTCGCGCTGCGGCGCCGATTGCCGCGGCGAGGATCGGGATGTCCTTCGGGTCGGCAAGCTCACCCGCCCGTTCGCGGTCGCGTGCGGTCGAACTGTGGATCTCAATTCGGACCGCGCGGAGGAATTCTTCGAACAGCGGAACCAAACTGCCGCCTGCGACGGGGACTGTTCAGCCCACTGGCGGGATTCTACGTCTTTGTCTCGGCCTTAATCACTCGGATACGGCGATGGCATCGAGAACACAGAGCGTCAACGGTTTCAAAACCGTCGGCCCGGTGCAGACCCAGCGTGATCATTGTGGTCGCGTGGAGTGGCACCCCAAGGCTCGAGGCTAGGCACTCAGCGCAAACGTAGTCAGGATGCTCCTTGAGAAATTTGATCACGCCGTCGCGAAACTCTAACATAGCGCACCAGCCTGGTGCTGGCCACCGACGCAAAAGACGCACCAGATTCTCGCTCCGGGTAAATAGCCGCAACGGTGTTCTCAAATCTTCTCGCCTGTCAGCGAGGTGTCGAACCAGAAGGGATCTGACGTCAGTCGTCCGACGTGCAGACGAATACGCAGCGCGACGCCCGAAGGCCCGACGCCCAGCCAGGCTCAGTCCAGCTCGACAGGAATGTAGAACCCTCCGGTGAGCAGGCAAAACTCGCCCACATCTTGTCCACATCTTCACAGTTATCCACACCCCCAAATTTGCACGGACTGACGCCGGTTCGCGAGTGCGATCGGCAAAACCGACGGTCTGTCCACCTATCGCGGCGCCGAGGCCGGAATTCGCCGATCCCACGAGGGCGCGGGCACCGCGCAGCGCGTGCACCGGCATTTGATGCGGGGAAACGAAGCCTTGACTGTCGTGATCACGAGGCCTACCAGGTTGGTCTTACGGTGAACTCAACGATCGAGTCGTCTGTCGAAGACGATCCATCACCCGGTCAACCTTTTTGGCTGAGGAGGGCATGGAGGCTAAGCGGAAGCCACTGGCAAGAGTCGAAGGACGTCGCCGGATGCGGCGCAGCGCTCTCACGATCGCGTGGCGCGGCACGCCAAGCCTGGACGACTGGGTGGCCTACATTGTGGGGACGACGTCGAAAGACGTCATCCTTGCCGATCACGTGTCTGAGCGGAAGGTGAAGCACCTCCTGTTCCGTTTGGAGACGATGTCGAAGGAGGAAGTCCAGAAGATCGCGAAGGGCTGATATTCCGCGGGGGATCCCGCCAGATTGTTCTGAACAGAAGGGGCAGCATCATGGGGGCATCGGACAATCGGACCCGGTCCGGCGACCTCTGCATCGTGGCGACCCACCGGAAGGATCTCTACCATGTCCTCAGGAAGGAGTTCGCGGACAACGAGAACATTAAGATGATCCTGGACCGCCGCCACGGCGAGCGCCGGGCGTTCCGGAGCGCCACCGAGGACGAGCGGCGCCGGAACGAGCGACGCGTCAGCGACGAAAGCTATCTGCTGAACACGCTGGGCGTCGTTTTCGTCTCGAGGGCGCACGTTGAGCGAGTGGCGCACGATGACAGAACTTGAGCGGCTCGGAGGAGCCCTGATCGGCTTCGCGCTTGGGGAGGTGGCGAGCGGCGCGCTCCTTGGGCTCGGCGGCGTCTCTCTTACCAAGCGCCGTGCTCGGAGAGCCGAGCGGCTGGCCCAGAAGACGATGCCCAGAGCGAGGACGCCAATAGCGAGGATGCGCGAGGCTGAAGCGCGTTGAGGGCCGGCCTCATCGGGACGCAATCTGTGTTAGAGTGCCGCTGCCAGCCACTGTGGCCCCTAGGGTTGACGCAGCCAGCGTGCGTCGAGACCCGGTGACGAGGCGTAGCCTCACCCCTCCTTCACCCGGGGGGACACCATGCAGACCATCTACGATCGACTCACCTTCCTCCTCCGCGCGTACAGGACCATTCGCTTCTGTGACAACTGCCTGGCGCTGAAGATGGGGGCCTTCCCCCGAGAGGTGCGGGAAGCAGTGGTCTTGATCGGTGACGGGTTTCAAATTTCTTCTGGAAGATGTTCCGAATGTCTGCAGGACAAAACGGTTGTGCGCGCCCTTGCAGCCTGACCTGATTCATCGTTAGCGGCTACGGCGAGCGACGCGCAGGAGAAGCAACGCCCGCGCGCCGGATGTGACTCCGGAGCGCGAGCGCTTTCTTGAACTGCCCGCGCATCGCCCGTCCTGATTGTCTATACCGTCTCCGTCTCCTTCCTGTGCTACCCTCTGGGTGCCTGCACCCTGGCCTTAAGGGTTGACGTTCGGGCGTCGGGACCCCGGTGAATCTGGCGTTCTTCCGTTGGCCTGCTTACCCAGGAGGCCACGTATGGACGCGTCAGCCCTCCGGCTCCTCATCAAGCAAAAGCTCCAGGACGGTCGCCTACCGCATAGCAGCATCACAAGGGTCTGGAGTGGTCCGAGCGACGGGGAAACCTGTGACGCCTGCGAGCTGCGTATCACGAAGGATCAGTCGGTCACGCAGGTGACGCTGACGGATGACAGGGGAGCCAGGCCGGCCCTTCCGTTTCACGTCGTGTGTTTCCATCTCTGGGATGTCGAGAGGTGTGCTGTGTAGCTGCCCGCGCGGGCCAGAGGCGAGCGGCGGTCGCGCTCGTTGTTGGCACCGGCTCTTGCATCATTAAGGACGCTAATCGGCATGGCACGGAGAAACCAGAAAGAGCGCGAGCCGCGCCTGGTCAAGGCGCGGACCGGAATCGACGGGGTCGACGAAATCACCGGCGGGGGGTTGCCGCGTGGCCGCACGACATTGCTGACCGGCCCGGCGGGGTCCGGCAAGACCGTGTTGGCTCTCCAGACGTTGGTGAACGGCGCCCGGCGGTTTGACGAGCCCGGCATTTTCGTCACTTTCGAGGAAGGTTTCCAGCAGGTCGTGGCCAACGCCGCGTCCTTTGGCTGGGGAATCCCCAGTCTCGTCCAGAAGCGGGGGCGGAGGAGCCCGCGGCTGGCGTTCGTCGACGGGCGGCTGTCTCCGGGGGCAGTGCAGGCTGGCACGTTCGATCTGAGCGGCTTGGTCGCCGCGGTCGAGTTCCGGGCCAAGGAGATCGGCGCCAAGCGGATCGTGTTCGACGGGATCGACGTCCTCCTCGTGATGCTGAACGATCCGCGAGTCGAGCGCGGGGAGATGTGCCGCATCCACGACCTCCTCGAACGGACCGGCCTGGCGGGCGTCGTCACCATGTCGACGGCAGGCCTCGAGCCCCCCCGCAGTTTCATGCTGTCGCTATCCGACTGCATCATCCAGCTGACCCACCGTCTGGCGGAGCGCGCCTCGATCCGCGCCTTCAGGGTCGTCAAGTACCGCGGCTCCCCATTCGTCGCCAACGAGTTTCCCTTCGCCATCGCGTCCGAGGGCATCGAGGTCGCCGACTTCGGCACCCCGCCGAAGTACCGCGTCTTCGCCGAGCGGGTGTCGACCGGTATCCCGCGTCTCGACGACATGCTGGCCGGTGGATACTTTCGGGGAAGCACGGTGCTGGTGACCGGCATGCCCGGAACCGCCAAGACCACGCTCGCCGGCGCCTTCGTCGCGGCGGCTTGCGCCCGCGGTGAGCGTGCGCTCTACATCACGTTGGACGAGCAGCCGGCCGAGATTCTCCGCAACCTGGCATCGGTGAGCATTCGCCTCGAGCGGTACGTGCGGTCGCGACTGCTGGAGATCTACGCGGATCAACCCCAGGCGACCAGCCCGGAGGAGCAGTTCGTGCTCATGCGGCAGCGGATCCGCGCGCACCGACCCAGCACGCTGGTCATCGATCCTATCTCGGCGGCGATCAGGATGGGAGGGCAATCCACCGTCTTGGGGGTGGCTGAGCGGCTGCTCGCGATGGCGAAGTCCGAGGGGATAACGACACTGTGGACCAGCCTCTACCAGGGGAGCGAAGAGGCGATGGAAGGCACGCCGCTCCACGTCTCGACCGTGGCCGACGCATGGATCCATCTCTCGTACCGAGCCGGGCGAGGAGAACGCAACCGCTCGTTGACGGTCATCAAGTCGCGCGGCACCGGACACTCGCACCAGGTGCGCGAGCTGATACTCGATGATCAGGGGGTCGACCTGGCCGACGTGTACACCGTCGGCGGCGAGGCGTTGATGGGCACCGCGCGCTGGGAGAGGGAACGCGTCGAGGCTGCCACGCAGCGGGACGTCGAGGAGGACGAAGCGCGGAAGCGCCGGGAGCTAGAGACCCTGGCGGCGGAGATCCGGGCGCAAACGGAGGGGCTGGAGCGCCGCCGGGAGAGTCTGGCCGCCGAAATGCGATTGTTGGACCAGAGCATAGCGCGCCGCCAGCGGAATGAAGCAGGACGGCAACGGGAAGTCCGCGCGCGGCGTGGCGGGGAACCGGGGTCCCGTGCCGGACGTGGGAAGGGCCGCAGCGCCCCAACCGACGACGGACGATGAGGAAGAGACCCGACCGACGCGAGCCCTTCGTGGTACGCCTGTACGTGGCGGATCGGGAGTCGACAGCCGTACGCGCGATCGCCAACCTCGAGGCGTTGTGCCTTGAGTTCCTACCCGATGGTTGTGAGCTCGAGATCATCGATATCCTGCGGGAGCCGCAGCGCGGCCTGGACGACAACATCATGGTCACACCCACCTTGATCAAGCTCGCCCCCCCGCCGGCCCGCCGGATCTTCGGCGACTTGAGCAATCGGGCGCGCCTGCTCGACGCGCTGGGGCTTACCGGGCTGGAGCTCTCGCCACCACTTGGAGAGGACGCGACTAAAACACACCGCCTCTTGAGCCGAGCTTCGCGAGAAACCTTGCCAGGAACCTAAGACCGTGACATCTTTTCCCCGAAAGTGGAACGGTCCCTACGTTACGAGCGAGCCCTTTCAAGTTGTGGGAGGGGGTGACCGCAGATGTCGCTGATGTGTTCAATCGCAGCATGTAAGGCAAAAGCGGGGATGTGCACGCATGAGAAGATGACGGCGGCTGTGATCGCGCTGCTCGTCGTTGGCTTTGTCGTGGCGAAAGGCTTTAGCCTCTTCTAGGGATCCGCCGGGGCCGCGGGAGACGTCAGATCGAAAGCGCCAACGAGTAGCCCACCGGTGGAGGTCATTCAGCTGCGCGATTATGGCCGTCGCGTGCGTGCGGGTGTCCATGGGCAGCGGGTCCACGACCAGATCGCCAAAGCGTTGAAAGCCTCCAGCCGCGTGCGCCTCGATTGTGTTCGCGCACTGCAGTACAAGGGTCGAGGCGAGCATCGTCAAGGCGTTAAGCCAAGCGGCACCGCTCGGCGGGCTTCTCAGCTTTGCCGGACGCCGTGACGCCTCCTGAGATATCAACTGATAGATCCCCGGACGCCTGGCGGGAGGTCCGCCGGCACACGCCGGGGCGGCTGGCCGAGGCGAGCCGGTTGCAGCGCGCAGCGCGGCCGCGCAAGCCCCGAAGGCCCATCAGCGGCGAGTGCGGTCAACGACGTCCGATATCGTTTAGATCGAACGCGAAGCGGGAGCCCGAGTTCGTTGGCTTACCTTCTTGTGAAGCGCTCGATCGCAACGCACTCACCCTGCATGCCTCAGACGAGGTGTGCCCATGACACACTTGCTCTTCCATGATCGCCTTGCTTCTGACCGGGTGCGGGTTCACCTCGACTTCTCCCGGTTCAGAAATTAGAAGTCAAAGCCGACGCGTCGAGCCGCGATTTACAGGACGTGCATACGACGATTGTCGTGAACTTTTCTCTTGATCGCAGCAAATGTCACGAAGTCGTGAAAACCGTAGGGGCTGATTTTGGCCCTCTCACGGGTTGACCCGCGCCTCGTAACTAGCGAAGATACGAGCACGCGCCTGTAGCTCAGTTGGATAGAGCATCGGACTTCTAATCCGAGGGTCGCAGGTTCGACTCCTGCCGGGCGCACCAAAAAAA
>Ga0137418_10001110_pt1 | contig 24623 bp, 24 predicted proteins | sample CZODoug3_1_2_16f_FD_122242 | JGI IMG/M metagenome (GOLD analysis project Ga0137418, IMG submission 122242) | Vadose zone soil fungal communities from Angelo Coast Range Reserve, California, USA - CZODoug3_1_2_16fungal (Hybrid Assembly) | ecosystem: Environmental > Terrestrial > Soil > Vadose...
CTTCGCTCCTTGCGGAATGGGCACGGCTATGAGCGAGTAGTCACCGCGGAGCGTCGCCGTCGGCGTCGCATCCACCTGGGCGTGCCAGTCGGGATACCAGTTCTCGGATACGAGCAGGTAGCTCGGCGCTGGCGGCGCCGGATCGAGCGCGATGGACATCCGCCCCGGCTCCCACTTCGTCACGGTCGCCCGGGCCGGACTGGGGTTCGGCATCGTCGTCATCGGGAGGGGGTTCACCGGGGCGTCGGGCGTGAAGAGGAGCACACGGTCGGGATCGAACCGCGGGTCGTAAATCGTGGCGAGGATCGCGCCGGAGTCCCCCTTGATCGCCGCCGGCACGACGCGGGCATACGAGGGAGCCCGGTCGGCCTCATACAGGTATCCCCGTCCGCCGGGTGCCGTCAGCGTCGGCCCGAGGACTTGATGGTATCCCGGGACGCGCGCCGAATCGCCCAGCGTAATGAACCGCACGGCGAGCAGATTCCAGAGTTGAGGGTGAAGCAGGTAGCGCAACTCGTTCTTCCCACCCAAGAGATCGTCGTAGTAGCGGATCTCGTTGCCGTGGTAGCCGAGCACCTGCGGGATATTGTGCTTCATCAGCACCGTGCCGGGGTATACGGTGCCCGGACGGAGAGGAGGATCGAGGACGCGGTATGGCACCGAGGTGCGCTGGATCTGCTCGATGACCGCGTCCCGGCGGTACAACTCCTGTTCCGGCCGGCTCCAGATCCAGTGGCTGCGAACGCTGAACCAGAGATCGGCACCGATGATCAGTACGAGTGCCGTGGCGAACGCACGCGTGCTCACCTTGCCCGAAAAGTAGGTGAAGGCGAGGCCTGCCAACCCGGCCAGCGCTGCGGCGCTGCCGAGCGCCCCCCACAGGATGCCGGACTGGGCCGCCGCGGCGGCGGCCTCGAGGTCGCGAGGGGACTGCGCTGCGTGGCTGCGCGCGAAGGATTCTGCTATTGCGCCGAAGACACCGGTGACGGCCAGCAACGCGATGAGCGCCGCCGCGACAAAGCTGATGAGCGGGAGCCGCCGACCTTCGCGCCGCTCGAGCCGTTCGGCCCCGAACGCGGCGAATGCCGCAACCACGAAGGCCACGACGAAGAACGCCATCCCCGGCGCGCGCGTCTGCTTGACGTACGGCATCACCGCCCACCAGACCCTGTAAAACGGCGTCGCCGCCCCCAAGGAAATCAGCAGGAACAGGGCGCCGATGCCGAGCAGCCAGCGAACGAGGCGCCGGCGCTCCCCTCCCCCACTGACGCCCAGGACCGCCAGCGCCACGACGGGCAAACCGAGATACTCGCTGTGCAGCTTCAGTGCGTTGGATCCCCAATAGGTCTCCCACACGCCGGTGAACCCCGAGACGAAGAACTCGGGGATGTGTTCCCATGGGATCGCGTACGACGTAGCGGTGGCGAATCCCCCCGCCATCCCCTCGGCACGCGGCGAGTACGGGAGGTACGCGTAGAACGGCAGGATCTGGATCATGGCAACGCCGAAGCCGAGCAGCACGGCGCCGAAGGCGAGCGCGAGTCCGCGGTAGGCGTCGCGCCTCGTGAGCCCCTCGGGTTCGCCAAAAGCGAGATACAAGGCAAACACGCCTGCGACAATCAGACTGTAATAGGTCATCTGGTAATGCGGACTGAGCAGTGCCAGCGCCACCGCGATGCCAAGCAGGACGTGGCCCCCCCACTGCCGGCGCCGCACGCCCAGGATGAGCGCGATGAGCATCAGGGGAAGGAGGGCGCTTACGAAGAGTTTGCCATCGTGGCCCGGTTGCACGAGAGAGGCCACGACCCCACTGAGTTGATATGCCGTTCCACCGGCGACCGCACCCAGCCACGACACTCGGAGCAGCTGGAGAAAGCGATAGGCCAGGAAGCCCGCCAGGACGTAATGGGCGACGAAGCCGATGTTGATCGCGGTGGCCGTCGGGAGGACGAGCCGCAGCCAGGCTGTCGGGTAGTAGACGTCGCCGAAGCCTGCGGCGACCGGGACCCCCCCCATCATCTCCGGGTTCCACTGCGCGACGTGACCAGTGGCGCGCCACATCGCCGCTCCCCACGCGCGCAGCGCATAGCCCGTGGCGTACATGTCGCTCGCGGGCCCCGCCAAGAAGTGGCCGGTCCACATGGGGAGCGAGAGAATGGCCACCCAGAGGCAAAGGAAACCTAGGGCCGCGAGGTGTGGCCGACTCGGTGTGTAGCCCACGGGAACGCCGTTCAAGCGCTTTCTCCTTCAGAAGGCCGACGTCTGGACGCGAGCAGAAACGGCAACGCTCCCCCCAGCTCCGTCACCGTCATGAGCACCCGGTGTGCCAGCGCCACCGCCACGGCGAGCTTTGGACCGAGCGGGGCCGTCAACAGCAACACGAACGTGGACTCGCGCGGGCCGATCCCCGCGGGCGCAAACACCGCCACCGATCCGACGAGATACGAGCTGAGGAACACCGTCGTGGCTTGATACCACGACAACTGCGCGTCGGGAAGCAGGCCGCGGACTAGACACACGAATGCCGCGCCATAACCCGCCCACGCCGCGACATTGGCGGCGACGGCAGCGACCATCACGCCGGGCGGAATGGGCCGCAGCGGCGGGACGGAGCGCGGCAGCAGCCGCTGGACCAACCGTAACGCGGGCGGCCAGCTGAGCGCGGCGACCGCCAGCGCGGCCGTGACGCCGAGGGCGACCGCCGCGATGGCCAGCGCGGGCGTGATTGTGCCGAGGCCGCGGGGCGCGGTGACGCTCAACAGGACGATCGCGCTCGCGAAAGATAGCGCCGGGAGGACTACAGCGGACGCCACGGCCGCCGAGGCGTCCACGCCCGCTCGCGCGGCGAGCGTCGCCACGCTCGCGATGGACCAGACCTTGCCCGGGATGTACTTCGCCAGGTTCGAGATCATACAGATGCGGGCGGCATCGACGTAACGCAGGCGCTGGTGGAGGCTGAGGACGGTCCAGCGCCAGGCCTCGATCAGCACGGCATATGTCAGCCAGACCAACGCGAGGCTCGCCAGCAGCCAGCCGGGCGACGGCGTCCAGTGGATCGGTTGCGTCTGGAAGGCATCCCAGTTCCGCACCAAGGAACGTCCGGCGAGGCCGATGACGAGCAGTGCGAGGACGAACTGTAAGGTCTTCCACCACGTCCACCGTTTAGCCACCGTGCACGGCCGGCCACGGGTGCGTCTCCACCGCTTTTCCGTCGCTGCCTTCGAGCGCGAGCGGGACGGCGGCCGAGCGGCTGGCTACCAGGCGGACCGTGCCCTCCGGGGACACCGCGGCTGCGCGGACGGAACGCCGGGCGGTGCGCCACTGCACGATCTCTGTGAGCGAACCGACATAGGGGCGCTCGGCGACGATCGTTTGCACCAAGTGCCTGTAGGCCTCGGGGGCCCCCGGATAGCCCAGGGCGGGAGTGAGATTGGGATGCCAGAGCCCGACCCACAGACCCTCCACCTCGCGGCACACGCGGGCGAGCTCCAGTGCGTCCTCGACCCACGCCGCGGGATCTTCGACTCGGGCGTACTTGCTCAGGGCGCGGTCCATCCAGATGAGGGGGACCTCGTCGACCGGGAGCGGTGTCTCGCCGCTCGGGTCCCAGCCGGGAACGATATCGGCAGCTCCGAGACGGAATCCATTCCGATCATGGAATCCGAGCGTGGCATCGTAGGAGAATCCGGCGGTCGCCATCGCACGCTGTGTCGCGCCCGGGCGCAAGCGGAGGAAATGCTGCCGCACGCCGGCGGGGGTCCGGCCGATGAGCGCGGCCAGACGGTGTCGCTGCGCGGCGAACTCGGCGGCGTCCACCAGCGTGGCGAAGCTGCCGTGCAGCCCGATCTCATGCCCACCCTGCCCCACCGCCTCGAGGATGCGCCGAGCGGCCCGTGACTCGGGGAGATACGTCAGGTCCCCTGCCCGCACCGTGGCGAAGGTCGGCGTGCCGCAGAGCACGAACCAGGTGGAGCGGACGCCCGCGCCGGCCTCGAGAGCGAGCAGCTGGTGCACGCCTGCCCAGATGGGGTTTCGCAGCAGCGAGCCCACGGCGGCGGCCAGGGCGCGCAGCGCGCGGCCCGGGGCGCGGTGCCTGGTGAGTTCGACCAGACGCAACAGCGTGAACAGCGGCCACCACGCGACGATGTCGAGGTCGTGGGTGAAGGCGGCGGCCCAGCGTCGGCCCTGCGGCCAGGGCGCGAGCAGCCGGATCGGCCGCCGGCCGGCCACGGCCACGGCGGCATTGCGGAGCGCGACACCCAGGCGGCTGACGACGGGTTCGCGAAACCGATCCGCGCGTACCAGCGGGTTCGCGTCGGGGGGGACGCGCGGCGTGTGGTTGCCCGACACGGCACCGAACTCCGCCGCCCCGCCTGCGAGCTCGGCGACGTGGCGGAGCAACGCGCGGGACACCCCGACCGCTCCGTCGGACCGCTCGAGACTCCACGTGCCGCGGACGAACCCGTCGAAGCTGTCGTGCCGATCGGCCGCCGGGTCGCGCAGCACGAGCCGGACAACGTCGGCAGCCTGGTCATCGACGGGCAGGAGACGCGAGGCATCGAGCAGGACCGAGAGACCGTATTGTTCGCGCGCCCCCCCCTCCCCCTCCAGCCGGTCGCGCTCCGGCGGCACTCGAATCACGACCATCCCTCTGTCGGCTGCAGGACCCGGATGGTCTTCGCGGGCTGCCCGGCGACGACGTGCAGGGGCGGCACGTCTTTGGTGACGACGCTCTGCGCCCCGACGATGGCTCCGCGACCGATGGTGACGCCGGGGAGCACGATGACGCCCACGCCGAGCCAGGCATCCGATTCGATGACGATCGGGGCGCGCTGGACCGGGGCGAAGGGGCGGATGCGCGAGTTATTGGGATCGGACGCCGTGACGAGGGTTACCCGCTGGGCGATGCTCACGCGGTCCCCGATGGTGAGGTTCCCCCGATCCGCCAGGATTTCGGAGATAAGGATGTCATCCGCGATGTAGACGTCGCGCCCGATTGTGAAGCCGCACCAGCGCAGCAGCTGCACGCGCCACGCGGGGAAAAACGCGTTGCGCGCCCACCTCTTCAGGATCTTCTTGCGGAGCCGCCAGAAGAACGTGAACAAGATCACCCCAGATAGCGGTACAGGACCGAGCCGAGCCGCGCGACCGGGGCCGGCAGCACGGACCACAGGCGTGCGCCGAGAGCGAGGAGTCCGCGGTCCCGTCGCGCCATGGTCAGCCCCGCGGCATCGGGCCAGTAATCATACGCGAGCGGCACCGCTTCTGCACCCCAACGCAGCTTGAACTCGGCCAGCGAGGTCTGCTCGGGGGCCGAGCGACCGAGATCAAGCGCGACGCCCGCCGCCGCCGCCCGCTGGAGGCACTCCCACAGCAGGACGTGCGTCGGGCGGTACTCCTTCACCAACGCCGGGTCGGAGGCGCTCAACGCGTAGACCCAGTCGCGCGGGCCCTTGAACAGCACGAAGCCGGCTGCGATTCGCCCGTCCGGCACGCGGGCCAGCAGGAGGTCGACCAAGCCCGCCTGTTGCAGGCGGCGACAGGTGCCCAGGAAAAACCGTCGCGGAGGGGCCGGCACGCCGTGCGCCTGTTGGGTGCGTTCCTCGAGCCGCGCCATCACGCGCCAGTCGTCCTCGGAGGCGCCGTCGATCACGGTCACGCCGGCACGCTGCCCCTTCCGGATCCGCTGTTGCGTACTGGTCACGTGCAGCCGTTTCCACACCGCCTGCTCTCCCCCGTCCGTCGGGATGCGGTAGGTGGTGTAGCGGGTGCTGCGGACAAACCCCGGCGCCGCCGGCCAGCGGGTCCCGAGCTGCTTGATCTCGACGCGGCGGATCCCCCGCTCCACCGCCACGTCCCGGGCGGCCAGGACCAGGGCGTGAGCCGTCTCGGCGGTCGCCGCCATCGGTCCGGCGACGAAGCTGAAGGGCAAGCTCACCAAGCGCCGCCCGCCGAGGAGCGATGGGACCTCGGCGAGTGCCAGGCCACCCACGGCAGCGGCTCCGTCGCCGGCCACTAACCAATGCACCGGGTAGCGAAAGCAGCCCGCGATCTCCGTGATCCAGCGGGCATCATGATAGAACGAGCCGAGGGTGCGCGCCAAATCGTCCCAGGCGGGGGGAGGCGTACGATGTCGGGTGATCGTCGGTGAGAGTGCGGACATTCGCGAGGTCGTGGCGTGCAAGATACCACGACGCCTTTAACTACGCACCGGGCGCCGCTATACTACGCGCCCTATGCGGATCTTGCACGTGGTGACGGCCTTTCCGCGCTCCCGCGACGACGTCATCTCCCCGTGGCTCGTCGAGATGCTCAAGCGCCTGCAGGCGCGCGGTCACGTGGTCGAGGTCCTGACGTCCGCCTACAAGGGCGGCGGCGGAAACGTGTTCGCAGGGATCCCCGTGCATCGCTTTCGCTACTTCTTTGCGCGCGGCGAGGATCTGACGCACGACGAAGGGGTGGCCGATCGCATGCAGCGATCGCTGCGACATAAGATCCTGCCCGCCTTCTATGTCAGTGCCGGTCTCTGGGCCGTGTGGCGGCTGTGTCGCGCCCGGCGCTACGACATCGTCCACGTGCATTGGCCGGTACCGCATGCGCTGTTCGGCTGGGTGGCGAGAATCGCGTGTGGCGCCCGCGTGGTCACGACCTGGTACGGTATCGAACTGCGCTGGGTGAAGAGTTCCCTGCCCCTGCTCAAGGGCTTCGTCCGCTGGGCGCTCCGCATGGCAGATCAGACGGTAGCGATCTCCTCCGCGACGGCGCGTGAGATGTCGAGCATCGCGCACGTGCCGGTGCGGGTCATCCCCTACTCGATCGGGTTCCCCGAGATCACGGCACCGCGGCGCCCATCGCCCGATGGGCGCTTCACGATCCTCTTCGTGGGGGGCCTCGTGGAGCGCAAAGGCGTCACGCACCTCGTCGAGGCCGTGCGGCGATTGCCGCCCGACATCCGGGCGAGGCTCATTGCCGTGGGTGAGGGCCCCGACCAGGCCGCCCTCGAGGCGCAAGCTCGCGCCGGGGGCATCGCGGACCGCGTGGAGTTCCGCGGCCAGGTTCCGGACGCGGCGCTGCACGAGGCCTATGGCTCCGCGGACGTGTTCGTTCTTCCCGCCGTCATTGACGAGCGTGGGGATACCGAAGGGCTCGGCGTGGTGCTAGTCGAAGCGATGAACTACCGGATTCCGGTGATCGGCAGCAGTCTGGGAGGGATCACAGACATCATTCTCCACGAGCAGTCCGGGTTGCTCGTCCCTTCAGCGGATCCGGCAGCGCTCGCTGCGGCGTTGGAACGTCTCGCCCGAGACCCGGGCCTCGCGAAGCGGCTGGGGGAAGCGGGGTATCGCTTCGCCCAGGAACACTTCGGGTGGTCCTCCATCATGGCGAAGTGGGAAGAGTGTTACGCCGCCGCAATACAAAAATGAACTGATACTCAAATCGCAGCGGCATGAGCCGCCACACCGCTTCGGTGAGTATCCCCTTCGCGAGTCGCCACGGGCCGCGCGCGTACCCGTGGCGCCACTTGACCGCGTGCCAACGGTCGGGCAGGACGTTCAGGACGCTGAAGCCTTGATCGGAAAAGAAGCGATCCCACTCGCGCAGTGACAGCAGCCGCTCGTTGATGTCCTGCTGGGCGGTGCCGCGCCTCCCCAGCACGCGCCACCCCAGGAAATCAGCGTTGGGCACCATGATGCAAAACTGCGCGTCAGGTTTTGCGACCCGCTGCATCTCTCGCACGCCGTGCGCCATGTCCAAGAAGTGCTCCAGTGACCCCAGGCAGGTGACGTAGTCGAAGCTGGCATCCCGAAAGCACAGCTCCTCCCCTGCCGCGACGGCCACCCGGGCCTGCGGCGCCACACGGGCGGCGAGCCGTACGGCTTGATCCGACAGATCGACGCCATACGCATCGACGCCGCGTTCGCGGGCCGCTTTCAGCAGGAATCCGGAGCCGCAACTCACGTCGAGGAGCCGCGCACCGGAGCGGGCACCGAGCAGGTGAAGGAACAGCGGATATGCCTCGGGGGGCCGGGTGCTCTCGAGACCAACGGTGGCGTAGAGGTTGTTGTACCAGGCCCGCACTTCTGAGGCTTTGACTTCGTGGTCAGTGGGCATCGAGGCGATACGATAGCCACGAGAGGGCTACTTGAGGAAGTCTACCCAGCCCCCCTCATTCGGCACGAAGCCGATGGTGCCGTCGGCACTGAAAACGACCTGCCGCGTGGAGCCGCCAGCTGAGTCGGTCCGAGTAATGGTCCGTGTCGTAGCGTCGATGACGAAGAGCTTCCCGCCACCGTAGTACGCGGTAGTCACATACAGTTGCCTCGTGTTCGGGCGGCGCGCGATGGCGTAGCCTGCACTACCCGGGAGGATCACGTTCGCGCCGACCTGCGTTCCGGTGACGAGGTTCCAGAACTGCACGTAACCGGCCTCGTTCGCGATGTAGAGCTGGTTGCCGTCTTCCGAGACCAGCATCTTCTGCGGCATGCCCCCGACGGCAAGAGTCCGTGCCACCGTCCGCGTCTCCAGATTGAATTCGATCACGGCGCCGCCGGCCCGCGTGCTCACGTATAGCCACGTGTCGCCCCGCACCACGAGGCCATTGGCCGTGGCGAACGTGGGAAACGCCGCGATGCGCTCTTTGGTGGCGAGGCGGAAGCCGTATACGCTGTCGGCGTTGGTCGTGACGTAGATGATCGAGTCGCCGGGAGTTACGACGACCGCAAACGGATCGCCGGGCACCGGAATCACGTCGACCTGCGTGTTACTCGCCACGTTCACGATGCCGATATTGTGACTGAACTGATTCGTGACGTACGCGACCGAGCCATCCGAGTTGAACACGACCTCGGTGGGCTGACTGCCGATCGCCACGGGGTTGGCGAATGTGTGCGACGGCAGGTCCGCGCGGGACAGCTGACCCAGGTCGGCTTGCGACACGTACGCCACGCCGGCCGGTGAAATCGCCGCCGCGAAGGGGCGCGCGGTGAGCAACACCCGTTCGCCAAGGCCCATGTCACCGGGGCCGGTCGAGGACCCGCACGAGGCCGACGCCAAGGCGCTCAGGGTGAGGGCGAGGATACGGAGCCGCGTGGCTCCCGCGTTACCGGACAAGGTCCACCCACCCTGCTTCGTTCGCGACCAAGGCGATCCGGCCGGTGCGGTCAAAGGCGATTCGCCGCGGCCTGCCGCCCGTGTTGATAGTGGCACAGACGCTGAGCGTGCCTCGGTCGATGACCACCACGCGCCCGTCGAACACGAGGCCCACGAAAAGGACTGCCTGGTCGGGACTCATCGCCAAGCTGGTCGCCGGCCCGTCCAGCGCGACGGTCGTCATGCATCCGGTCGTCAGCTGGACGACATCCAGCCACCCACCTTGATTGGCTGAATACAGCGTGAGACCGTCCGACGACACGACGGGCTCCTGCGCGGTTCCACCGACGTCGAAGCGCCGCAGCTGGCACAGCGTGCGCGCGTCCGTTTCGAGGATGACGCCGGCCTTCCAACAGGGGACATAGACTCGGCACCCCGACGGATGCATCACAATGCCCGGGCATACTCCCGGGATCGGCACGGATGTGACCACGCGTCTCGCCGAGAGCGACACGGCGCAGAGGCGATCCAGGTTCGTCGTGACGAACAGGGTGCGGCCATCGGGCGCGAGCGCCGCGCCGAGGGGGTGGCCGGGCACGGGAATCGCCGCCGTCTGTTCGAGCGTATCCAGGTCGACGATGCCGATCTCTTCCGCAAACTGGTTCGTCACGTAAGCGCAGCTTCCCGGCGGACTGAGGACGATCCGCGTCGGGGCCGGCCCGGTGTGTACGGAACCCATGCAGCGGAGCGGCTGCAGGCGAATGGTGTCTATGGCTGCGGCGTGCAGGCGCGTGACCAACGCGACGCCGTCCGGGGTGATCGCGACATCGAAGGGGCTGCCGCCGATGACACGGCGATCCGCGAGCACCCCCGACGGGTGGTGTGGGTGGTGGGACGGCACGGCCTGCGGGCCGCGCCAGGGCGCGGCGGGGGGCGGAGCGCGCGGCGGGGCGACGGGTGCCGTGGAGGACACGACGTCGTCGCCCACCGCCTCCGCGAGGTCGTGCCGGACCTCCACCGCCGTGCTGCGGGCACCGAAGATCCGCATGCCGCGATGCTCACGCAGGCGCAACAGGGCCACCGTGAGCCCGGCGCGTTGCGCCTGCGACCACGGCAGGCCGGTAACCCGGTGCACGAGCCGGTATGCCACGGCGGGATCCACATGCTCGCGCTGCGCCAGCTGACGCAGCGAGGCGCCGCTCGATTCGGCCTCGAGCAGCCAATACACGACGCGCGTCCACCCGGCGAGATGCTCGAGCGGCGGCAGGCCGTCGCGCCGCAGCGCTCGGGCGAGCTGATAGCGGTCGCGCAGCCCAACCCAGGCGGCCATGTCCCGCGCCGACGGCGCGTTGCCGTTGAGACAGCCGAGCGTGCTGAGGACGGCCCGGCTCGCCGAGGAGAGCTCAGGCAGGGCCGCGTGGAGCAGACTGGTGAGCCGGAGCGGAGGCATCCGTTGCGCGCGCGCGACAGTGAGTGAAGGGCGGCGTATTGTGGTGCAACTGCGATGCCAGAGTTGCAGGGTGCTACTACTCGAGGGAACGGTCGGCTCCGCGTTGCGTGCGCGCGACAGCCTCTGCTAGTCCCCCCGTTCGCGCAGCCGCTCCACCTCCCGTGCGATCGCCCGCAGCTCCTCGCGCATCCCCGCGACCATCTCGCCCACGAACCCGAATCCGAAGAGCGAGACGCCCGAGATCACGAGCACCATGATCAAATCGAGCAACGGCCGGAAGCCGATGTGTGGCGGTCCGAACCGCAGGTAGAGCGACACCGCGCCGACGAGGAGACCGAGCGAGAACAGGAACGCGCCGGCCACACCGAAGAACAGCATCGGCTTGCGGCCGAAGCGCAGCTGAAACCAGACCGACAGGAGATCGAGCACTCCGACCGGTATGCGCGCCAGGCCGAACTTCGACTTCCCCGCCCGCCGGGGATGGAGCGGCACGGGGCGCTCGGCGAGGCGGAACCCCTGCGCCGCCGCGATCACGACCATGAAGCGGTGCCAGTCGGGCCGGGTCGGCAGGGCGTCCACCACCTCGCGGCGGTACGCCTTCACCGAGTTGAGGTCGGTGACCCGGACACCGAAGAGCCAGCGGCACACCAGGTTGTAGACGCCCGACACGAAACGCTTCTCGTAGTGTCCCTGCTTCGTGCCCGTCACGATGTCGGCGCGGTCCTCGATGATCGGGGCGACGAGTGCGGGGATGTCGGCCGGGAGATACTGCAGGTCGGCGGGATAGAACACGAACACCCGGCCGCGCGCGGCATCGGCGCCGGATTTGAGTGCGTCGGCAATCCCCCGCTGTGCGCGGTGCGTCACCACGCGCACGAACGGATGCTTGGCGGCGAGCTCGGCGAGCACGCGCGGCGTGCCGTCTTGGCTGCCGTCGTCCACGATCACCAGCTCACAGGCGTAAGGCAGCGGCAGCAGCGCCTCGCGCGCCAGCCGTACGAACTCGGGGAGGTTCTCGGCCTCGTCCTTGGCGGGGACGAGCACGCTGACCTCGGGGAGCGTCGAATTGGTCGCGAGGCTCATATGCGCTTGCGCATCCGCGCGGGCAGAATGCCGAGCTGGTCGCGGTATTTGGCGACCGTGCGCCGGGCGATCTTCACCCCACGCTGCTCGAACATCTGGACGATCTGCTGGTCGGTGAGCGGGTCCTTCGGGTTCTCGTCGCCCACCATCTTCTGGATCTGGGCTTTGATCGACCGGGCGCTCGCGTCTTCACCGGTGGTCGTCGTGAGGCCGCTCGAGAAGAAAAACTTGAGCGGCAGCAGGCCCCGGGGGGTCTGCACGTATTTCTCGTTGGTCACGCGGCTCACTGTGCTCTCGTGCATGTTGATCACGTCGGCGACCTCGCGCAGCGTGAGCGGCTTGAGATGGTCGATGCCTTTCTCGAAGAACTCGCGCTGTCGATCGACGATGAAATTCATCACCTTGAGCATCGTCTGGCGGCGCTGCTCGATGGCTTGAATCATCCAGTGCGCGCTGTTCAGCCGCTGGTTGATGAACTCCTTGCTTTCGACGTCGTACTTCTTCTTGTCGCGTGCGATCTCCTGATACGTCTTGGAAATGCGCAGCCGCGGCAGCCCGCTGTCGTTCAGGAAGACGAGGTACTTGTCGTCAATCTTATCGACGATCAGGTCCGGGATGATATAGGCGTCGTTGGCGGCCGAATGCTGCAGTCCAGGCTTGGGGTCGAGGCGGGCCAGCTCGTCCGCCGCCCGCTGTACCTCTTCGGGCGCGAGGCCAAAGCGCTTGCCCAGATCGCTCCAGCGGTGGGCGATCAGGTCGTCGAAGGCTTCCTTGACGAGCCGATAGACGAGGGTGTCGGTGCGTTTCTGGCTTTCCATCTGCAGCAGCAGGCACTCGCGCAGGTTGCGCGCCCCGATGCCGGGAGGATCGAGCTGCTGGATGATGGCGAGCATGGCTTCGGCATCGGCGAGCGTGTACGGCGTGACGCTCAGCTCGAGCTCCGACTCGGCCGCGTGCTCTTCGAGCAGCTGGTTCGCGCCTTTGACGATCTCTTCGAGGCTCGCCTGCAGGTATCCGTCTTCCCCGACGTTGCCGAGGAACTCTTCGCACAGGAGCTGCTGCCGCGGGCTGAGGTCGAGCATCCGCGTCTGGTCGCGCAGGTAATCGATCAGGTCCTTGCTCTCGACCGATACCGGCTCCACGTACTCCTGGGCCCCACCCAGCGTCCCGCTCGGCACGCCGTGCTCGGTGCGGTCGTCGAGCAGGATGGCCTCCCAATCGGGCTCGTCGTCCCCCGACTTCTCCTTCTCTTCGACCTTCTGCTCCGGCGCCGGTGCCTCGGTCTCCTCTTCGGGCTCGAGCATCTCGAGGAACGGATTGCCCAACAGCTCCTGCTTCAAGTGTTGCTGGAGGTCGAGCAAGGGCATGTAGAGCAGATCCATCGCCTGGTAGAGGCGAGGATTGATCCGCAGGTCCTGGCGGAGCGACGTGTGCTGGTGCAGCCCGGTCTTCATGTGGCGTGCGTCAGGCGCGCCCGCAGGCGCGCGGTGAGGGTCGGGCCGAGGTAGAGGTCCGCGACCCGGTCGTCGAACACCAGCTCGCGCACCGTGCCGCCGGCTTGCCCCTGGCCCTCGAACATGATGTAGGCGCGATCGACAATGTCGAGCGTCTGCTCGACGTTGTGATCGGTGATCAGGACGCCGATGCCCCGATGGCGCAGCCCCGCGACGATCGTCTGGATGTCGTGCACGGCGATCGGATCCACGCCGGCAAAGGGCTCATCCAGCAGCAGGAACTTGGGCTCGGTGACGAGCGCGCGCGTGATCTCGAGCCGGCGCCGCTCGCCGCCCGAGAGCTGGAAGGCTTTCTGGCGGCGCAGGTGCTTGATCGCCAACTCGTCCAGCAGACCCTCCAGGCGCTGCTGGCGGCCTCCCGCATCCAGCGACGGGATCGTCTCGAGGATAGCGAGCACGTTGTCCTCGACGCTCAGCTTGCGGAAGATCGACGGCTCCTGCGCGAGGTAGCCGATCCCCGCCTGCGCGCGCCGGAACATCGGCTCCGCCGTAATGTCGCGCTCGTCGAGCAGGATGCGGCCCTCATCGGGACGGATCAGTCCCGTGATCATGTAGAACGACGTCGTCTTCCCCGCCCCGTTGGGCCCGAGCAGCCCGACGATCTCCCCCTGGCACAGGTTCACCGACACGTCGTTCACCACGCGGCGGCTCTTGTACGTCTTGACGAGATTCCGGGCCTCGAGCCGGCTGGCGCCCCGCACCGCGGGATGCTCGCCGCTCACGGCTTCGCTCCGCGCCAGCGTCTGCTCGGCGACTTCCAGGAAGTGCCGGGCGGCCGCCTCGCGTTGCGCGGGCATGTCGGCCCAGATCTCGGCGGCGAAGGCGACGGGGGCCTCGCTCCAGAGCGGGCCCGCCGGCAGCACCACCACGCGGAGCGTGCCCAGGCGCGGCAGCACGGAGGTCGACAGGTAGGTGCGCGCGTCGTCGACGGAAAGACTGCCCGCCTCGGGCGACGCCATGGCCGAGCCCTTGGCGTGCGCGCGAAGCTTCAGGAACTCCTCGCGATACGCCACGGCGAGCGCGCCGAAGGTGGCCCGGCCGTCGGCGTCGGCGATGCGAGCCAAGGCGGCAGCCGCGAGGGCGAGCGACGAGTCGCGCGTGGCGAGCAGCTCGGCGAGGCGGTCGGCAGTGCTCATGGCTTCTTCTTCGTGGTGTCGGCCGGCGCCGGAGGCGCGGGTGGCCGCGGCTCGAGGTGCACGCCGTCGGCCTTGCCCGCGACGACGATGCGATCGACCTTCGCCCCGCGCAGCAGCACGGCGATGCGTTGACCACGCGAGTAGTTGATCGCCGGCGCGGCCGTCGAGTCGCGGTCGTCGAAATGGTGCGTCAGCGCGCGTGCCGACCCGCGCGCATGGATCTGTTGGAGCCGGGAATGCTCGCGTCCGGTGGAGTCTTTCTCCTGGACGAACCGGGCCGTCAACGAATCGCCGGCAATCCAGTCGATGTCAGCCGGAGCCGTCGCCGAGTCGCGTTTGGCCCGGGACAGCGCGTTCCGGAAGGCGCGGGATTCGGTGAGCACTTCCTCGGGCGTGTCGACGGCGATCGAATCGGCGTCGATCGTATAGAGGCTCGAGACGGCGTGCGCCCGCGCTTTGGATCCTTCTCCCATCCACGCGAGCGCCTGCTGCAGCTTCTTGGCGGCGATGAGCAGATGGATCGTGTCCGCGGTGAGTGTCCAGTCGTCGCCGGTCGCCTTCGCCTGGGCGAGGGCCTTGACCAAATTGATCTCGCGGTGCTCGAGTCCCAGCTCGATCCGCGTGCCGACCAACGTGTAGGTCTTGCCGCCCTTGCCTTCCACGCGCGGTTGGCCGACGAGGACGCCGATGCCGCGGGTCTCGTCGAGGAGCAAGGAGTCCGAGCGCGACGCGAAATCGCTCCGATCGACCGTCACTTGTCCGCCCGCCCAGACGCGGTCGTCCCCTTTGAAGCGCAGCCGGTCCCCCACGATGATGTACGGCTCTCCAGAATCGGGCGTCTCGCGGTATTCGACGGTGGGACGCGAGGTGGCGAACATCTCGACCGTATCGCGCACGCCGACCGCGGCGCGGTAGTAATCGAGGTGGGGGCCGCGCAGCACGGTGCCGCTGCGCCGGTTCGTCGCCACCACGTTCTTGCGCGCCTCGAGGCGCTCGTCGCGCAGGTAGTACGAAGCGCGGTTCGCATCGAGGGCCATCGCGGTGTCGCGGATGACGACCCGTCCGATGAAGTCGATGCGCCGCTGGCGTCCATACATCGCGACGCTGTCCGAGGAGATCGTGCTGCCAGTGCCCTCGCAGTGCGCCAGCACGCCGCCCCCGGCAAAGCGGTTCGTGTCCCCGGGGGTCGGTACCGTCTGACGGTAATTCCCGCCGATCGAGTCGATCACGATGCTACAGGGCCGGCCTGCGCCCTGAGCGGCGACCGGCGCTGGCTGCTGCGCGAGTGCGAGGACGGCGAGGGCGGCGATCATTAATTCGGCAACCGCAGTTGGCCGCCCGTCCCCCGTGGATGTTTGGCAACGAGGTTCTTGAACTCGGGGTCCGACGTGAACCCCTCCCCTTCGATGTGCTGTCCCCCGGGTGCCTCGAACACGAAGGCCTTGTCCGAGCTGACTTCATTGCCGGCCTGGCGGTAGCGCATCACTTCGCTCTTCAGCGTGCGCCCGTCCTTCGTCACGACGACGACGTTGCCACGCCCCTCCATGTCGCCGGTGCGCCAGTGGTACGTCCCCTCGTGGGCCGTGAGCGTCGAGGTCTCACGCCCGGTCACATCGTAGAACGTGATGTGGACGGTGCGCATCTCGGCGGACTGCGTCGCCGAGAAGAAGTACGCCGTGTCGGCTCGCACGCGGGCGCGCTGCAGACCCGTCTCGGTGACATAATGCGTCATGCCGATCAGGACCTGGTCGGCGGAGTCGAGTACCGTTTGGGTGGCGGTGGGTCGAGTCCCTTCGTTCCCACACGCCGTGAAGAGGGCGAGGAGGAGGACGCCGCAGCGCGTCATACCGCGCCCGCCTTCATCAGGTCATGCAAGTGCACGATCCCGACGACCTTCTTGCCGCCGTCGAGGACGGGGAGAGCCATGATCCCATAGCGCTCCATCAGGCTCACGGCGGCGCCGGCGAGCTCGTCGGCGTTGGTGGTCTTGGGAGTCTTGGTCATCACGTCGCCGACCGGCAGGTCGAGGAACTTGTCGGTGCGCTCCATCAGCCGCGTGAGGTCCCCCGAGGTCACCACGCCGACCAGCGATCCCTTCCCGTCCACGACCGCGACGGTGCCACGCTTTTCGGCGAGGAGCACCACGCATTCGCGCATCAACAGTTTCCGGCCGAGGGCGCCGCCCGGATGCAGCGCGGCGAAGTCTTCGCGGCGGAACCCCTTCACCTCCAGGAGTGTCACGGCGAGGGCGTCTCCCAACGCCAGCGCGACGGTGGTGCTGGCGGTCGGCGCGAGCGTCTCGGGACACGCCTCCTCGGTCACGGAGGCGTCCACCACGACGGTGGCCTGCCGGCCGAGCGGGGAGTCGCTGTCGCTCGTGAGGGCGATGATCGGGACGCCGAGGCGCTTGAGCTGGTTCACGAGGCCGAACAGGTCGTCGGAGTTCCCGCTCTTCGACAGGACGACGGCGACGTCGTCGCGGCCCACGATGCCGAGGTCGCCGTGCAGGGAGTCCACGGGGTGCAGGAACGTCGCGGGCGTGCCGGTCGACGTGAACGTCGCGGCGATCTTGCGCGCGATGAGACCCGACTTCCCCACCCCCGACACGATGACGCGGCCCTTGGCGGCGGCGAGCAGCTCGATCGCCCGGGCGAACGCCGGGCCGAGGCCGTCGGCAACGCGCCCGACGGCACCCGCCTCGAGGGCGAGAACGCGCCTGCCGCGCTCAACCAGCGCGGCTTGATCGCGCTTCGACACTGCTTCGCTCTTGGAGGTAGCGCTGCACCAGGTCGTCCCACACGCCGCGCGCCTTGAGGATCGTCTCGGCCACTTCGCGCACCGCCGCCTCGCCACCGGCGGCCGCGGTCACGAGACGGGCGGCGGCCTTAACCTCGGGGACGGCGTTCGCGACCGCGATCGGCAGTGCCACCTGGCGGAGGATGAGAAGGTCGGGGATATCGTCGCCGACGAACGCGCACTCGTCAAACCTCACGCCGCGGCGCTCGAGCAGGGCGGCGAAGACGGGCAGCTTGTGCTTGTCCTGCACGACTTCGTCGACCTTGAGCTCACGCGCCCGCAACTCTGTGGCGTCGGAACGCCGAGCACTCACCAGGGCCACGACGAGTCCCGCGTCGCGCATCAGCTTGATGCCCAACCCGTCATTGACGTGGAAGCGCTTCAGCTCGACGGGATGGTCGGCGGCTTGTCCGATGTAGAGCCCGCCGTCGGTCAGGACGCCGTCCACATCGAGCCCGATGAGGCGAATGCGGCGGGCGAGGGCGGCGTCAAGCACGGACAGTCTCCCGAGTCCGCTGCCACACGTCGAGCGCGATGCCGACGATGCCGGCAAGCTGATCGAGGGGAACCATGTTGGGACCGTCGGACGGGGCCCGCGCGGGGTCGGGATGGGTCTCGAGGAAGAAGCCGTCGGCGCCGGCGGCCGCCGCCGCGTAGAGCAGCGGAGGAATGAACTCACGCTGACCGCCCGACGAGCCGTCTTGCCCCTGCCCCGGCTGTTGCACGGAGTGCGTGGCGTCGAACACGACGGGCGCGTTGCACGCTGTGCGCAGGCGGACGAAGCTCCTCATGTCCACCACCAAATCGCCGTAGCCAAAAAAAGTGCCGCGCTCCGTGACGGCGATCTCGGGTGCGCCGCCGGCGCGCACTTTTTCGACGGCGCCGCGCATTTCCTCGGGGGCCATCCACTGGCCCTTCTTGATGTTCACGGGACGCCCCGCCTTCCCCGCCGCGACCAGCAAATCGGTCTGGCGGCACAGGAAGGCGGGGATCTGCAGGACGTCGGCGACCTTGGCGGCGGCGGGCACGTGGTCGGGCTCGTGGACATCGGTGAGGATGGGAAGGCCGGTTTCGGCGCGGACTTTTTCGAGGGCCCGGAGCCCCGCCTCGAGCCCGGGGCCGCGGGCGCTACTCAGGCGCGAGCGATTGGCCTTGTCGTACGACGCCTTGTAGATGACGCCGATGCCGAGCTTCGCGCCCAACTCCGCGAGCGCTTCGCCCACGCGCACGTTGAGGTCGTCGGATTCGACGACGCAGGGCCCCGCGATGAGGAACGGGGCAGCTCCCCCGCCGAACTTCTGCGCCATGTCAGTCGGCCAGCTCGGCGAGCTCACCGGCTTGCGCGCCGGTCGGGGCGTGCTGCTTCCGATACTGCAACGCGGCGCCCACGAAGCCCGCGAACAAGGGGTGGGGGCGCATCGGCCGCGACTTCAGCTCCGGGTGGAACTGGCAGCCCACGAACCAGGGGTGATCGGGCAGCTCGATCATCTCGACGAGCGAGCCGTCGGGCGACAACCCGGAGCAGCGCATCCCGAACTCGGCGAGCACGTCGCGATAGGCGTTGGAGACTTCGTAGCGGTGGCGGTGGCGCTCGCTCACTTCGGCGGCGCCGTAGATCTGCGCCACGCGCGAGCCGGGGCGCAGGCGGCAGGGATATGCGCCGAGGCGCATCGTGCCGCCCATTTCCTGGATCCCTTCCTGCGACCGCATCAGCGCGATCACGGGGTTCTCGCACTCCGGCTCGAACTCGCTCGAGTTGGTGTTGGCGATCTTGCAGACGTTGCGCGCGAACTCGATGATCGCGGTCTGGAGGCCGAGACAGATGCCGAAGAACGGCAACTTGTGCTCGCGCGCCCAGCGAATCGCCTCGAGCATCCCTTCCACGCCGCGGACGCCGAACCCGCCGGGAACGAGCAGCGCGTCGTACACGCGGAGCAGCTCGCCGGTCGCTTCCTGATCGGTGAAGCGATCCGACGCGATCCAATCCACGCGTACGCCAGCCTCATTGGCGAATCCGCCGTGCGCCAGCGCCTCGTGAATGCTCTTGTAACTGTCGGCCAACTCGGTGTACTTGCCCACGACCGCCACGCGCACCTGCTGCGGCGGATGCAGGATCTTCTCGACCATCGCAGCCCAGGCACGGAGATCGGGCTCCTTGGTATCGAGGTGGAGGCGCGTGCACACCTCCTTGTCGAGTCCCTGGTCGTGCAGCTTCAAGGGAATCTCATAGATCGACTTGACGTCGGGGCTCTCCACCACGCAGCCGAAATCGACGTTGCAGAACTGGGCGATTTTGCGCTTGAGATCTTCCGAGAGCGGACGCTCGGTGCGGCAGACCAGGATGTCGGGCTGGATTCCGATCTGCATCAGCTCGCGCACCGAATGCTGCGTCGGTTTGGTCTTGAGCTCCGCGGTCGCGGCGATGAACGGCACGAGCGTCAGGTGGATGAACAGCGTGTTGTCGCGTCCCACTTCCTGACGGAACTGCCGGATCGCCTCGAGGAACGGCAGCGACTCGATGTCGCCGACGGTGCCGCCGATCTCCGTGATCACGACGTCGTGGTCGGGCGCCAGGCGGCGGATCGCCCCCTTGATCTCGTCGGTGATGTGCGGGATGACCTGCACCGTCGAGCCGAGGTATTCGCCGCGCCGCTCTTTGGTGATGACCGAGAGGTAGATCCGCCCGGTCGTCACGTTGTTGACCTGGGAGAGCGAGCGGTCGATGAAGCGCTCGTAGTGGCCGAGGTCGAGATCAGTCTCGGCGCCGTCGTCGGTCACGTACACTTCGCCGTGTTGGAACGGCGACATCGTGCCGGGATCGACGTTGATGTAGGGATCGAACTTCTGGATCGTCACCTTGAGACCGCGCTCGGCGAGCAATCGGCCGAGCGACGCGGCCGCGATCCCCTTGCCGAGGGAGCTCACGACACCGCCCGTCACGAAGATGTACTTCGTCGAACTCACGGACTCACCTCCTTGAGGGTACGGGTGACTTCGGTTTCGGCCCACGCGAGGTCGGCCGGCGTATCGATGCCCGGGGCGGCGGGTCCGTCGAACAGCGTCACGCCCATCGGGATCCCGTGCAGCAGTGGGCGGAGCTGCTCCAGTCGCTCCCAGGTCTCTTCGGGCACCGGCGGGAGGTGGACCCACACATCCAGCGCTTCCCGCGTATAGGCGTACACGCCCACGTGCTGATGGTAGACGACTTCCCCCGTGCCGTCGCGGTCAAACGGGATCGGCGCGCGGGAGAAGTACACGGCCCTGCCCTTCGCGTCGACGACGACCTTGACCCGGTTGGGATCGGCGGCGAGTGCCGTGTCGAGCGACCCGGCGGAGGTCCCAAGCACTTCGCCGCGCTCGACGCACGCGACCGCGCCCCGCACCGCGGCGGCCGAGACGAAGGGTTCGTCACCCTGCACGTTCAGAATGAACGTGAAGTCGCTAAAGTCTTGTTTCCCAACGACTTCAGCGACTCGTTCGGTACCCGACCGATGCTCCGGCGAGGTCATGACCGCTTCGAATCCCGCCTGCTCGACGACCTTCGCGATCTCCTTGGCGTCGGTCGCCACCACAACGCGATCGCACACGTCGAAGTCCGTGACGCGGCGGATGACATGGACGATGAGGGGTTCGCCTGCCAACGGCAGGAGCGGCTTCTGCGGAAGACGGCTGGAGCCCAGCCGTGCAGGAATCACGCCAAGGACGGGCACAGAGGAAGATACAAAATCTGTGCCGCGACGTCTAGACCGTAGCCTGGACGACCTTCAAGAAGTTCTCCAGCAAGCGCTTCCCGTGCTCAGTGCCGATGGATTCGGGGTGGAATTGGACCCCGTAGATGGCGTGCTCGCGGTGTTTCATGGCCATGATTTCGACCTCCTCCCCGGGGCGGTCCGCGCTCATGGCGGTGATCACGAGGGAGGGCGGGAGCGACTGGGGGTCGACCACGAGGGAGTGGTACCGCATCGCGGTGAACGGGCTGGGAATCCCCTCGAACAGCTCGTCCTGGTCGTGGACGACGGGGCACGTCTTGCCGTGCATCAGCCGGGGTGCGCGGACGACCTTGCCTCCGAACGCCTCGCCGATCGCCTGGTGGCCGAGGCAGACGCCGAGAATCGGGACCTTCCCCGCGAGGGCCTTTACCAGGGGCACCAGTATCCCTGCCTCGCCGGGAGTCTTGGGGCCCGGCGACAGCACCGCGGCGGTGGGCTTCAGCGCCAGGACCTCCGCGATCTCGAGCGCGTCGTTGCGGTAGACGACGGGCTGCTCGCCCAACTCGCCCAAATACTGGACGAGGTTGTACGTGAAGGAGTCGTAGTTGTCGAGGACGAACAGCATGCCGGAATCTACTCCAGACCTCGTAGCTCGTGCCATTCGATGCGACCTTCCTGCACCGCGTCGCGCACGCGCCGCTCGCGGGTCGACAGCACCGCCGCGCCCGTCTTGACCTCGACGAACACGATGCGCGTGACTTGCCCGTCGCTCAAGCCGTCGAACACCACGAAGTCCACCGGCGAGCCCAGGAACCGCACGTCCCTGGGATTGAATGGAAAGTTGGGGAGGTAGGGGACGAGCTGCTCGTACACCTTCCCCGTCGTCACGGCGAGGCTGCGTTGAATGGCGTCCTTGCGGACGCGGCGTGTGTACCACGCCTTCCACAGCACAAACGCGAGGATCAGGGCCAGGGGTGCGAGGAGGGCGTAGTAGTTCATCGAGTCACCGCATAGAGGACCTGATCGAGGACCTGCCCGTCCTTGACGACGCTCTTCTTCAAGATGCCCTCCTGCGTGTAGCCCACCTTTTCGAGCACGCGCATCGACGCGGGATTCGTGGAGAAGACGCCGGCAAAGATGCGGATCAGGTCGTGGGTGTCGAAGGCGTAATTCGTAAAGGCGCGCACGGCCGCCGTCATGATGCCCCGGTTCCAGAGGGTCTCACCGAGCCAGTAGCCCACTTCGGCGGAACGGCGGTGCACGTCGGGTTGTAGCGCCAGTCCGATGCCGCCGGCCGCCTCGCCGGCCACGACAATGGCGAAACTCGTGGCCGGCTGCTGCTTCGCGACGTGGGCAAGCCATTCTTGTCCGTCGGGCCGCGTGTACGGATGCGGGAACTGGTCCCGCAGCGTCAGCCAGACTTGGCGGTTGTTGGCGTGCCGCACCAATGCGTCCAGATCGCCGTGGCGCCACGGCCGGATGAGACAGGGACCGGCATCGAGCGTCACGGGAACGGCAGCTCGAGCGCCTCCCCCGCCGGTAGCGCCGCCCAGCGGGCGAACAACTCGCGCCGCTTGTCGCGCACCTTGTTCAGGTCCTCGTCCGTCACGATCGGCGGCGCTCCACTGAGCCCGCGCTCGGCGTAGTGCGTCGCCGCGCTCGCGTTGAAGTCCTCCGCCGACCACAGCGCCCCCCCCCCCCCGCCCCGCTCGTGATCGAGGAAGCCGACCAGCAGCTCCGACGCCAGCGCCTCGACGGGCATGGGCCCGCGCGGCCACGGCTTGCCGAAATCGCCGAGGTCCCATCCCTCGGCGACGAGCCCGTAGAACCCGCGCGCGTGGCGCAGCACGGTTTCCACGGCGTAGTGCGTCAGGTCGTGGAGCGGGAAGAAGCGGCCCTGCTGCCCGTCCTGGCGCTGCCACGTCACCGACCCGTCGTCGCGGCGGCAGCTGAGGGCTGCCGAGCCGTCGGTTTTCTTCTTGATCTGAATCACGAGCCGGGCCACAGCCATCCGAACGTCCCGGCGGTGAGGAGCGCATAGATCAGGCCGTCCACGGTCGCCTTGAACGTCGTGAGCACGGAACGGCGGTACCAGATCGCCATTTGCCAGAGCGCCAGGGTGTATCCGACGAACGCCGTGACGCCGACAAACCGGAAGACGCGCAGGTAGTCAGACCCCGGGGGCAACGCGCGTCCGGCGACGTAGGCGGCGAACACCCCGACGACCATCCGCCAGCGGGCGCGTAAAACAATCAGAACTTGATTAAGGCTCATCTCTGGTTCTCGCTTGAGTCAACCTTGCTGTCGCACCGGGTTAAAATAAACTCTCTTTGACGTAAATGACGTCCTTGTCCTGGACATCCTCGTCCAGAGCAACGCTCTCCTCCTTCACCTTTCCGCCGGTATCGCGCCGGTGGCGGACGATACCCCGTTGCGTGCCTTTGCCGGTAACACCGCCGCCGGACGCGAGTGCCTGCATCACCGTCATGCCCCGCTCCAAACGAAACTGGCCGGGCTTCTGCACTTGCCCGTAGATATAAAACATGGGCGCGCGATTGACGAACAGCGTATCGCCGCCGTACAGCTCGATGTCATCGGCGGGGCTCCCGCTGAGAGACATCTTGACGATATCCACCTCGCGGCGAAACGGCTTGCCGTTGCGCGTGCCGGTGACGATCACGAGATCGCCACCGCTGGCCGACACACCGCCGGCCGCCGCCAACATGCCTGAAAGGTGACCTCCCGCCGCATCCAATGAATATCGTCCGGCCGTATTGACCTCGCCAATCACCGAAACGAGATTGCCATACGCCTGGGTCAGCAAAATGTTGACCTGCGGGTTTACAACGAAGCCTCCGTCCCTGAGCATTTGAGCAATCTTTCTCTCCCCCGCGGGGAGGGTGAGTCCGACGACGGGTACGGAACCGATCAGAGGGTAGGAGATCAAGCCCGCCTCCGACACGCGCACGTCCACGCTCAAATCAGGATTTTTGAACACGCTGATCTTAAGGATATCCCCTGGCGCCAACAGATACTCCTGCTGTGCAAACGCCGATGTGGTTAACGCTGCCATCAACGATGCACAACAGAGGGCCAACACGCCAAGGAAGCGGCGGCGGCGGAATGATTTTTGCCAACTGGGATTCACGATTGATTTTGCTCCGCGCTCATAAATGCACATTTTCGATAAATCTCATTTACCGAACAGGCTACGTTAAAATGGCCAACAAAACCGCTCAATTACGCGATGTTAGGGTGTTTTGCTCATGTTGCCTATTCTTCGGGGTCGGTTGGCCCGAATTTCACCTAACGCCACCCCTTTATTTATGCCAGCGAATGCACTGGCCATGCAACTCCGGTCAGGCGGCTACGTCATTTGCGATCCCCGGAACCGCTTGTTCGAGCGCTCCAAACATGGTGCCGAGCACCGCATTGCGCTCGAAATTTGATTCCGCGAATTCCAGTGCCCGCCGACCCAGTTCAAGTCGCATTTCTGTGTCATCCGCCAGCCGGCTGATGGCCAGCGCAAGAGCGGCACCATCTTGCGGTGCAACCACGAGGCCGCATCGCGAGACGATTTCACCGATCTCTGTGCCGGGGCGGCAAGTTGCGATCACGGGGCGGCCGCTGGCGAGCATCCCGGATAGCTTGGACGGAAGGACCAAATCGGCCGCGTCCGGGCTTTGCGGCAGTAAGTGAATATCCGCCATTCCCAGAAGTTCCGTTAAGCGTTCCAAGGGCTGCAGTGGCAATAGTCGGACATTGGGCAGCCCCGCGACCGCGGCTTGGAGGTCAGGTTTCATGAGGCCATCGCCGCAGATGACGAATACCGTATTTTGGCGGG
>Ga0137418_10001111_pt1 | contig 24614 bp, 25 predicted proteins | sample CZODoug3_1_2_16f_FD_122242 | JGI IMG/M metagenome (GOLD analysis project Ga0137418, IMG submission 122242) | Vadose zone soil fungal communities from Angelo Coast Range Reserve, California, USA - CZODoug3_1_2_16fungal (Hybrid Assembly) | ecosystem: Environmental > Terrestrial > Soil > Vadose...
CCAGCGCCTGCGGCGCCGACGCCGCCGGCAGCGTGAACCATGTCACCGCCGGGCGTCCCCCGCCCCCGCCGCCGCCGCGCGGGCCCGTTCCGCCGCCCCCGCCCTGGAGCAGGGCCGCGCCGCGCCACAACATCAGAATCGCGATCGCGGCGTGCGCCACGAACGACAGTGCCGCGGCGGACGCCTGCCGGCGCCGCGGCAGCGGCAGACTATATGAAGTGAAGAGGGGAGACGTTTCCGGCACGGCTATACATACACCGCAAACGCCGACGAGGGGGTGCTACTGGCCGCCGGCCTTCGCCTGCTCAGCCGGGGTGAAGCCGATCACCTGCACGCCGGCGCCGCGAGCCACATCCATCGCGCGCACCACGTCGCCGTACTTCCGGTTCGGCGCAGCCTTGATGAACAGCAGCTTCGCGGGCCGTTGGTCGTAGTACTCGTGGAACTTCGCGTCCAGCTGCTCGAATGCCACCGGTTGGCGGTTGATCGCGTACGAGCCGTCGGGGCGCAGCTCGAGCACGATTTGATCGCTGCTCTGCTGCTTCTGCTGCTTCTGGGGCTGCTGCTCCGCCGGAACCTGAACGTCGAAGTCCCGCCGCGACAGCGGCAGGGTGATCATGAAGATGATGAGCAAGACGAGCAGCACGTCGATCATCGGAGTGACGTTGATGTCGGCGCTGAGGCCGGTTCCGGAGCCGCCGCTTCCCATGGCCATGGGTTAGTGCTCCCTTTCCGGCCGCGCCGTGCGCTCCTGGTCGGCGATGGCCCCGATAACGCGGACCCCCGCCTTGCGGGCGATCTCGATGGCCTGCTGCACCCGCGCGAAGTCGATGTCCCTATCGGCCTTCAGGAACAGGATCTTGTCCACCGTGCGGGTGGCGTAGAGCGTCACGAGCTGACCTGGCAGATCCTCGTCACTGATGTAGCGGGGACCCGTGTACTTGCCGGTGCGGGGGTCGGTGATGTCGAGGTAAAACTTGCCGTCCTTGTCGATCCCCATCCGGATCTCGCCTTCCTGTTCCTCGCGCGACTCCGGATTCATGGCCCGCGGCACCGTGGCCTGGAACCCCGCCGTAATCGCGGGCGTCACGATCATGAAGATGATGAGCAACACCAACATCACGTCGATCATCGGCGTGACGTTGATGTTCGCCGCGACGACCGCCTCTTTCTTTCCGCCCGCCATTGCCATGCGTCAGCCTAGCCTTTGATGGGACCGCTGCTCTGCGACGTCTTCTGCGTCTGGAATTCCTTCGTGAAAATCGAGCGGCCGAACTCGCTGCCGACGCTCTTGATGAGGTAGTCGATCAGCTCCTTCGACACGTACGTCATCTCGACGGTCAGGAAGTCGATCTTGGTGCTGAAGTAGTTGTACAGCCACACCGCCGGGATCGCGACGATGAGGCCGAACGCGGTCGTGATCAGCGCCTCCGCCACGCCGCCCGTGATGGCCTGCAGGGAGCCGCCGCCGCCGCTGGCCGCCATCCCCTGGAACGCCGTCACGATACCCATGGTGGTGCCGAGCAGACCCACGAACGGCGCCGTGGCGCCCGTCGTCGCGAGGATGCCGAGGCCGCGCTTCAGCTCGGCGGTGATGATGAGCATCTGCCGCTCGACGGCGCGCTCGGCCGAGTTGATGTCGGCCGCGGTAATGGTCGCGCGATCACGCAGCAGCGGCTTCACTTCGGCGAGTGCCTCGCCGAGTACGCGCGCCACGTGACTCTTCTTGTTCTTCTCCGCCAACGCGATCGCGCCATCGAGCTGCTCTTCCTGCAGGTAGCGGGAGAACTCGGGGGTGAACTTCCGCGTCTCCTGCTGCGACTTGCGCAGGTACATCCACTTGGAGATGGTGACCGCCCACGACCAGGCCGACATGACGAACATGATGACCACGATCGTTTTGGCGAACAGACCCATCGACGCCCATAGATCTGCGTAACTCATCTGACCCTGGCTCCTCTCGGATTAACGCTTGATCTTGAAATCGATCGGGAGATTGATCAGCACGCGCACCGCGCGCCCGTGCACCCGCGCCGGACGGAACAACGCGCGCAGCACGTAATTCTTGGCCGGTTGATCGAACCCGGGGTTGGGGCTCTGAATCACTTTCACCGACGGCGGCTCGGCCCGGCCGGTGGTATCGATGATCGCCTGCACCAGCACCCGCCCCTGGATCGAGGCCTGCCGCAACAGGTCGGGATACTGGAGCTGCGGGCCCGACAACACCTCGGGCCGCTCCTCCACCACCGACTCCATGTACACCTGATCGGACGACGGCACGATCCCCGTCCCGATGCCGCCCTCGACGCCGGTCCCCGAGTAGTCCTTGGGATCGAAGTGCTCCTGCAGGTTGATGGGCGGGATGTTCGTGGGGATGTCGGTCGGCGCCACGACGGTCTGGAAGCCCTTGAGCTGCGGGATGTCGAGCACCGGCGGCTGCTCTTCCGGCTTTTTCTGTTCCTGGTTCAGGAACACCATCGTCGTGTCGACGACGGGACCCGTCGAGGCTTGCCCGGCGGTGAGCGTCGCGATGACCGCGAGCACCACGACGAGCGAGTGTCCCACCAGGGACACGAAGCCGAGTCCGAAGGCCTTTTTCGTGTCGGCCTTGCGTTTGGATTCGATCAGAGTCTCGAACACGCCGCAGCCTCCCAGGCTGGTTGTCTATGTTATAGTACGCCCGACGGCTAACCCGCTAGTGGGACGAAGATTACAAAACGATGACAGCCGAGTGAGACTTGTGCGCTAGCGTCGCAGCGTGAACTCGATGGGGATGCGCACGCGCACCCGCACCGCGCGCCCGTGCACCAGCGCCGGCCGGAACAAGGTCGCGGCGACCGCCCGTCGCGCCGGAGCCACAAATCCCGGGTGCGTGGCGGCCATCGCCACGAGCGACCCCGGTTCCACGTGACCCGCCGTGTCCACCACTGCCTCCAGCACGACACGCCCCTCCACGCCCGCCTGCCGCAGCGCCTCGGGATAGTCCGGCAGCGGCCCCGCCAGCATCACCGGGACCTCGTCCACGAGCGAAACATCCACTGGGCCTCCGCCCACCTCCCCATCCCCCGAGGGTGCGCGCGCAAAGTCCGGGCCGCGCAGCAGCCACCGGTCGACGTGGGCGACGTCCACATCGACTCCATCCACGGTCGGCAACGGGATGGGCGGGAGGGACACGCCTTCGTCGATGACCGGCACGCGCGGCGTGCCCGGCGCGGCTGTGCGGGTCGGGTCGCTGGGGAGCAAGTAGACGGGGCCGATCGGCGGCGACGGGACCCGCGAGTGGGCGCTCTCCGTGGCCCACAGCGCGGCGACGACGAGACCGAGGTGTGTGGTGAGCGAAACGACGGTGCTGGCGGCGCGCATATGCATCCTCCGGGAAAGAGCGTTCCCCGACATGATGCCATGCGCAGCTGAGCGCTGCGTGGAAGACGGATGACAGTTCGGTAACGCGGGGGTGAGGACTAGGCGTCGCCGCGCAGGAACGTCACGGTGAACGTCGTGCCCCGGCCAGGCCGGCTCTGGACCTCGATGGTGCCGCCATGCGCTTCGGCGATCCACTTGCTGATGGCGAGGCCGAGGCCGGCGCCGGGCCGCGCGCCGGTGCGCGTGCGCGCTGAATCGGCGCGCCAGAAGCGGTCGAAGATGTGCGGCAAGTCGCCCGGCGCGATCCCGATGCCGCTGTCGGCGACCGTGAGCAGGACCTTGCCGCCGTTGCCGCCGAGCTGGACGGACACGTTGCCACCGCGCGGCGTGTATTTCACGGCGTTCTCGATGAGGTTGAGAACCAGCTGGCGGACGCGGCTGCGATCCACGGCGAGCACGACCGGCTCCGGCGGCGTGCGAATCTCGATGGCGACGCCGGCATGGTCGGCCAGGAGCTCACCGGTTTCGCCTGCCTCCGTCACGATAGCCCGCAGGTCCACCGGATCGCGATGCAGCTCGGCGCGCCCCTCGTCGGCGCGCGCCAGCGTCAGCAGTGAATCGAGCAGCTCCGTCATCCGGTTCACTTCCTGCAACGTTTCTTCCAGGGCCGCGAGCGTCTCCTGCGGCACGTCGGGGCGCGTGATGGCCCGCTCGACGCCCGCCCGGACGACGGTCAGGGGCGTCTTGAGCTCGTGGCTCGCGTCCGCCGTGAAGCGACGCAGGGCGGCAAAACTGCGCTCGAGGCGCGACATCATTTGGTTCAGTGTCTCGGCCAGCCGGCCCATCTCGTCCTTCACCATGGGCACCGCGAGTCGCCGGTGCAGCGTGCGGCCGTCGGTGATCTCGCGGACCTCGGTGATCATGCGGTCGACAGGCTCCAGCGCCCGTCCCGCGAGCCAGCGGCCGACCAGCACGGCCGGGACCAGACCGATCACGAACGCGACGATGATCGTGGACACCAACTGCTGTAATCCCAACTCGGCGCTGCGCGTGTCGGCACCCGCGAACAGGGTGCCGAACTGTCCGCCCGCCTGCGGGATGGCGCGGATCACGTAGTGCAGCGTGGGGCCGTTCGGGAAGATGTGGTGCTTCTCCGGCACGCGGCCCGGCGGCGTCTGGGCGACGAGCCCGGAGAGCTGCTCGAACTCCGCGAACGTGAGCGCGCGTGCATCGGGCGACGCGAACAGCAGCCGCCCGTCCCGGCTCGTCAGCAACAAGAAGTCGGGAACGACCTCGAGCACGGCCGCGACCTCGGGAATCAGGACGGACCGGCCGGCGGTGTCGGGCTCCACCAGCACGCCGCGCGCGCGATAGCTCTCGGCCAGGATGCCGGCGGTCAGATCGGCCTCCGATTGGATACGCCGGTCCAGATCCTGATAGGAAGCGCTGCGCCGGGCGAGATACAGCACGATGGCGAAAACGGCGAGGCTGAGGATGAGCGCGGCGGAATACCAGAGGGTCAACCGCCCGCGGATGCTTTGCATGTCAGGGCCGCACGACGTAGCCCACGCCGCGGACCGTGTGAATCAGCTTCGGCTCGCGGCCGTGGTCGATCTTCTTGCGCAACCGGGTGATCACCACGTCGACGATGTTGGTGCCGGGATCGAAATGGTAGTCCCAGGCGTACTCGGTGATCAGCGTCCGCGACATCACGCGCCCCTGATGGCGCATCAAGTACTCGAGGACGGCGTACTCTTTGGGGGTGAGCTCGATGGCGCGGCCGCCGCGCGTGACGGCCCGGCTCCCCGTGTCGAGCGCGAGGTCGGCGACCTTCAGAACGGGCGGCGTGATGGCCTTGGGGCGGCGGCCTAGCGCCTCGACGCGCGCCAACAGCTCCTCGAATGCGAACGGCTTCGTCACGTAGTCGTCCGCGCCCATCCGCAACGCCTGTACCTTGAAGTCCACGGCGTCCTGAGCGGTGAGCACGAGCACCGGCAGACCGTTCCCCCGGTCCCGCAGGGTGCGCAGCACGTCGATGCCGGAGAGCTTGGGGAGCCGCAGATCGAGCACCAGAAGATCGAAGTGGCCGCCCGTGGCGAGACGCAGCCCCTCGTCGCCGTCACCCACCAGCTCCGCGTGATACCCGGCCTCGTCCAGCCCGCGACGGACGTACTCTCCGACCGTCTTGTCGTCCTCGACGACCAGGATCTTCATGCGACGGGCAGATACACCTTGAAGTTGCTCCCTACGCCGATCTGCGATTCCACCTCGATGCGGCCGCGGTGTTCCTCGACGATTCCGTACGCCACCGACAGGCCGAGCCCCGTCCCCCGCCCCTGTGGCTTCGTCGTGAAGAAGGGTTCGAAGATCTTGGAAAGGTCCTCCTGCGCGATCCCGGTACCGGTGTCGATGAACTCGATGAGAATCTCGTCCCCGCGGTGCGGGTTCGGCCCGGTCCGAACGGTCAGCAGGCCGCGCGCGTTCATGGCGTCGACCGCGTTGAGCATCAGCGCCATGAAGCACTGGATCAGCCGCTCCGGATCGGCCGACGGCGCGCCCAGGCCGGTGCCAAACTGGCGGTCGATGCTGAGCCGCTTGAATCGCTCGTGGTGTTTGAGCAGGAACAGCGTCTGCTCGATGACCGCGTTGATGTCGACGGGGCGCTTGTGACCGGTCTTGGGACGCGAGAAGTCGAGCAAGCCGTCCACGATGCGCCGGCAACGCTGCACTTCGGTATCGATGATCTTGATGTACTCTTCCTGCGCCTGGCGCTCCTCGGGCGGGAGCTCGGCGACCCGCAGGTCGAGCGCCTCGCTGCAGGCGAGAATGGTCGCGAGCGGGTTGTTGATCTCGTGCATCACGCCGGCGGCCAGCTGGCCGAGCGCCGCGAGTTTCTCGGTCTGGGTGAGGCGCTGCTGGGCCTGGCGCCACGCCGTCACGTCTTCGCCGATCGTGATCACGTGCGAGATCGCATCGTCGTCGAGCCGCATCGGGATCTTGGTGATGCGGTAGTAGCGCGCCTCGCCCGTCGCCTGCGACTCCATCTCCACCTGCTGAATCTCGCCGGTCGTGAACACCCGGTCGAACTCCTGCTGCAGCAGGTCGCGGGGCTGGCGGTCGAGGACCTCGAACACCTCTCGCCCCAGCGCTTCCTCGCGCGATACGCCCTGCGTGCCCGCTTCCCGCTTGCGGTTCCAGGCCCGGATGCGATACGCCCGGTCGATCGCGTACAGCCCGACCGGGAGTGAGTCGATGATGCGAGCGGCGAAGTTCCGCTGTGCCTCGAGCTCGCGGGTGCGGAGCGCGACCTCGGACGCCAGATCCTGCGACAGCTCCGTGGCCGCCAGCACCGGCGCCAGCATCTGCGCCACCACGACCAGGACGTCGTGCGCCATCCGTTCCTGACGACCCGCGGGGATGACGACCTCGAAGCAGCCCAGCGGCTCGTCGTCGTGAACGAGGGGCAGGCGCACCAGCGCGCCACCGGGAACCGGCTCCTGGTGTGGCCCGGCCGCCACCCACTCCGCGACCGGTGCGACGAACCCGGGCTGCAACGCCTCGTCGCCGGGACTCGAAATGGGGAGATACTGCGTGCCATCGGCGGAGCGCAGCCAGAGCCGGCAGCGCCGCAACGCCAGCCCCCGGCGCAGCACCGCCACCACGCCGCTCAGCCCTGCGCCACCCGCGGGGGGTGGGGGACCGTCAGCCAGAACTTTGGCGACCTCGGCGAGGACCGCGAGGCCGGGATGGTCGGATTCGAGCGGCGGGGCGGCCATTGGCCGCAAACCTAGGGATGGGGCTCCCGGCGCGCCAGCGGCGCCTCGACGCGGAAGGCCACCAGACCGCGCACGTCCGACTTGGCCCCCCCTCCGAGGAACATCGTCGGCCCGATCACGATGCCGTACTGCGCACCGTCGGCACCGCCGATGCGCAGACCTGGCAGCAACGCGACGGCCGCCCAGGGCGAACCCTGCGGCAGCGGTGAACGGCTGGTGACGTACCCGGTCGTCTCGAGCGTGACGTCGAAGCCGATCGCCGTGAGGTTGTGCTCGTCACCCAATTCGGCGAGCAGCAGCCGGCCGGAGCGGGCGCTCAGCGTTCCCGCGAACACGAACCCGCGGGCGCCGCCGAGAATCGCTCCCTCGTCGATAAACGAGCCGAGTCGCGCGCTCGCCGCCACCGCGCGCACGGGGCCGCGCGCCAACCGCCGCGCGTAGCCGATCTCGCCGCTTTCGATCTGCCAGCCGCTGCCGACCGTCGCCGTGAAGCCGACACCGATCGCCGCCCCTCGGCCTCGCCCTCCCCCCGAATCACCCGCCGCCTGCGCGGCGAGCGGCGTAGACAAAGCTCCCAGCACAACCAACATTGAAGCCGTGGATCGACGCACGTTCGTTCTCCTGACTGGAGCGGCCTCCGCCGGACTGTGGGGCTCATCGCGAGTCCCGCCGCCCGGCGGGCCGGCGACAGGCGTGGGACGGCTGCGATTCGATCTCGACGAGCAGCGGCGCTGGTCGTTGTGGTACCAGGGCGACGGCCAACCCGTTCCGCTGTTGCGCGACGCCGCTCTCGGCGTCTGGGTCGGCGACACGCTCGTCACACTCGCCGAGCTGGAAGATATCAGCGTGGCCAATCGCCGGCCGCCCGGCGGCGAGTCGTTGGCGATCCGCGGTCGAGCCGTGGCGCCCGGCGGGGCCGTCGGGGGGGGGGTCTGGATCGAGGCGGAATTCGCCGCCTGGGACGCGGGCCCTGGCGCTCAGGGGAGCATCACGGTCAGCGTCTACCCGGACCGCGTGCTGGCGACCATTCGCGGCGTGCGTTTCTTCACGGTCCCAGAAGCACAGACCCTTCCTGGCGGTGGTCCCCTGCTCGCGCTCGTGAACGGCTACCAGTCCTGGAACTCGTGCCGGATCGAAACGGTCGTGACGCGGCCCGACGCGCCCCCCCCCGCCCCCGAAGCCGTGAGCCACGCCGCCATCGGTTTCACGCGCGAGGGACGCGGCCTGGCCGTTGCGTTCGACGCCGGCGAGCCGGGGGAGGCGAAGGTCAAAGTGGTGGCCGGCAGCCTGGAAGCCGTGAGCGACTGGCTCCCCGCCCGTCCGGTCCGCTCCGAGGGCGACGCTGCGACGATGCGTCTGGCCTACGTCCCAGACGGCGACGGTCTCGCGGCGCTCTCCGCCCTCGCGACTCCGGCGTCCGCCGTGGACCGCGAGCGGTTCGAACAGGTCAGCGCACCCACCGGCTGGTGCTCCTGGTACGAGCTGGGCGGCGCCGTTACCGAAGCCGACATCGTGGCGAACCTGGACTTCTGCGCGGCGCACTTCGACCGTCGCTTTTTCCGTTACATCCAGCTCGATGACGGCTATCAGCGCGCCGCGGGCGATTGGGAGGCGAACGCCAAGTTCCCCCACGGCCACCGCTGGTTGACTGACCGAATTCACGCGCAGGGCCTCCTCGCCGGGCTATGGGTGGCGCCCTTCGCCGTGGCTGAGCGCTCCAGCCTCCCGGCGGAGCACAACGCCTGGCTGCTCCGGGGTCCCGACGGCACGCCGCTCCTCGTCGACACGCGCGACGATTGGGGCGGCCGAGTCTACGCGCTCGACGGCGCGCACCCCGAGGTGCGCCAGTGGCTCTACGACCTGGCGCGCCGCGTGGTGCGCGACTGGGGCTACGACTACCTGAAGATCGATTTCCTCCATTGGGCCACCGCGGGCGCAGCGCACTACGGAGGCCTCACGCACGCGGAGGCATACCGGGGCGGCCTGGCCGCGATTCGCGACGGGCTCGGCACCGAGGCGTTCCTCCTGGGGTGCGGTGCGCCGCTGCAGCACGCCGCTGGCCTGGTGGACGGCATGCGCATCGGGGGCGACGTGGAAGCCAGCTGGGGTGGCATCCAGGAGCCCGCGCGGGCCGCTGGGCTGCGCAGCTTCTACCATCGCGCCGTCTGGCTCAACGACCCCGACTGCCTCGTCGTGCGCCCGCCCCTGACCCTCGACGAAGCGCGCGTATGGGCGTCGGTCGTCGCCGCGTCGGGCGGGGTGACCGTGCTCTCCGACAACCTCCCCAACCTTCCCGCGGAGCGGCTCCCGGTCCTTCAGAAGACGTTGCCCGTCGCGCTTCCGGTGAGCGCGGGCCGGCCCCTGGGGACGCAAGTAGATGAACGTGAGGTGGCCCCCGCCGTCGTCGCCGGCGACGAGGTCGTTCACTTGCGGGGCCCGTGGCGCTTCCGTACCGGCGACGATGCGCGCTACGCTGCGCGCGCCTACGACGACGACACCTGGGAGACGATCCCGGTGCCGCAGATCTGGGAGCGCGCCGGCCATCCCGACTACGACGGCCAGGCGTGGTACCGCACACACTTCACCCTGCCCCCCGGGCGGCAGCAGGGCGGCCACGCAGATGATCGCAGCGTCGTGCTGGAACTGGGCAAGGTGGACGACGATGACGAGACGTTCGTGAACGGCGTAAAGGTGGGTGAGAAGCGTGGCTGGCTCGCATACCGCCGCTATCCGGTGCCGCCCGGCATCCTCAACTGGGGGGGAGAGAACGTACTGGCGGTGCGCGTGTCAGACAGCGGAGGGGCTGGCGGTTTGTGGAGCGTGCGCCGCGACCGTCCTGCCGCAACCTGGGTGGTGGAGGGAGCGCAGCGCTGGTGGACCGTCGTCCTCGTGAACTGGGACGACGAGCCGCTGCCCCTGGCGGCAGCGGTCGCGGCGCTCGGCATCCCCGGTGGCGCTGCGCGCTACACCGCCTACGACGTGTGGGCCGAGCGGGCGCTTGCAGACGTGCAGCAAACCTTCAAGGCGACGCTCGCACCGCATACGACGCTCACGATCGCGTTGCGGCCGGCGGGGACCCACCCGCAGGTGATCGGCACGACGCGGCACGTCATTCAGGGCGCGATCGACATCACCGACGAGCGCTGGGACATTGCGACGCGCACGCTCAGCGTGAAGTCGGTGCAGCTGGACGGGCGGGCGTATGCCGTCACCGTGGCGGTGCCCAAGGGCCTGCGGCCCGGCGTGTGCAAGAGTGACGTCCCTTGCACCGTACGCCGGTTGCCGAGCGGACACGCGGTGGTCGAATGGCCGCAGGGGACGACGCAGGACATCAGTTGGAGTTTGACCTTCCGGAACGCCACGAGGTCAGCGGCAACCCGCGAATGACGTACCGCTGCGCCACCAGAAACACGATCAGCAAGGGGAGCGTGGCCGCGACGGCGGCGGCCATCTGGTACGGCCAGTTCGCGTAATACAGGCCGTGCAACCGCGCGAGCCCGACCTCCAGCACCTGCATCTCCGTCGACCGGGTCACAACCAGCGGCCACAGGAAGTTCTTCCATTGGTCCGCGAACACGAGCAGGGCGAGGGTCGCGAGGGCGGGCTTCGCGAGCGGCAGGATCACCCGCCAGAAGATCGTCCACTCCCCCGCACCATCGAGTCGAGCGGCGTCCTCGAGGTCGCGCGGCAGTGTAATGAAGGTTTGCCGCAAGAAGAAGATCCCCCACACCGACACGAGCTCGGTCGAGATCAGACCGGCGTAGGAGTCCACCCAACCGAAGGCGTCGATCATTAGATAACGCGGAACGATCAGGACGATCGCCGGCACGATCAGCACCGAGAGGAACGCGAGGAACACGCGATCGCGACCGGGGAAACGCAGCCGCGCGAACGCATACGCCGCGGCGGCACTCGTCAGCACCTGACCCAGCGTGGCGCACCCGGCGAGCAGCGCGCTGTTCCAGAAGAAGCGGGCAAAGGGCAGCGCGGTGAGGGCTCGCCTGGCTTCCGAGGGGTCGCTCGGGAACCGCGAGGCCATATAGATGAAGGGCCCGACCATAACGACCGCGAAGAGACTGACGGCCGCAAACCCGATCCAGCCTCGGTTACGCATACTCCGCCTCACGGCCCAACAGCTTGAACTGCGCCCACGTCGCGCCCAACAACAGGCCGAAGACCAGCAGCGACAGCGCGCTGGCTCGGCCGAATTCGAGTGCGTCCCATCCCGTTTGATAGATGCGGTGCACGACCACGTCGGTGGCGTGCAGCGGACCGCCACCCGTGAGCACGTAGACGTAGGTGAACATCTGGAATGCGCCGATCACGCCCGTCACCAGGACGAACAGCGTCACCGGTCGCAGCAGCGGGAACGTCACTCGCCAGAAGCGCTGCCACGCGTTGGCACCGTCGACGCGCGCCGCGTCGAGGTACGCCCGCGGGATCCGTTGCAGTCCGGCAAGGAACACCATCATCTGGGCTCCGACCTGGGTCCAGACGGTCAGGAGCATCAGCACCAGCAGCGCGGTTCTCTGGGTGCCGAGCCAGTCCTTGGGCCCGAGGCCGGCAAGGGACTGCCACACCAGTCCGACGCCGACGACCGACGACATGTACGGCAGCAAGAACACCGCACGCAGCACCAACGCGGGGCGCCCCCTTCCTGGTCGGCTGAGGACGAGTGCGACCGCGAGCGCGAGCGCCATCGAGACGGGGACGTAGAGCGAGTACAGCACCGTGTTCCGCAGCGACACCCAGACCTGCGGGTCCCACAGCACCGCCCGGAAGTTCGCCAGGCCGACGAAGGCTCCGGCGGCGCCATGCACCGACACATACAACACGAACAACAGGGGCGCGACGGAGAACACCGCCAGGTGGAGCGCGGCGGGCGCGAGGAACCCCCACGCCGCCGCGGTTTCGCGTAGCGTCCGCGGCTGCGTGGCGGAGCGCTCCACCCACTGTAGCGCGGTGCGCGCGAGCGGCCCGATGAGCGCGAGGCCGAGCAGCACCACCACCCAGACGCCCGTGGTCGCTTCGGCCGGCGACGTCCTCACCTCGACCCAGCGGCCCGACCCGAGCCGCACGGCCACGACGGCGCGGCGTTCGCCCCGCACCGTCTTGCGACGGGGCGCCTGCGGAGCGCTCTCTGCCCAAACGACCTCCGCTCCGGCCGCCACGGGAGCGACATCGGTGGGCACCACGCGGATGCGGGGCCCCGGCAGGCGTGTCGCCGCCTCTTGCATCAGCAGCCGAGTGGCGGTGAGCCAATCGTCGGTGCTGCGGCGCGCGGCGCCGCGCACGTCGGCGTACGCGGCGAGCCCGAGGAGCGCGGCCGCGGCCGCGTAGTGTCGGCGCGGACGGGATCGAACGGCGCCCGCCGCCGCGACAACAACGGACAGCAGTGCCGCCGGAAATGCCCAGGCGAGCAGGACCCCGAGGACGACGCCACGGCCACTGGGGCGGACGGCGACGACGCCGACCACGGCTCCATCCCCTTCCGGAGCAGGACCCCGCAACGGGACCAGCACGGCCCCGTCTCGCCAGCGGGGTTCCGTGCGCTCGAGCTCCGCGGGGGAGAGCGGCGACGCGGCGGCGTCCACGAGGGGAGCCGTCACGTGGTAGACCTCGACGGGCCACCGCCACCCAGGGAGCGTGGTGAGCGCCCGGGCCTGCACCAGGAGCTGGGCGAGATTCAGATCACTCGAATCCGCACGGTCGGGAGGTGTGACGACCGCGAGGTACGCCGCTGTGCTGGCGGCGATCCTGACCGCGGCGGCTCGGGCGAAACGCTGTTCCTGCCAGCGGGCGACCGCGAGCACGGCGACGGCCAGCACCGCAGCCACCACCGTGACCAGAGTCACCCAGCGCCGCGTTCCGGTCATCCGATCAGCCGATCCGCATCCCGCCCGCGTCGAACAAGTGCAGGTGGTGACGATCGACCTTCACGCCGACGCGGGTACCGACCTGCACGTCGACCAGGCCCGGCAGGCGCGCCACGAGCGGCTGACCCCCGGCGTTCAAGTGTACGACCGTTTCGTTGCCGAGCAGCTCGACGTTGAGGACGTCCCCGTTGCCCGCGCCCTGGTCCACACCGGAGACCCCGATGTGCTCGGGCCGCACGCCGATCTGCACTTCTCCCTCGTACGTGGGCAACGCGACGGGAACGCGCAGGCTGCCGGACTCGAACATCCGCTCGTCACCCCCTTCCGCCGTTCCCCGAGCTCGGCCGGCGAGCACGTTCATCGCCGGCGTGCCCAGCGATCGGGCGACGAACACATCCGCCGGCCGCTGGTACACCTCGGCGGGCGAACCCACCTGGCGCACCCGGCCCTCGTGCAGCACAGCGATGCGGTCCCCCATCGTCATCGCATCGACCTGGTCGTGCGTGACGTACACCATCGTGGCGCGGAGCGCGCGGTGCAGCGCCAGCAGCACGGCGCGCAGCTCGAGGCGGAGGTTAGCGTCGAGGTTCGAGAGAGGCTCGTCGAGGAGGAACACCGCCGGAGCGCGCACGATCGCCCGGGCGAGCGCCGTGCGCTGGCGCTGGCCGCCGGACAGCTCGGCGGGCCGCCGGCCGAGCAGATCCGCGAGGCCGAGGCGGGCGGCCGCCTCGGCCACGCGCCGGCCGACCTCCGCCGTGGGGACGCCGCGCAGCTCGAGCGGGAAGGCGATGTTCTCGTGGACCGTGAGGTGCGGGTACAGCGCGTAGTTCTGGAACACCATCGCGACGTCCCGATCGGCGGGCGGCAGGTGCGTGACGACCCGGTCGCCGATCAGGACGTCGCCGGCGGTGGGATCCTCGAGACCCGCGATGCACCGCAGCGCCGTCGTCTTGCCGCAGCCGGACGGGCCGAGCAGCACCAGGAATTCCCCGTCCCGGACCTCGAGCGAGAGGTCGCGGAGCGCGAGCTGCGTCGCGCCGTCGAAGGCCTTGGTCAGGCCTCGCAGCGTGACGGACGCCATGCCGCCCCGCCGAGCCTCAGGACGTCAGGACGAACTGCACGAGCGCGTACACCACCGCCCAGACGACGAATCCCGTGGTGATGACGCCCGGGATCTTCTCGATCGGCTTCGTGGTGGCACCGGAGGTCGCCGTCAGGGCGTTGATCTCGATCACCGCGGCCACGATGAGCACGCCGATCCAGTACCCCATCAGGTGCGTGATCGGGTTGGGCGGCATGTGCGTTGCCGCGCCCATGAAGAACAGCATCGGGACGGAGAAAACGACGTTGGTGCGAGAGGCGAGGAACGCGCGACGCCCCGCCGCCGCCGCCGCCGGGTTCGCCTGGCCCCCGGTCGCCGCCGCCACGGCGGACGCGATGACGATCTTCTGGTTGGGCCAGATCACGCGCCACACGTTGGCGAGCATCAGCGTCCCGAACAGGGCGCCCGTCAGGATCGCGACGGCCCAGGGACTCGACCAAGGCGCGGTCCCCGCGGGCGCCTCGCCGATGCGCTTGCCAATGATCAGAGCGCCCGACAAGAAGGTGAACAGCGCGCTCCAGCGGAACCACCACAGCGCGCGCGGCACGAGCTTCTGCGTGGCGGCGCTCTTCGTCGCGGCGTCGGCCTCAGCGAAGAACGGGCCTTGCACGAAGTTGAAGTAGTAGAGCAAGCCGATCCACGTGATGCCGGCGAGGAAATGCAGCCAGCGAAGCAGAAACTCGACGCCTGCGTTGGAGAGCAGCGACATCGACGGCCTCCGGAAGTGGGAAATCGAACACGTTCCGGGGAGCAAGATACCTCGGGGGAGGTCGCTGCGTCTAGCAGCGTTCAGTCGTCGAGCGGCACCGCGCTGACCTGCGCGTTTCCTGCTTCATCATAGGACACCGTCACGCGCCAGGGCCGGCAGCACACCTGGCAGTCCTCCTCATACTCCTGCACGGCGCCACTCCCGGCGTCGAGGGCGATCTCGTTGGGCTCGCCGCAGTAGGGGCACGTAATCACGGCTTCCGTCTCGGCGGTGCCGTCGCCGAGGGGGAACTCCTCGTCGTCCAACCCCTCGTCCGCGAAGTCAACCATCGCTATCGCCACCCCATGCGCTCGCGCAGGCTCGTGACGTGCGCGGTGTGGTGCCGGCCGTGCCAGGCGTATAGCGCCAGCATCGCGTCGAGACTCGGCGTGCCCCACTCCGGGTGCTTGATCGTGCGAGCGAATTGTTGCGGCGTCATCGCGCGCAACAACGCGACCCAGCGGAGGTGGAGCGCATCGAGCAGCGCGAGCGACACGTCCACCGGCGTCGCAGCCACCTCGGGCGTCCTGGCCCAGTCCTTCTCTTCGTACGTTTTGATCGCGGGCGCGTCTTCGGTCAAGCCGAACTTGAAGCGCAGGTACGCGTTCATGTGACTGTCGGGGACGTGATGCGCCACCTGGCGTACGGTCCACCCCCCGTCGCGGTACGGCGTGTCGAGCTGCGCCAGGGTCAGGCCCGTCACCGCGCGGCGGAACTGCGCGGGCGTCGCGGCGATCTGGTCGACGCACGTCGCGCGCTGCTCCGCCGTCAGGCTCGGGACCTTCTGAAACTTCCCGATCGGATAGCGGGGATCGTTCATGACCGACGAAGATAGAGGTAGGGAGCGGGGGTCGGCAACGCCGCCGACCCCCGGGTCTACCAACCGTTACGCGCGGCGCGCGGCGATCGCACCGGCCACGCGCTCCGCGACGAACGCGAGCACCGCTCCGACGGCCAGGGCGATGCCTACGCGAATCCCCTCGTTCAGGGTATTCGCGCCGAGGAGACGCGCCACACCGGCGCCGGCGAAGGCACCGGCCGTGAAGGAAAGGAACGGGAGGCGCGCCTGAAACATCATCCCACAGGCCATCGCACCCCACACCAGGGCGACGACGATGCTGGTGCCGCCGATCGCGACACGCACCGCGTCCGCGAGGAGCACCCACACGACGCCGGAGAGCGTCCCGAACAAGGCCTTTTGGAGGCCGGGTACGCCGCCACCAGCCGCGAAGACGCAGCCGATTCCCACCAACCCGGCCCACACGGACACATTGAGACGGGCCGTATAGCCCACCCACACCCAGACGGCGAACAAGAGCCCCACCAAGAGCGCCCGCGCGGTGCTTGCGTTCATCGGTTGCCTCCTTGGGAGAAGGGACCAGCCGGCACGAAGATAGGGATCTCGCGAGCGGTCGGGTAGCCTCCGCGCCGCTCCCCGACCCCCTTCCCTGTGACATTGGTCACGGGAACCCGTAAACATCCTGGGCCAAACGGGGTCAAAGGGGACGCAGAACTTTCATCCGGGAGGTGCGCCATGAGGCGATACCTGATGCTCGCCGCCACGCTGGGCCTCGCGGGGTGTGCGGGTGGATTCACCAGCGCGACTGTCGTTTACGGCGAACCCGCCGAGTACGTCTATGTAGTCCCAGTGGATCGCGTCGTCGTCGTGACGCGCGAAGTGCTGGTCAACCGCGGCTGGGTAGTGTACCGCGTCGAGCGCTCCGGTCCGAACCGGATCATCTGGGCCCGGCGGGGCGATGACGAGGTGGTCCGCATCTTCGCCACGCCCCAGGGCGATCGCGTCGCGGTACGGGGGTTGTGGGAAGGACGGGAACGCGAGGAGCGGGGGGACCGCGGGGAACACGGCAATCGGGGCCGGCACCGCGGCTGGGTCAAGAAGGGCGCGCCGAGGGACATCATAGCGGACATCGACGTCCGCCTCAGGGCACGCTAGTCCCTCACTGATCGATGCGCCACCCGCTACTCAGCTCCGTCACGCCCCACTTGATGCGGAGCACGCCGCGCAGATCGGCATAGCCGGTCGTCGGCTGCGCGGCGTCGGGTACCAGGTAGATCGTGAGCGAGCCTTCGGGCTCTGCCAAGGTCCGGGCCGCCAGGGGCACGCGGCCCGCATCCTTGCTCGGGTCGTGGTCGGTCCCCCACTGCCCCGTCCCCCGGTTCACGACGAGCTGCCAACCCGATCGCGTATACAACACGAACAGCGAGTAATCGCCGCGCGGCAGCTTCAGGTCACCCAGGGTGATGTCCAGGTCGCTGTGGAGCGTGGTGGCCATGTTCGCCCCGAACCGCCACACGGTGTCGAGCGGGATGAGGCCGCCCTCCACCTTGCGGCCGCGGGCGTGCGGCTGGCCGTAGGTGATGGCGATGCGGGCGGGCCCCGACAGGCTCGCGTCTTCCTCGTACCAGCGCGGCCCGATGCGCCGGGCATTGAGGTGGACCTCGACCGAGGCGAAGCTGCTGGCCGCGATCCGCAACGGCGTCGCGGGGGTCTGCACCGCGAGGGTGACCGCCAAGAACAGAGCCGTCATGACGCCTTCCAGCATTTGGGTTCGCCCTCGGTCGCGCCGTGCATGCCGTCGGGCGGCCGGACGCCGACCCAGATGCCGCAGACCTCGCCGACCAGGTACGGATGCGTACCGATCGCGCGCCACGCCGAGCTGTCCGCGGCAACGACCTTGATGCTGTCGAGGGATGTGGCCGCGAAGACGCTGTCGAGCTCGGCGCCGGCGCCGAAGCGATGATGATCCACGAAGAATGATTCCTCAGCGACGACCAGGTTGCGGAGATCGCTCTTCAGCATGGCCCGGTACGCCTTGGTCTTATTGCCGCATCCGCACGCGAACTTCGGCACTGTAATCGCGACCAGCAGAAACAGAAATGCGCCTACCGCGCTGGCGCGGCCATAAGCGAGCTGCGTCGCGGCGCCGGGCGCGGGCAGAAACCGTACGGCGCGCACGATGGCCAGAATGGCGACCGCGGCGACGGCTACCGCCAGAGCCAGCAGGGCCGGCGCTCCGTCCTCCCCCGTACCGCTGTTCGCAAGCCACGCGGCGACGAAAAGGAGCACGACGCTGCTGAAGTAGATGGCCGTCCGCATCGTGCGGGGCACGTCCAGGGCCGGGTGCCGCCATGAGTAGAACAGAAACAGCACCACCGGCAGCGCCGCCAGCAGGACACCGAACAGCGCTACCGTCACCAAGCCGAGCAGGAAGCCGTCGCTGCCTTGCACGATCATCAAGACGGTGTATGCGACCGACAGGAGCAGGCCGGCGATCAGGATGCGGTTGGCCAGGCGGCCAACGAGGCGGGGCGGAGCCAGAGGCGTTTGGGAGACGCTCATGGTCCACGATAGCGCGCGGCCCAAGCGCGCGCAAACGCTGCGTCTAGGCCGATAGCGCGATGGCCGGGCGCGGCTGCTTGGCGGGAATCGTCAACTCGGGCACGCGCGGCTCCGCCAGCGTCTTCCCGAACGCGGCTTGCACGGCCTCCGACCACCAGCCCCGGCAGCGGTCCATCTCCTGTAGGGCGCGCTCGCGCGACAGCGCGGGACGGTACGGGCGCGTGGTGGTGAGCGCGTCGTACACGTCCGCGATGCCGACGATCTGCGCCGACACGGGGATTTCGTCGCCGCGCAGGTGGTCGGGGTAGCCCGTGCCGTCGTGCCGTTCGTGGTGCCAGCGGATGATCGGCTTGATATCCCACGGGAATTCGACGGCGGCGAGCAGCTCGATCCCCCAGACCGGATGCATCTGTACCACGTCGAACTCGTCGCGCGTCAGCTGGTCGGGCTTGCTCAGAATCTCGTGTGGGACGCGGACTTTCCCGACGTCGTGGAGGTAGGCGCCGACGCGTACCGTCGTCTGCGCGTGTTCGTCCATGCCCATCGCTTCGGCCACCGCCACCGCCCGGCGCGCCACCCGCTCGCAATGGCCGAACGTGTAGGTGTCGGCGGATTCGATCGATTGCCCCCACTCGCGCACGACCGCGAGGTAGGTGGCCTCCAGCTCCGCCTCTTTCCCCTCGACGTACACGAGATCGACCCGCGCGTCGAGCCGGCGGAACAGGCGGCGCGCGGAGTTCAGGAACTTCAAGGCGTCCTGATTCCGACCCATCGCCTGATAGAGGAGGGCCAGCTCGCGCGACGCTTCCGCTTCGTTCAGCGCCGAGCCCGCCGTCACCGCCAGGTCGATGGCAGACCGGAGCCGCGCTTCGGCGAGTGCGTGACGGCCGGTCTCGCGGTACACCATCCCGAGGACGCGATACGCATCGGCCTTGGCGCTCTCCACACCGACCCGATCGAACAGCGCCAGCGCCGTCTCGGCGTTGCCGCGCGCGTCTTCGTACCGCCCGCGCGCGACGTGCACCTTCGCATGATTCACGAGGCACAGGCCCTCGAGGTAGGCGTCGCCCGTGCGCACGGCGATCTCATGGCTCTGCCGGAAGTAGTGCTCCGCGGCGTCGAGCTGCCCGCGGTCGACGCTCGCCATGCCGAGGTTGTGGTAGGCGATCGCGCAGCCGCTCTCGTCGTCGCAGGCGCGGTAGGCCTTGAGGGAGCGACCGTACCGCGTCAGCGCTTCCTCGAAGTCGCCCTGGATGTTGGCGAGGATGCCGAGGTTCTGCTCGACGCGCGCGCGCAGGTTGCGGCTTTCGCCTCCCAGCTCCAGGGCGCCCAGGAAGTGTTCACGCGCCTCGGCGACGGCGTCCGTCTCCAGGCCTATCCCGCCCAGCGTGTTGAGGGCTTCGGCCGCGAGCAGGTCGGTCCCGGCATCGCGCGCGACGGCGTGGCTGCGGCGACACAGCTCCCGCGCCTCAGCCGATTCGCCCCGCCGGTGGCGGATGATCGCGAGACGGCGCAGCGCTTCGGACAGGACCGCTCTCTCCCCCGTCGCGTCGGCGGCGGCGATCGCGGCCTCGTACGACGCGACGGCCCCCGTCATGCAAACAGCCTTCTCCAGGGCGCGCGCTTGGATCAGTAGATCCGGCGCGGGGCGCGTCGGCGCACCCGAAGCTGCTTGCCCGGACGCGATCTTCAGCGAGGCCCTCATGACGACCTCACCAGGCGATGGCGTAGTTGGAGAAGTGGGACAGCCTCCCCGTGACCTGCTGCGCGGTGGTGTTGTCCGACGACGGCACATAATAGACGACTGCGAGAAAGTCGGTCGTGTACGCGACTTCCTTGGAGGCCGTCATCCCGAAGGTGTTGCAGTTCGCGTAGCTGAGCGTCAGGTACGCAGGCTCCAGGAAGATCAACCCCTCAGGTTTCAGGGCGACGGCGTTCCCCGTGCCTCCCGCGGTCTTGGCGGCGACCGTCCCCGGGCTAGCGAGCGCGCCGGGCGGAACCACCAAGATGTGCGGGCCGATCTTCATTGTGCCGCCTGCAGGGCCGATCGTCTGCTTGACGGACTGGGACGGCATGGCGCTGCATTGCAGCAGGCCCGTCTGCTTCGACAGGTCCGCGGTGATGGCGGCCGGCGGCGGCCCGATGGGCGAGCGCTCGCACGCGAACCCGACCGCGAGGGCGGACAGCACGATCATGAAAGAACCGACGCGCTTCATGAGGGACCAATCCTCCCGTTCTTCGGAACCGAAGGATCGCGGGTGGGCATTACGGCCCCAAGATCCGGAGCGGTCGGCAGGTTCCCCGCCTCGGCGCGGCGCAGGTCGGGCGTCCCGAAGTGCGGCTGCGCCAGCAAGGCGTCGAGTTTCTCGATCTCGACCTTGGCGCCGAGCCGATGGAACGCCGCGCGCGCCGCCCGCGCCATCTCTTTCGCGGGGGCGACGGCGCCCGTGCGAGCCAGCAGATACGCGAGATCGCGCTGAGCGATCGCGACCAGCAGCGGCCGCGCCTGCTGCGTCGCACGGTCGATCACGTCGCGGAGCATCTGCTCGGCGTCCTCCGCCTTCCCCGCGAGCCCCACCGCCACGGCCAGGATCCGTAGATCCTCGGTTTCGCGTACCACATCCTTCAGCTCACGGTGCACCGCCAGTGCCCGTTCCACCTCCAGGATGGCGAGCCCCGACTCACCCTTCATCGCGCGGATCTCCGCGCGTCCCGCGAGAGCCTGTGCCGTGAGCCGCTGGTCGCCCAGACGTCCCGCCTCCCGCACAGCGGCGTCCGCCGCCTGCATCGCGTGGTCCAGATCTCCCTGCTCGCGGTAGCTGATGCCGAGATTGTGCTGCGACTCGGCGATGCCCCGGTCGTAGCGCGCCGCCTGATAGGCCGCGATCGCGCGGGTGTAGGCACCGACGGCCCGGCCGTAGTCTCCTTGCATGTTCGCGATGATGCCCAGGTTGTTGGCGCACCGGCCGACACTGGCCATGTCGTTGTCCTGCATCGCCTCTTCCTGCGCCCGGGTGAAGAAGTGGGCGGCTTCGCTGATGCCACCGCGCTCGAGCGCGATGGCGCCGCACACGTTGAGGGCCCGCAGCTCGAGGCGCCGATCCCCCAGCACGCGGGACCGCGACAGCGCGACCAAGGCCCATTGCTGACCCAGATCCAGCCGCCCCACCCGGCTCTGCCCGATGCTGTTGAGGAGCGCGAGCATGGGCGACTGCTCGATCTCATTGGGCGAACGCCCGCCCAGGTACGTGAGCAGCTCGGCGTAGCGCCCGGCATCGGCCAATTCCTGCGCCGCGTGGAGCGGGGCCAGCGACCCGCGCAGCTCGGCCGAGAACTCGTCGCCCCATTCCTGGGCGGCCAGATTGCGGATCTCCCGTTCCGCGCCAAGCTGCGCGAAGATCGCCTTCGCCGCCCGCGCCGCCGCCTGAGCTTCGACGGACCGCCCGGTGCCACGCAGGACGATCGCCAGGTCCCGTGTCGCCTCCGCTTGGAGGTGAGGCCGGCGATGCACCTCCGCCCGCTGGATCACCTCGCGCAGCGCGCGCTCCGCGGCTGCGAGATCCCCCTCCGCCGTCCGCACCATCGCCACGACGCGCAGATCCTCGGCGTCGCAGATCGAATTGGGCACGTAGCCGCGCAGCTCGCGAACCTCGTCCATGTCCTGCCGGGCCGCGTCCAGCTCGCCGCGCGCCACACGGATTTCCGCCCGCCCCCGCAGCGCCAGCGCTCGCAGCGTGCTGTCCCCGGCCGCTTCGGCCTGCGCAATCGCCCAGTCCGCCTCCGCCAGCGCGCGGTCGAGGGCCCCCTGCTCCTTATAGGTGATCCCGAGATTGTGGTGGCACTCGGCGACGCCCTGCTGCAGACCTGCCCGCTCGAACGCGGCGAGCGCGATCTCCCAGGATCCGATCGCCTCCGCGTGACGCCCGCGCAGGTTGCTGATGATCCCCAGGTTGTTGGAGCAGCGGCCGGTCGTGACCAGATCGCCGTCGCGGCTGGCGGCCATGAGCGCCTGCGTGAAGTAGTCCGCGGCCTCATCGATCCGCCCGCTGACGAGGGCCACCGCGCCTCGCGCATTGAGGGCGTGACGCTCGACGGCCTGCTCATCGCGCTTGCGCGCCTGGTCCAGCGCCGTGTCGAGCCAGCGAAGCCCTTCGTCGTGGCGCCCGAGCCGCGCGTGCGCGGTCCCGTACATCAGCGCCAGGCTCGGCGAGTCTTCGAGCTCGCTCTCCGCCTGCGCGCCGAGGTACTCGACGACTTCGGCGTGGTGTCCCGCCGCGGCGAGCTGCCGGGCCTTCTCGACTACGAGTGACGACGTTGGCATCGTATTCTCCCTAAGCCTCGGGCCTACCAGGAAACCGCATACTCGGAAAAGTGGTATAGCGCGGTCCACACCCACTGCTGCCCCGCCTCGGTCTGCGACGCGGTCCTGAGCCACGGGGCCGGTCTGGCCTGACGACCCCAGATCGCGAGCTGCGCTGCGAGCGCCTCATCGACGGCGTCGATGGTGCCGTCGCCGTTCAGATCGGGATTCGCGTTCCCGTACCAGATGGCCAGCGCGGCCGGGTGCCGTCTCGAGAACGCCACGCCCGATGGCGCGAACTCCACGGCGAAGCTCGCCGGATCGATAGTCAGAGTGATGAGTACCGAATCGCCCATCCCAAGATGCGCCACGCCGGGCACCGACCGCAGGCCGCCCCTCGGGATGTCGAAGCGCAGGAACGGCAGACTGACGGAATCGCCGTCGACCGGCTGGTAGTTCACACTCACCGTCGACGCCTCACCCCGACGCGCCCAGAACGAGACCTCGTAGGTCTCGAGCGCGGGCGCCGTCGATGCCTGCTGGAGGATGTGCAGGCCATCGGACAACGCTAGCGAGTCCGCTCCTTCAGCAAGCGAGTCCGCTACTTCAGCAAGAGCGAACAGCTGGTCGAGCGGCGCGGTCGCGTCTTTGCATCCCGCGAGCGCCAGGAAGATGGCGACGGGCAGCCAGTACGGTCGGGGCATGGGCATCAGTATGCCACCGCGTAATTCGAGCAGTGACGGACGGGCGTTCCCGGTCGGGGCACGCGCGTGCTCGGCGGGTGAGTACCCCGCCGCACCCAGCTGTCGCCCAGGAGTGAAGGCCGCATATCCGCCTCTACCAGGAAACCGCGTACTCGAAGTATGAGACTTCGTACTCGCAGAAGTGTCGCAGCGCGCTGATGAAAGACTTGTCCCCGATAGACTGGGACGCCGGGATCTGAGCCCACGCGCTGTCCGCGCCCTCGCGATACCACAATCCCAACAGGCTCGTTTCGATCTGGGCGTCGCCCTCGTCCACCACGCCGTCGCCATTCATGTCGCCGCCGGCGCCGCCGTACGAGATCTGGAGCTGGGCCGGCTCGCCGAACTGCAAGCCCGTCGGCTCGAGCGTCACTTTGATGTCTGTCGGGTCGACGGTCACGGTGATCTGCACCGAGTCGCCGGGCATGATGTCGCCCAGACCAGGCATGTAGACGGGATCGGTGATCGTGAGATGCAGGAACGGGAAGCTGGTGTCGCCGGTGGAGCTGAGGTAGTTGATCTGGACAGAACGCTGCTCGCCGCGGACGGCCCAGAACGACGCCGTGTATTGGGCGAGACTGAGCCCGCCACCCGACAGATCGGCGCGAATGCCGCTGTTCCCGACGGGACTCGAGATGGCGCCGCTCACGCTGAACTGCGGTTGGGAGGCCCGGGCCCAGCGGAGGAAATGTGGAGCTTGAGTGAGCGACGGCGGCGCCGTGGGCGGCGCTCCCATCTGGTCGGAGCATCGCGCGGCGAACAGCGCGAGCGCGAGCGGGAGCAGGAAAGGACGCACGATCATACGCTTCTCCGAGTTCATGTGGGTCCTCACCAGGCGACCGCGTAGTTCGAGAAATGCTGTAGCAGCCCAATGACATATTGAGTCGCTTGACCCCAGGGGTTCTTTCTGCTTTTGACATAGGTCTGCAGGTACTGCACGACGCTCAGTGAGGCGCTGACCTGAGCGATCCGGGGAGTGTCAGTCGTCGGCACCCCGCAGTCCGTGTAGTTCGTGTATAGCAATGCGGACCATCCGTCCGCCGTAGGCAGGAAGACGAGGCCGTCGGGCTGGAAGCGCACCCATCTCACGTGGCCCGCTGGCGCCACGGCGGTGATGCTCACCGTGTTGGTAAGCGCCAACGCGTCGACGTACAGAATGTGATGGCCTACGACCAAGGATCCCCCCGCAGGCCCGATCAACCCGGTTACGGAGTCGTAGGATTGGGAGCACGGCACCAGGGCCGCGTACTTGCTTGTGCTGGATTGAGCCACCAACAGGGGGAGGGTCGGGACGGCGGTGGGCGAGCGGTCGCACGCGAATGCGACCGCGCCGACCACCAGCCCG
>Ga0137418_10001112_pt1 | contig 24610 bp, 17 predicted proteins | sample CZODoug3_1_2_16f_FD_122242 | JGI IMG/M metagenome (GOLD analysis project Ga0137418, IMG submission 122242) | Vadose zone soil fungal communities from Angelo Coast Range Reserve, California, USA - CZODoug3_1_2_16fungal (Hybrid Assembly) | ecosystem: Environmental > Terrestrial > Soil > Vadose...
TGCCAGCGTTGGCGGTTCGAGGTTCGCACTGCTGCGTCCGGGCACGTTGTAAAGAATGACGGGCTTGTCCACTGCCTCAGCAATCGCGCGAAAATGCCGATACTGCCCCTCCTGCGTCGGCTTGTTGTAATAAGGATTCGCCGTCAAGATGTAGTTCACGCCCGGCCGCGCCGCTACCTCCTTCGCTTTCGCAACGGCATCCGCAGTGGCATTCGAGGTCGCCCCCGCCACGATTGGTACACGCCCCGCCACAACTTCAATCGTTGTGTCGATCACCTGCAACCATTCATCGTGCGAGAGCGTGGGCGTCTCGCCGGTAGTACCGCAAGGCACAAGGAAGTCGATACCCGAATCCACCTGCCACGCGACCAGATTTCGCAGTGCCGCGTCGTCAATCGAGCCATCCGCTTTGAAGGGAGTTACCAGCGCAGTGCCGCAGCCACGAAGCGTCATTTCAGCTACCGATCCGGCTGGCGAAAGGCAAATACCGCGCTGCGTTCCGCCGCCAATTGTTAAGAGTTAGTAACGTCAGAATATCGCCCGCGGAGTGCAGGTGCAACTTTCAGTCAGCAAAAATCACGTGGGGACGGCCGCCCTCGGCCGTCCAGCGGAGCAAAGCTCCGCTAAGGAATCTTCAAACTTCCCGCCAAACATCCTTAAAATCAAAAAACCCCTTCTTCCCCACAACCCACTCCGCCGCTCGCACCGCTCCCTCCGCAAACCCTCGCCGGGATTTCGCATCATGGCAGAGATAAATCCGGTCATGCGGAGAATCCAAAATCACCTCATGCATTCCCACAACCTCGCCTTCGCGAAACGACGTAATCTCCAGTTCCTCCCCGCACGCTCCGCGAATGGCGTTTTGAATCGCAATCGCCGTCCCCGACGGCGCATCCTTCTTATGCACATGATGCCGTTCGAAAATCTGTCCCGTGTACCCGTGTTGGGTCGCGGCAGACGCCGTGCGCGCGATATCCAACAGCAAGTTGACGCCGATCGAGAAATTTGCGCCGAAGAGAAAACCAATGCCACTCGCATCCACTAACACGCGGACGTGGGGCATACGCTCATACCAGCCCGTTGTGCCGACCACAATCGGCTTTTCCGCAGTGACGCAAGCCGCGATGTTGTCCAATACCGCGTCCGGTGCGGTGAAATCGATCACAACGTCCGTACCGTCGAGGCTCTCTGCTGTTAACGCGGCGCCTTGCCGATTTTCCGCCGAGCGCAGCACTCTGACTTGGTGATGGCGTTCGCGCGCGCCCTCGGCCACCAGCGATCCCGTTTTGCCCGCACCCAGGACTAGAAAACGCATGCGCACAGTGTAAATCGCTGGAGGCTGTCCCGTCCTTGTCGCGCTCTTCAGCGACAGAGCCTGCCTTGAGCTAGCCGAAGGGGCGGGGTTTTTGCTTTGTGTCAGAGTGTGCGTTGAGCGTAGTAGAAGGGCAAGTCATCAATGCTGCCCCTGTGAGATCGCCTTTGGGCGCTGAGCCCAGACTTGGGCTCCAGGGATCATGCAAAAACAGCGGGATCCAAATCAGAGAAGAATTCCCGATGCAACCGCTGCACCACATCAACCATGTCATCTTCTTCCACCACAAAAGTCAGATTGATCTCGGAGGCGCCCTGAGAAATCATGCGCACTTTGATGTTGCCCAAAGCCCCAAAGACCTTCGCAACAATCCCAGGTGTCTCGCGAATGTTCTCGCCCACCAGGCAAACCAGAGCTTTTTTCCCTTCGTACTTCACATCCGCCAGCTTGCCCAGATCCGCTGCCAGCGCGGGAATGCCCTCACTCGAATCCACGGTGAGCGATACGCTGACGCCGGAAATCGACACCGCATCGACAGCGAGATTGTGCCTGTCAAAGGTATCGAAAATAGAACGGAGAAAACCCTGCGTCGACAAACTTCTTGTCGCGGCCACGTCCACTAGGTTCACTCGCTTTTTTACCGCAATCGCCTTGAACGCATTGCGGCACGCCGGCGCCGTCGCTTGGACGCAGGTCCCTTCGCATTGCGGGTTCCGCGCATTACGCACGTACACCGGAATGTTCCGCTGCACTGCGGGCAGCACCGTTGCGGGATGCAGCACCTTGGCCCCAAAGTAGGCCAACTCCGCTGCCTCCTCAAAGCTGATGAACTTGATCCGGCGCGCCTCCCTCACCAGATTCGGGTCGGTGGTCATCATCCCGTCAACATCAGTCCAAATCTCGATTCGGTCGGCAGAGAGTCCCGCTCCGGCGATCGCCGCGGAGAAATCCCCACCGCCACGGCCAATCGTGGTCGTAACCCCTTGCCGCGTCGAGCCGATAAATCCGCCCATCACCGGCACCTGCCCCTTTATTACCAGTGGCTTTACCCGCGCCTGAAATCGTTCGTAAGTTTCTTCGAACTGCGGAATCGCCCGTGTATGGGCATCGTCGGTGAGGAGCAATTCGCGCGCATCGACGTGCACAGCCTCAATGCCACGCGCCTGCAAAGTCGAAGCGACAATCTTGCTGGACAGTCGTTCCCCAAACGAAACCACCAGATCGCTCGTCCGCGGCGTGATCTCGCCTACCGCTGCAATGCCGCGCAGCAACTCGTCCAGCGCATCAAATTCTGTTTCGAGTTCCGCGTGGAAGCTCGTAAATACGGCGGTTCCCAGCAGCTCACTCGCGGTGTTGTAGTGCCGTTCCCGGAGTCCGCGCGCCAGATCGAGCGCCGCGTCGCGGTCGCCGTCACCAGCAGCGCGACCAATGGTCAGCAGGGCATCAGTGACCTTGGACAAAGCGCTCACAACAACGACCGGCCTCTCCGCCAGTCGACCGCGCACGATCGCAGCAGCGCGGTCAATCGCGGCCGCGTCCTGCACTGACGTGCCGCCGAACTTCATGACAATCATCGCTGCACGGTCATTTCTGCGGTCATTCTTTGGTTATTGCGGCTCAATTATCCAGGTAAGAGACCTTGCGCCTTCAGCAGTTCGCCATTCAGCACTGCCGCGCCCGCGGCTCCGCGAATCACGTTGTGCGAGAGCACCGTAAACTTCCAATCGAAAACCTTGCATGGCCGCAGCCGTCCGACGCAGGAGGTCATGCCCCGTCCCCGATCCACATCAATGCGCGGCTGCGGACGATCCGGCGCCGTCAAGTACAGCACGGGTTGCTCCGGAGCGCTCGGCAGCTTCAACTCCTGCGCCAGTCCGCGGAATGAATTCCACGACTCGATGATGTCCTCAGGCTTCGCCGTGGTCCCAAGCTTTACGGAAATCGATTCCATGTGGCCATCTTCCACGGCCACACGATTACATTGCGCGCTCATGGCGAAAGGCGCAGGCACGATCGTCATCGACCCGCCAACGGCGCCCTCAAGACGGCCGAGCAGTTTCTGCGTTTCCTCCTCCATCTTTTCTTCTTCTTTCGCAATATAAGGCACCACATTGCCCAGAATGTCCAAAGATGGAACGCCTGGATAGCCCGCGCCGCTCACCGCCTGCATTGTTGTCGCCATCACCGTAAGCAGCCCAAACTGCTTCTGCAACGGTGCCAGCGCCAGCACCAGACCCATCGCCGAGCAGTTGGAGTTGGTCACAATGAACCCGCCCGACTTCTTCCGCCACGACTGCGTTTCAATGACGGGAATATGATCCGGATTGACTTCGGGAATCACCAGAGGCACGTCAGCGTGCATGCGAAACGCGCTCGAATTCGAGACCACCGCGCACCCGGCGTCGGCGAAGAGCGGCTCGAGGTCGGCCGCAATACCAGCGTCGAGCGCCGCAAAAATCACTTTCGGCGCTCCTCCCGCGCCGTTCGCCGGAGACATCCGCATCGCCGCAATGCGCCCCGGCAACTCCGTCCTTAATCGCCAGCGTACGGCTTCGCCATATAGCTTGCCTTCGGAGCGGTCGGACGCCGCCAGCCAGGCAATCTCAAACCAAGGATGGTTTTCCAGCAGCTGGATAAAGCGCTGACCCACCACGCCGGTCGCGCCCAAAATGCCTACAGGAGTTTTTTTGTTTGCAGAGGCCACATGAAAATTTTACAACATTGACATGAACTCTCCTCCGAGAGCGTCCCAAAAGTGGTACTCGGGTTGGGGCCAGTTCGACATACGGCATGGGCGGGCGTTTCGAGTCGGCCGGAACAGGTTGCTCGTGAAGTGAGGCAGCAAGAGTCGTGCTACTTCCTGCAGGGTATCGTGTCCCAGGTCTCGTTCCGTTGAAAAGATTGGCAAGGCCGTTGGCGAGGCTGGTCTTATTCGGCGTCGAGGCAATTTCCGAATCTGGAGCGGAAGGTCTTGGCTGAGGCGTGCCCTCGGTTGCTCGGATCGGTCCCGCCGCGTGCTGCATCTGCTCGAGGATGGGTGTTTCCTGATCGTTCCAGACAATCTTGGGCCAGGCAATCTTGGGTCAGACAACCTTGGGCCGTTGCCCATGCAGGGTGAGGGCAGAGGAAAAACAGGCCTGTCCGAGAAAGACAGCAAGCGAGAACCATGGCGCGCAGGCTTTTCCAGCGGACACCGGGTGGAATCATCTTCGCTTCCTAGCCCCGCCCAGTCGTGTGGCAGTGGCAATGCTTGCCGACCTAACTTCTAAGACTGTTTCATCCCGCAAAATGCTTCAGAATCGCTTCCGCCTGCGTCCTCGTGACCACCGCCGAAAGGGAAGCGGCATCGGCTTCCTTGACCGCCTGCAGGCTCCCAAAATGTTGCAGCAGGCGACGTGTGGTGGACTCGCCGATGCCTGGAACTTCGCGCAGTTCGGTGGAGCGATCGCGCATTTGGCGGCGTTTGCGATGAAAGGTTATGGCGAAGCGATGGGCTTCGTCGCGAACCATCTGGACCACGTGCAGGACCGGCGAACGGCGGTCGAGGACGATGGGTTCCTGCTCTTGCCCAAGAACGTAAATAATTTCTTCGCGTTTGGCAATCGAAGCCAGCGGCTGGTTGGTGATGCCCAACCCTTCGAGCGCCTCGGCAGCGGCGTGGAGTTGGCCGATGCCGCCGTCGATCAGGACCAGGCTGGGCATTTGCCGCTCTTCGTCCTGAATCCTCTTGTAACGCCGTCCAACCACCTCGCGCATGGAGGCAAAATCGTCCACACCCTCCACGGTCTTGATGAGGAATTTGCGGTAGTCGGACTTCTTCATTTTGCCGTCTTCCCAGACCACCATCGAGGCTACCGTTTCCGAGCCCTGAATGTGGGAGATGTCGAAGCACTCGATGCGTCGCGGTAGCTCGGGCAAGCCGAGCGCGTCCTGGAATGCTTCCTGCATGGCCTTGGTGTTCGGCTTCATCACCCGGAAACGCTGGTCGTAGGATTGCTTGGCATTGGTGCCGGCCAGGTCCATGAGGGCGAGCTTTTCGCCGCGCTGCGGAAGGTGAATCTGGATACGGGCGGCGCGGGGGCTTTGCGCGGCGACTTGCTCCGAAAGCAGGTCTTCAAGCGTGGCGCGGTCTTCGAAATCGACCGGAACGTAGATGGTGCGCGGCACGTACGGCTGGCCGAGATAAAGCTGCCGAAGGAGTGTGGAGAAGAATTCACCGGGGTCAAAGTCTGGAGCGCCAGTTTCCTCGAAACGCGGCAGTTCTTCCCAGAAGAAAGCTCTGCGGTCAAGCACTCGGCCGTGGCGCATGTGGAACAGGTTCACGGCCAACATGCCGTTTTCGCAGTGGTAGCCGAACACGTCGGCGTCGTTGCCTTCGACGCCCGCGATGCGCTGCTTTTCTTGCAGTTGCTCCACGGTCGAAATCAGATCGCGATACTGAGCGGCGCGCTCGTACTCTTCGGCCTTCGCGGCCAAGTGCATGCGGCTCTCGAGCGACTTCGATAAATCCGACTGACGCCCTTCGAGGAACATGCGCACGTCGCGCACGGCTTCCTGATAGATCTCGGGCGTAGTCAGCCCGGCCACGCACGGCCCCAGGCAGCGCTTGATGTGGAATTGCAGGCAGGGACGCGGATGCGTCCGGTTCAGGTCCACGTAGCAGGATGGCACGAGAAAGTTTCGGTGAATGAGATCGACAATGCGATACGCCAGATTCGCCGGGAAGTACGGCCCGAAATACAGACTGCCGTCTTTTCGCAGTCTCCGCGTCACGTACACCCGAGGATATTTCTCGCCCAGCGTGAGCTTTACATACGGATACGTTTTGTCGTCGCGCAGCAGAATGTTGTAGCGCGGCTGCTTCTGCTTGATGAGGTTGTTTTCGAGCGCCAGCGCTTCTTTTTCATTGGCGACGACGATCCATTCCACATCGACGGCCTCGCGGACCAACGACCCAGTCTTGGCATCGGCGGCACGACCTTCGTGGAAGTACTGGCTGACGCGGTGGCGCAAGCTCTTGGCTTTACCCACGTAGATGACCACACCCTCGGCATTGCTGTAGAGGTAGACGCCCGGGGCGGCGGGAATCGTCCGGATTTTGGCGAGCAGATCCATAGCCCGAGCCGTTCGACGAGGAAGTTCGATGATGATGATGAAGCAGGAGTGCAGTCCTATTTTAAACCTGCGTCCGAAGACAGCTTGCGGCCCCCATGTCGAGGTCCTTCGGGTTCGTCCCGAGCATAGGCTCCGTCTAGAACAGCTCCCGCTGCACCCTCGCGACCCGCTTGAGCGGATGCTCGGCGCGCACAGGCCCTCGAGGAACAGCTGCCGATCCTCTCGCGCGACACGCTCCTGTCGCGCGACCCGCTCTTCGAGAAGTAGCCCGGTCAAGGTGATCCGGTGAGCCTTGTCCTTCCGATTATGAATGCCATATAAAAAATGCATTGGGACATGTCCGTTTGCTCAGGAAATCTCCCGATAATGGGAGACCGAAGCCCCACATAAGTTTGGCTATCCGTATGATTTTAAAGCGTTTATACTCAATGTTTGCAGTGGAAATAAATTGGCAGCCCCCGTGCTCTGGTAGAATGCGGGACGCTAGCAGTCGTACCCCGCACTTAATGACTTTATGAGAGGTCTCCCGACCATGAAAACTACATCGCTGACCTTGCTTCTGGCGCTGACGGCGGTTCTTTCGACCGTAGGGTGTTCGAGCAAGAACTACGTCAAGCAGCAGACCACCCCGCTCATCAACAAGACGAACGAGCTGGACGACATGACGGCTAAGAATACCCACGACATCAAGGACGTGGACGCTCGCGCCCAGGCTGGGATCCAGGCCGTGCAGGCGAAGGCCGCTGACGTCGATGCCAAGGCCCTGGCTGCAGGCAAGCAAGCCGATGATGCCCAGCTGCTGGCTAACAACGCCACGAAGCGAGTGGATACGCTGCAGCAGGCCGTCATCAACCTGGACAACTACCGCGTAGTAACCGAAGCCTCCGTGCATTTTGGCTTCAACCGCGACAACCTAACCAAGGACGCCAAAGCCGCCCTAGATCAGCTTGCCGGCGAGATCAGCAAGACCAAGGGCTATCTGGTGGCCGTCGAGGGTGGCGCGGATGCCATTGGCGGGGCGGATTACAACTATGACCTGAGCCAACGCCGTGCGACCGCCGTGATCCAGTATCTAGCCAGCGAACACAACGTTCCGGCTTACAAGGTTTACGTCATCGGTCTCGGCAAGGACAAGCCGGTGGAGAGCAACAAAACTGCCGATGGCCGCGCTAAGAACCGCCGCGTGGACGTTCGCCTCATGACGAATATTGCGGGCGGTGACTCTCCAGCAGCCCCCGCCGCAGCGGCTCCGGCCACGCAGAATCCGGGCGGGACCAACTAGTTTTTTCTGCGACGAAGTCAAAACCCTCCCCCAAGAGGATTTCGCAGGCAGGCCGTTCACCCTCCCCGAACGGCCTGTTTTTTTGTCTCTTCAGCGTCGGATGGGCCAACCCCGGCCACGGCTACCGAGCATCCAACCGGAGTAGAATGTCTTCCATGCGCTGGCGGTATGTTGTGATCACGATGGTGTTTTCTGCCGGATTGGCCTTCGCGCAGACCGGCCAGGCTCCGGACGGGTCTCCTGGGGACCGGAGCCAAGATCGGCCCCAAGACCCGCCCAGGGATGCGGCGAAGAATCCCGCTTCCGCGGCCGACCAGCTTCCCCCGAATCAAGCTCCACCACGATCGGACAGGGCACGATCGGACAGGGCTCGGGACCAGGCCGGCGATCCGGTCGAGGCCGCTCCAACCTTACCTTCTGCGGCCGCCGGCGATGATCGGAACTTTAGCTCGAGCCGCGAGAACATTGTTGACCTCAGCCCTCCCAAGGACGACCTCAAGGATCATCCTGGCAGTGCGGCCGCGATGGCGAGGGCTGCGGACGAAGAGAGCGTTCAGAATGCCGATGTGCAGGAATTCCACCAGTGGAACCCGATGAAAGCGCTGAAGGATGTGGAAATTGGCGACTACTACTTCAAGCGGAAGAATTATCGGGCTGCAATGGATCGCTACAAAGAGGCACTTTTCTATAAGGAAAACGACGCCGTGGCCACGTTCCGGCTGGCGGTGAGTCAGGAAAAACTGCAGGACACGGCGGGTGCTTTGAGCAACTACGTCGCCTACCTGAAGATTCTGCCGCACGGGCCCTTTGCCGACGAAGCCAGGGAGTCCATCGACCGGCTGCGGGGCGAAGCGCCCGGGAAGCAGGAAACCGCTAGCCAACAGGCCACACCCGAGAAGCGTTAAGGCCTATCGACGGTTCAAGGCGGAAGCTATTTTTCCGCGCGCAGGTACTCACCGCTGGATGCATTCACCAGAACTGACAGCCTGTAGCTCGTACGGCTGTCGCCGAAGATAACGTGCCAGGCTGGGGCGTTGACCTGCGCATCCCATTCCAACAGATAGAGCACGGGCTGATCGGGGTCCTTTTCGAGAAGCTTCGAACCGCCGTGTTTTAGCGCGACTGCAAAGGCTGCATCCGAGTCCGCTTTCAGGAACGGCGCCTCGAAGGCACGCGTGGATGTGTTGGTCGGGCTGTAGCTATCCTCACCACCCCAGGAAATGCCGCGCTCCACGTCCGAGGCATTCGTGCCGCACCAGACATAAGGCTTGGACGAGCGAGCGGCCGCCGACGCAAACCATGCCTGCCAAACCGCCGACTTGCCATCGTGTCCCTTGGAATCCTTGGTCAGCGCCGACGTGATGCGGAATATCTGCGCGTCGGCATGCCAGCCACGAGCCGCGGCGTACATTTTCTGGAATGCTGAGCGTGCGGCGATGAACTCAGGATCCTTGACGACCGGCGCGGCCCTCTTGGTTTGCTCGGACGTGCACGCAGCGAGCAGCAGCAGAGCAAGACCCGGGAACAGGAAGAGCTTCATGGCGATTGCTCCATAAGTCTGAAAATCGGCAATTGAATATCGGCGCTGGAATTAGGGGAGCGGTGGCGGCACGTCGATATTTTTGCAGCCGTTGGGGTGCTGCCTTATTCTAACTGGGAATGAGCATGCATCCTACGACAGAACACATTCATAAGATCCTGGTTTCGGTTACGCAAGGCATGACTCCGGAGGATTGGAGCCGACATCCAGCGGGGAAGTGGTCGGCGGCGGAGGTGATTGAGCACCTCTCGTTGACTTATAGCGGCACGGTTCGATCGATGCAGAAGGTACTGAATGCGGGAGCGCCCACTGCCACGCCGCTCAAGCTCAAGCAGAGGCTCGCCATTTGGTGGATCACCCAACTGGGACGCTTCCCGGAGGGGCTTTTAGCGCCGCCGCAAGCCAGCCCGAAAGGCGCAGCAGGTGGAGCCTCGGCCGATGGCGTGCTGGCAAGCGCACTCGAAAACCTCTCCAAGATGGACGCCGCGATCGGCGACTGTGAGCGCCGGTTCGGCGGCGTTTGTCTTTCGGATCATCCCCTTCTGGGTGCGCTGAATGGTTCGCAGTGGCGTAAGTTTCACTCGGTGCATGCCCGGCACCACGCGACGCAGATCGAACGGTTGCGACGGGCGGGGTAACTTCTCGCCGACCGCGTCGACCAAGGTACTTTACATGCCGGGAGGCAGCCTTTCGTGGTATATAGGCATCGAGGCAAACAGAGGTGTATTCCATGCGAATCCCACTGCTTTCGTTCGCTCTAGTGCTGAAGGCTGCACTCGCTCTGGGCCAGGATCCGGGTTCGCTGGCAGCTCAGCAAGCGAATCAACAGGCCATGCAGGCTGCGCAAATGGCGAATCAGCAGGCTATGCAGGCCGCCCAGATGGCAAATCAGCAGGCCATGCAGCAGGCGCAAACGACGGCCATTGGGGAGGGGTTGACGCCGGGAGCGGTACCCAGGCCCAGATTTTCCGTGAAGCCGGGCACCTATGCCAGGCCTCTCACAGTCAAGATCAAAGCGCCTCGAGAGACGACGGTTTACTTCACGACCGACGGCTGGACGCCAACCAAGGATTCCGCTCGTTATACGGGCCCTATCACGGTGGAGTCAACCACCACCATCCAGGCGATCGCCGTCTATAACGGGCTATGGCGGAGTATTCCGGTCTCGGCCACCTACACGATGCGTGCGGGGGATGCCGTTCCGGCTCCCACGCTGGCAAGCCCGGCTTCCGCTTCGGGCATACAGGCTTCGTCCCCTGTAGCTCACCGGATGTTGAAGGAAGGCACGCCGGTGCATCTCGTGTTTGCTTCGGATGTGAGTTCGAAGACGGCGGATGTCGGGGACAAGATTCCTCTAACGCTGGCCGACGACATCAAGTTGGGGGATGTTGTGCTGGTCAAGAAGGGCGCGCCCGCCGTGGCCACGGTTACCGATGCCGACGGGAGGCATATCCTGGGGGTCCCCGGCGAGATCGTGTTTCAAGCTGATTCGTTGAACGTGGATGGTGTTTGGGTAAAACTGCGCGGCGGAGCCGCGAAAGAAGCACCGTACCGGATGGGCGCAGCGTTTTCGGCAATGTTCGTTCCCGTCGCGGGTCCGTTTCTAGTGCATGGCCACGACGCTGAGATTAAGCGGGGTGCTGCGTTTGTCGCCTCGGTCAGCGAAGACACTCCACTGCCCCCGACAAACTAGCTTTTCTCGGACAAGAGAATCGGGCGGCTAGCGCCGCCCGATTTAAGTGCCTTCCATCAGAGCTACGGCAAAACCCGCTCCCATCCGGCAACCACGATGGGCTTCGGACCACGCCTCGTTCCCGATCAGGTGCGAAGATTAGTCGCGATATCCGGAGGGAACGCCAGCGCGGCGCGCTCCTTCCTGCAGGTCGTCGATTTTCTGTTTCGCGTCCTCAATGGCCTTTTTCTTCTGTTCCATCTGTTGCTTATAGGCAGCGTCTTCCTTGGCCATCGCTGCGCCATCGAAGAGACGTTGCTGCGCACTGTTGTAATAGTTGCCGCTGGTGAGCTTGTACTGACGATCGATTTCGTCGTTTTCTTTCTGCATCTGCTCAACGGCGGCCTTTTGCTTCTCAATCTTTTCGTGCCAGTCTTCCCAGGTCTTCTGCCGCGACTTGCTGTCGTCCGTCGGTTTGGCGCCACCATCTTTGGCTGCGGGCATAGACCCGGCAGCCGACACCGCCTGGCCATCTGTCGTCGCGGTGGCGGCCGCGTCGGTCGCCGGCGCACCCACGGTGCTGATGGTCTCCGTGGCAGGCAGATTGTCGTTGGTGTAGACCTTCGCGGCGACGGGTTTTCCCGCCTGTTGCTGTTTGTGCTTGCGCGCGGCCTCGGCCAGGGAGTCGCTCTGCGCAGCGGCAACGCCCGCCAACAGCCCCGTCAGAATCAGAAGTCCAACACGGAAACGTTTCATGGTCCCATTCCTTGCGTGCGAGAGTTACGTACAAGATCTTGGTGCTTACAGTAATTTCCAATACCAGTGCAAGAATTGATTGCCGAAAAACAGCGCCACCATGGCCATGCCACCGAGAAAAACGCCGAACGGCATTTGATAGTGGCGCAGCGCCAAACTGGCAGACTGCCAGGCTTTTGCCCGCGCCGAGCCGCGGTGAAGAACGCGGTAGCGCCGCGTACGTTTAATCCAAACCATCAGCATCGTATTCAGTCCGCACAACGAACCGGCGATGGAGGCGGCAAAGATGGTGAAGATCGTGAGCTTTAATCCGAAAAAGGCTCCGATCATGCCCATCAGCTTCACATCGCCAAAACCCATGCCTTCGACACCGCGCGCGCGGTAATAAATCTCCCCCACGCCGTAGATGAATCCCGCCCCAGCGAGCGCGCCGAACACGGCATCTGCGAAGGACCATAGATGCGAGGTGAGATCGGAGCTGAGAGGAATCTGCACCATCCCCGGCGCCAATTGCGAAACCAGATCGTTCACCGGAACAAACAGCGCAAAAACCAGCCCGAGCACCAATCCCGGTAAGGTCAACAAATCCGGGAGCAACATGGTTTCCGCATCGGTGAAGACGAGCCCGAGCAGCAAAAACGAAAATGCCGCCCACTTCACTAGCGCCAAAGTCAGCCCAAATTCCGCGAAGCATCCCAGCCAAAGCAGGCCCGTCAGCAATTCCACAATCGCATAGCGCGGAGAGATCGGTGCGCGGCATCGGCGGCAGCGTCCACCCAGAATCAGCCAGCTCAGCACCGGAATGTTGTCGTAAAAGGCGATGGGTTTGGCACAGCCGGGGCAAGCCGAACGCGGCGCGACAACAGATAAACCCCTTGGCATCCGATAGATACAAACATTCAGAAAGCTGCCAAAGGTCAGCCCAAAGAGAAACACCGCGACTGCAGGGAAATGCTCCACGCTGGGGCGATTATATGCCGCTGTGGTGAGGCTCTGCGGGTACGGAGAGACGTGTACTTCCGGGAGGGAGCCAGCAAGGCGGGGAATGCTGGAGCGCAAGCTCTCGCCGGGGGATTCCTCGCGAATCGCCCCGTTTCGGGCAGATGTCAACGAAAAGACGTCGGTTACGTTCGTTACTCTTGGGTGCCGCCGCTTCCCCAGCAACGGGCTCGGGGGCAGCTTCGGCGAACCATGCGATTCCACACTGCCAGCGTACTTTTGGGCCTAACGTTGGCGTTCGTCTTCTTCGTCGACACCTTACTTCGTCGACACCCACACACCCGCTCAACCATCTAGCTTCTGATTACGGCTTGAGCGTACATGTCGAGCTGTTCTCGATCGTTCTCCCCACCGTTCTCCCAACCCGGATCCGTAATTTCTGGCGTCGTGATCGCGCTCCGGCTGGGGAGGCGCCGACCCAAAACCTCGCACCTCCCGCATCGGCATCTAGAACGCGCCGATCCGCGTACCCGACCGCCCGATCATCGGCGCCTGCACGTCGTGCGTGCCTTCGCCTTCTCGCTCCTGTGCGCGGATGTTGCCGCCGTCACGCTCCGCAAGTAGGATCGCTAAGTTAGGATCCTAGATCAGCATGCGAGTGAGCAGGAAGCCGCTTCTTGGTCTTATTCTGCACGGGGTGGTCTGCGGTTGGTGCCCCCACGCCCCGGCAGAACAAGCGAAAGAGCCGAAAGAACCACTATTCAAGCTTCAGGTCAGCGTGAATAAGGTGTTGGTGCCGGTGGTGGTTCGGGACAGGCTGCACCGTGCGGTGGGCAACCTCAAGAAAGAAGACTTTCAAGTCTTCGACAAGGACAAATTACAGGTCATCTCAGGATTCTCGGTCGAGAACCGGGGTGTGGCGGAAGCCCGGGCCGATAGTGGTCAGCCATGGTCGCGTCCTCCGAGCACTCCACCGCCACCCTCGGCCGCGACGCGACGTTTTATCGTGTTTCTTTTCGACGACCTGCATCTGGGCGCCGACAACCTAGGACAAATCCAAAAGTTGGGAGGCAAGATACTCGACGCCTCTCTCCGCGGCTCCGACATGGCCGCTGTGGTTTCGATGTCCGGGGCAAACAGTGGCCTCACGCAGGATCGCGTTCAACTGGAAGCGGCAATCCTGAAGCTGAAATCCCACCCTCTTTCCCGGCACCAAGACCGGCAATGCCCGAATCTGGATTACTACGAAGCGGACCTCATCCAGAACAAACGCGAGGGCACGGCCTTCGCGGCGGCGGTGCAGCAGACCTTGGCTTGCGCAAACCTTGATCCTGGAACCATGCGCAACGTGGCCGAGTCCATGGTTCGATCGGCGGCAGCCGGTGCGGTGGCGGCCGGGGATCAAGACGTGCGCGTCGCGCTGACCGCGCTGAAGGAGTTTGTGCGTAAGATGGGGACCTTGCCCGGACAGCGCACCCTGATCCTTGTTTCTCCAGGCTTTGTCACGCTGACGCCAGAGTCCTTGAGTTGGACGACAGAAATCCTGGATCTTGCCGCCAAGTCCGATGTAACCATCAGCGCCCTCGATGCTCGTGGGCTCTACTCGACAGAGTTAGGCGCCAGCGAGCGGGGCCCGGATTCGCAAATGGCGATGCAAACCGGGTATGAATCGCAGTCTCATCGGGAGTCTGTGGCGCTGAACGAGGATGTCATGGCGGAACTCGCCGAGGGAAGCGGCGGCGAGTTGTTCCATAATAGCAACGATCTGGTAGCGGGATTCAGGGAGCTGGGCGCGATGCCGGAACATATTTACATGCTCGAACTTTCCCTCGACCACGTTAAGGCAGACGGCACCTATCATCGTCTGAAGGTAAAAGTCGCGGGCGCCGACTTCGAAGTTCGGGCGCGCCGGGGCTATTTCGCGCCCATCCGAGAGAAGGACCAGCCGACGAACGAACCGCCGAAGGAACCAGACAAAGAGGCGGCCATGGAGCCTTCGAAGGAGGAAGAGAAGGCGATGGTGAAGGGGCCAGAGAAACAAGCGGGGAAAGAGTCAGCCGCGAACGACCAACCCGACGCTGTCGTCGCCGCGTCCCGAAGCGAGCCAGCGACTCCCAGCCACAGCCCCACTGTCGAAACCAAGAGGCCCGACAAGAACTCCAGCAATCGGAACCTGCAATGGGCTCCTCCCATGGTAGACATGCCGCTTGGCACCGGTGCTTCTTCCGAGCCCTGCATGCTGGCCGAAATTCTCCAGCAGGCGGGCATTCGCGCGAGTGAGCTCTTCACCAGTCTGCAAAGTTTCTCGGCGCAGGAAGACATTGAATATCAATCTACCGACCACATGGGCTACCTTCAGGATGCCCGCATCGGAACCTTCGACTACCTCGTACTGTTTCAGCAGACCCCGGGAGGCACCAACGTCCAGGAGAGCCGCCAGCCGAAGCAAGGGAGCCGCTTGCAGCCGGTCTTTACGCAGGATGTCGGTTTGCCAGAGATGGCTTTGATGTTTCTTCCGGAAATCCAGACCGATTACGAAATTACCTGCGAAGGCAGTGCCGAATGGAACGGGCAATCCGCACATGTGGTTCGTTTCGTGAACCGCAAAAACAGACAGGCCCACACTCTTTCATTTCGCGATAGCAAGGGAGTGGTGTATCCGGCCAAACTCAAGGGACGGGCGTGGATTGCCGTTGATTCCGGTGAGGTCCTGCACCTCGAGTCCAGCCTGATGGACGAGATGCCCAAGGTCAGAGTGCGCCACTGGTACCTCTCGATCGACTATGCCCCGGTCCAGTTCCATACTCAAAATGTACGGATGCTGTTGCCGCAGGTCGTGGACGCCTACTGCGACTTCGAAGACCATCGCACCATCGTCTATCACGCGTTCTCGAACTTTAAGCTGTTCTCGGTGCATAGCGACTAGAACGCGTCAATCCCCGTAATCGACTGCCCGATAATCAGCGCGTGCACATCGTGCGTGCCTTCGTAGGTCTTAACCGATTCCAGGTTCATCATGTGGCGCATGATGGGGTAGTCGTCGGCGATGCCGTTGCCGCCGAGGATGTCGCGGGCCATGCGAGCGCATTCGAGCGCCATCCACACGTTGTTCCGCTTGGCCATCGAGATGTGCTGGTGCTGGACTTTGCCTTGATCTTTCAGACGGCCGACTTGCAGCGCCAGCAACTGACCCTTGGTGATTTCGCTGATCATCCACACCAGCTTCTCTTGCACCAGCTGGTGCGACGCGATGGGCTGGTCGCGGAACTGCTTGCGCAGGAGGGAATATTGCAGCGCCGTGTCGTAACACGACATCGCCGCGCCGAGGGCTCCCCAGGAGATTCCGTATCGGGCTTGGTTGAGGCACATCAAGGGCGATTTGAGCCCGCCGCTGCCAGGGAGCAAATTCGATTCTGGAATGCGAACGTCCTGCATGGAGAGTCCCGAAGTGACGGATGCCCGCAGCGACCACTTGCCGTGCACGTCGTCGGCTTTGAAGCCGGGACGGTTGGTTTCGACGAGGAAGCCCCGCACCTTGTTGTCCTCATTCTCAACCTTAGCCCAGATAACGGCCACATCGGCGATCGTCCCCGAGGTGATCCACATCTTCTCGCCGTTCAGCACATATTCTTTGCCGGACTTGCGCGCGCGCGTTCTCATGCCGCCGGGATTCGAGCCGAAGTCGGGTTCGGTCAGTCCGAAGCAGCCGAGTTTCTCACCCTTCTGCAGGGCGGGGAGCCAGGTGTTTTTCTGCTCGTCGCTGCCAAACGTATAGATGGGATACATCACGAGCGCCGATTGCACGCTGACAAACGAGCGCACACCGGAATCGCCGCGCTCGAGTTCCTGCGTCATCAGGCCGTATTCCACATTGCCCATCTCGGCGCAGCCGTAGCCCCGGAGCGACGCGCCAAAGAAGCCGAGGTCGGCCATGGGCTTGACCAATTCCCGCGGAAAGCGTCCCGCCCGATTGCACTCCTCGATGATGGGAACGAGGTTGTCCTCAATGAACTTGCGGGTGGTGTCGCGAACCAGCCGTTCCTCGTCGCTGAGGAGCGAATCGAAGGCGATGAAATCAACGCCTTTATACTTGATGGCAGACATGGGAAGCCTCTCGATCTTGCGGATGAATCCAGCGGATGCCAGGGCCGGCGGAAGTGCGGCAGGCAAACATTTGAGGCTACCAGAGGGGTTCAGGCCGGTCAAACCACGCGATCCTCCACGCGATCATCGAATCGTCGACCGTGGACCGCGCCATCATCGAGTCGGGGTCATGGCCGGAACTGCCGTCGGCGTCATCGCCCGCAACTGCTCCAACGCCGCCAATACCTCGTTCCAGTCTTCCTGATCCCGCTTCGTGCTAATCGAGAGCGAGAGGTCGGAATAAAAATCGAGAATGTTGGCGCGCAGTTCCGGCGAGGTGCCCACGAACTTCCTCTTGGCGAGATGGGAGAGCAGCTTGGCATAGGTATCGTCGGTTAACGGGTATTCCACGGGCTTGGTTGGCGCGCCCGTGTCGAAGTCGCAGTTGGGCAGCGCGAGTTTGCCGCTGCGCTCTTCTTCGAGGAACTTCCGGTACTCAAGCACCGTAGCGTCAATGCTCTTGATGTAAAGATCCTCCGTCTGCGCCGTGGGACTGTTGAACGCCAGACTTTTGAAGGGGCCAACTTTGGGCACGAGCCGCAAGATAGCAGCCAGGATTCGCGTCCCGATACCCGGTTTCGTGTAGTCCTTGCCCCATTCTCTTTCATAGCTGGAACGTGACAGACGATAGAGAAATTCTTTCTTGGCAAAATTCGGGCGTTCGCGGACAAATTCCTTCTTGTGAGTTCGCAGAGCCACCTGAGTCATGTTTGGAATCAAGCGGCTCACGGTCCAGCGGTACGTACCCACGGCCAGATCCTCGTGAGTGAGCACGTCTTTCAACTCCAATCCGTAAACGACCGGAAATGCCCGCTCCAACAAGGGCTTCGAGACCCTAAACCCGATGAAATCGTGATAGCTCTCGGGGGCGTACCGTTTTCTCGCGACCTGTACCGTGTCGAAGCCGAATTCGGTCTTCAAATGCGCTGTCTTGTCCTGGGCGTAGCGAACTGACTCGCCAAACTTTGCCCGCAGCTTCGGATACTCGATCGCAACCGCATGGTTCACCGCCGGGTGCCCGGTGATATCCGAGGCATAGTGTGCCAGCGCGCCCAGCGCAAAAGCGTACTCGTTGGCGTCCTGGCTTTGCTGCAGCAGCTCAATCACGAAATCGCCGCTCCGGACGTAGTGGACCAAATCGCTAAACTCCACGCTGCCAAACGGGTAGTAGCCTAGGTCCTGGATGACGGCGCCGCCGTAGGCATAGGCATGAGCGTCCTTGATCTGCTCTTCCGTGAGCCCGGGATATTTCTTGAGCAGGAGAGGACGAATTTCGTCGAGCCAAAGCAGGTCGACGATTTCCTCGTGGGTGAGAACCGAGTAGGCAAGCAGGTTCTGGCTGGAGAGGAATAGAACGAGTAATAGTGCCGCCGCACGAATTACGAACAGGCGCACACTTTGACCTGCAGACGCTCGGGGCGAAACCAGTGGACGAAAGCGCATCGCCTAAGGTTAGCGCAATTCTGCCAGGAGCTGGTATGCAAACCTGCTGATGAGCCGACTCATGAGCCGACTCCTGCGCCCCCAACGATGATCCGGCAGCTGTCGTTTCAGGGCTTCGAGGCCTGGCCCTTCGCCGATGTGGCCGGCAGCAAAGCGGAGGACGGAACCGGTCAATGCAGCCGCGGCGGCAAGCAGGCGGGCGCTGCTGCGCCGCTCCAACGTGTCATCCCGGATGCTAATCCCCAGCCAGGAAAAAGGCGGCCAGAGACACTCCGGGCTGCCGCGCCCAGGACACGATGACAAGCTAAAGAATCAGGGGGAAGGGGTTGTCCCTGTCGGCCTTGGCAGGGTCAGGTTTTGAGAAACACGAGCAGAAAAAACAGCAAAGGCGGCGTTAGCCCCAGGATCGAACGGGTCTTGGCGGACTCGCCAAACGGTTTACCGGAACCACATCCCCAGACCAAGGCATCCAGACCGTCATTGCGATGGTCGAGGATAGGAGCCCTAGCAGAATCTTCCAACCGGCCAATTCTGGCATTTCCTTCAGTCCGTACTGAGTCTGTACTTGGTCGCGGATTCTAGCAACGATTTTTCACTGCGGAACAGAAAAACAGGGAGGCAGCCCGAGCCGCTTCCCTGTCACTCTCCCTCCCTGGTTGCCCACCAGCTAGTTGTGTTTTGGGTCGCGAGATTTTTCTTCCCGCGGCCTTTCTTTTTGCGCCGGAGGCCGCGGTGGAGGAGCTGTCCTCTGCTTTTGCTGCCACTGATTGAACTTCTTCTCCTCGTCCTGTCCCTGTTGCGGGCTCTTCGGTTGAGGCGGGGCCACGGGCCGGGCTAGCGGGTGCGACCAGCCCTGCTGCGGGCGAGCTTCATCGTTGGGCGCCGGCGTACGCGGCTGCTCCGGTCGCGTTGCCTCCGGACGGGGCGTTCCTGGGCGCGGGACATCAGGCCGTGGAGTCTGGACGGGTTGCGGTGGCTCGATCGGAGCCCGCACGGGGCTTGGGGGCATAGGATGCGGTGGCGTGGGCTGGGCCGCCGCATTCATGCCAGGTTGATTCGGCCTCGCAACCACCGGCTCCTGCCGACCGGGGTTGGGCGGCATCGGAGGCATCGGTTCCCGCGAAGCTGTTGGTGGCGCAACCGGCCTCGGCCCGTGTGCGACCAGCGGATCCTGCCGCTGCGCAAAGGGCACGGTTGGCGGTGCTGGAGGCCGCTGCGCGACCACCTGACGAGTCGCCACGGCTGCTGGTGGCGCAAACCGGGTTACCCTACCCGCTCCCAGCACGCTCGTTTTCACCGGCTCCACGCCGGTAACGCGCGTGACCGGCGCTTGCTCGATATCCCGCTGCGAGACTTGCACGACATTGCGCGCCACGGGCCGCGCATTCACAAAGGTATCGCGCGATACGGCAGTCACGGCGTTGGGCGCGCGCTGGTTCACGTAGACGATCCTGGTTACGTTGTTATTGACCACGGTTGTGTTGTTGTGAATCACCGTGGTGTTGTAAACATTCGTGACTTTGGTGACGTTCACCACGGTGTTGGTCACGTTCACCTGATTCACGTAGTTCCGGCTCACGTGGTACGCGGGGACGAACACTTCGCCCGGTCCGAGCGGGAACCAGGCCACGCCGCCACCGCCCCCGAATCCGACAGAGACGTGGAATCCCCCGCCGCCAACGAACGCCACCAGCGCCGGCGCGTAGACAGGACGCACGACTACAGGTCCCGGAATCCATGCCCAGGTTTCTCGAACGCGGCACCAGCGGCCATAGTGGAACGGAGCGAAGCCCCAGGGCGCGTCATCCACCCAAGTCCATCCCCATGGGGCCACAAAAGCCCAGTGGCCCTCGCGATAGGGCGCCCAGCCGACGTCGACCCGCGTCGGAATCCAGACGTGGCCGTAGGTCGCGTCGTAGTCCCAGCGTCCGTAGTCGTCCAGGTCCTCGTAACCCGTCATTTCGCGGGAGACATAACTCGCGGACTCCGAGCGGTCTTCGCGGCGATCGCGGTCGAGGCACCAGCTATCGAATTCATCGTTGGCGGGGAGGCGATCGATCTCGTAGTCCAGCGGTCCGTCATTCTGATCGGAGCCGCCATGGAAGGTGGCGTGCTGATTGGCCACGATGGTGTAGTTATTGCCGCCGCCCAGTGCCTCGCCACGGCCGTGAAATACGTCCACAACCGTTGTTCGTCCGTCGGGCTCCACATCCACCCGGTATTCGCCGTTGTGCTGGACGTGGAACGAAAGATTGGGCGTGTCGACTTCGACGGTATCGTCGTCGTCGAGGTGGCGGACGTTCAAGTCCACGGAGCCCTGCGCCAGCCGCAATTGCGTGGCATGGTCGTCGAGATCAAGGAACGTGAGGCTCGTCTCACTGCGCAGACGAATGGCCGTCGATCCCACATGCAATTCCGCACGCGCGTCGCGGTCCGTCCAGAGATTGTCGCCGGTGGTCATGGGCCGATTCGGCACTGCATCTACCCAGTCGCCTTCGCCGCCCGGCTGGAACGAAACGGACCCTTGAGCCAGGTTCATGCGCGCGACACGTCCCGGGGGATCATTCCGTGGGTCGTCGTAGGCTTGGCCGTCGTCTTGGGCGTGAACCGGCAGTACGGAACAGGGCAAGAGGAAGCTTGCGCAGACTATCCAACTCCAAACCTTGGGGCGGTTCATAAGTCGTAATGGCCTCGATTCGAGATTGTTTGAAGGTACTCCCTTAGGGTAAACCCGGTTGGATTTCATTTGTTGTGGTCCATAGTCCGCGGCCCTTTAGATTCAATAAGGTGAGAGCTGCAATTGGGGTAGAACGGAACCCTCGGACGAACCAAATCGCTCCCCCCAACAACCAGGTGAAAGAAACAGCCGGGCCCGCGCGGGCCCGGCTGTTTGTCATCAGGATTTGCCGCGTTACTGCGCTGTTTCGGTGAAGGTGACGGGGCTGACTCCGGCGAGAGAGGCGGTCACGTGAACCACTTGCGGTGTTGCCGGCAAGGTGTAAGAAACGATGGCTCGGCCTTGTGCGTCCGTGATGGTCGGGGAAGTCGCAAACCCGCCGCCCACGCCAGTATCGTCGAAGTGCACCGAGACCCCAGGGATTCCGTTGCCAAATTGGTCCGCGACTTTCGCCGCGAGCTTGACGGGCAAGGTGGTCGAGACCGCAGCTTTCTGGCTGTTGCCGGAGACGATGGTGAGACGGGTAGCAGGTCCAGGCTGCACAATTTCGGACATGCCCTGGTGCAGGGCGCCGGACGTGATTGTGATGCCCAGGCTTCCGCTCTTGGTCGCACTGGTGTAGAAGCTTTGCGCTCGACCCTTGGCGTTCGTGACCACAGACGCCGGGGAGAACGAACCACTCGCGCTCGGAGCCGGGAACGTTATGGTCCCCCCGGGGACACCATTGTTGTAAACGTCATCGAGCTGAACCACGAGCGGCAGCGGAAACGCAGTCTGCAGCGCCCCCGTCTGTTTGTTGCCGCTGATGACGGCGATGTGCGTCGCCGTGCCGCCTACGACTGTGACGGTAAACTTCGCTGTGCTGGAGGCGGGGTAGGTGGCAGTGATGGTGTAAGTCCCTGCCAGTTTCGGCACGGTATAGGAGACGCTGGCATGGCCGGAAGCATCGGTCGCCACGATCCCAGCATTGGGGCTGAAAACCCCGCCCTTGCCGCCATCCTTAAAGGTCACCGTCGCACCTAGGATCGGCGCACCCGTGTAGGCGTCCTTGGCGGTTACCTGAAGAGGCAGCGGGGCGGTGGTCAAGGACGGAACCGTCTGGTTGTTGCCGGAGGTTGCTTGAAGGTTCCCGAGCAAGCCGAGGACTTGCAGAGCCAGGTTGCTGCCCACAAAGACCTTGCCATTGGCGATCGTCGGTGTGTTGAAGTGCGCAAGTGTTCCTAACTTAGAATTGCTGTAAAGCGCTGGCAACGTCATGTCCGACGCACTGAACGCCGAGAAGCCGTTTCCACTGGCGACCCAGAGAATCCCATTCGTATTGCCGTTGGCCGAGATCGAGGGTGTGTGTGCGCAGCACATTGCGTTTGGGTTTCGTCCAAGCAGGGTCAGCCGGCCATTGCTGAGCGAAAATCGTGAGATGCCCTGGGTTTGGCCCGTAAAATAGACGCTGCCGTTCCAATACGCAGCAGTGCTAAACATGCGTCCAACTCCAGCCGGCAAATACTGCGGAATCTGGCTGTTGTCGACTGGGTTATAGCGCCCCATGTTGTCGCGGTCGATAAGGTAGATGTCGCCAGTCTTCCCTGAGGCGACGATCAAGTGCGGATGCGGACCAAGTTGGTCGGGCAGCATGGTGACGCCGGCCGAGCTTAGATCCAAGTCCTCGCCCGTGAGCAGCGCCTGATCGAAGGGGGTGAAGTAGTCTTTCTCGCCCAAGCCGTTAGCCCCCCAGCCGATCTTCAGGACGCTGGAGCCGTAGTCCGTATTGCCCAGATTGGCGTCAAACGGCCCATTGGCGGTGGAGAAGAATATGCTGCCATTGTCATCCGAAGCCAAACCGCTGCCGGCCTGCCAGATGTTGCCATGGGCAATCGTGGTATCCGGTGCAGTGTTGAAAATTCCAAGCTGCATCAGGGAGGTGGCACTGTAGGCTACCACCCACCCGCGGGTTCCGCCGCCATCGCAACCGTTGGAGCCGAAGGCGATGTAAACAATTCCTTGGGAAAGCAGCAGAGCGGGCCGAGCCATCATATTCTTCCCGGCGGTGATCAGCGAGAGCGGTCCGATCTTTCCGGTTACCGTACCGTTGATGTCAATCGGCCCACCCAGTTTTTCAAAACCGGTGCCCAGGTCCAAGGCGTGAAGGCGGAAATGATAGGTGCCGTTCTCTTTGGTCTTGGCCACGACGTACAGAGTGCTGGAGCCGGCGTCGATGGCCGGTGTGCCGAGGATCCCCATCTCGGTATTGAAGGTCGTGCTGATGCAGCCCAATTCCGTTGGGGGCTCGGTCGTGATCCCGGCCGCGGGATTCAGAAAGCTCACCTGCCACAGGGGATTCGCATTCGCGCCCGTATAGCGGTCGGCGTCGAACGCGTAGACACTGTCATGGAGGGTCGCCACGTAAACCACATTGTGTAGGCCCAACCCCGGAATGTTGACATTGGAGACATACAGCGGTTGCGCCGAAATCAGGCCATCCACCGGGCGCGAGGCGATCACACCGAAGGTTGCCGGGCTGACACTGGAAGGTGTCAGGATGGTCTCATTCGTGATCACACCCGATCGCGCGTTGTCGTTGTGCTGGGTGAGCACATTGACCTGCGCTTCGAGAGGGAATGCCAGAATGCCGCACAGCAAAGCAAAAATTCCGGCAGCTTTGAGCAAGCGGCGCAGATCAGTACGCAGCGTGAGTTCGACAAATGAGTTCGAGGGCATATTGAGGGATCACTCCACGGGCCGGGTACCTGAAATCAGCGCAAACGAAAGGCCACGTCAAGATTCTAATCTTCCCGCGACAAGTATTGTATTTTCAGAGAGATAGACTCTGGCGGTGGAAAACGAATGTGCAATATCTTTCACTTTTGTCCAGGTTTCGGGTAAGTTTGTACCACCATTAGCACAACAGTCTAGGTACCCTCAGTTCGGCCCTCCAGGGAACAAGTTCTAGCCGATCCCTGGAAAAAGGACGAGTTCCCTAGTTTCGTCCCGCCCACGCCGTCCGGCCTAGTCGATGTGCTACGATCCGGGCCAGGTTCCTCTCGCCAAGGTCAGTTTCCGATGCCCCTGCGAAATGAGTATGAGGCCGACGAGATTAGGCGCAGCAGCATCGATGCCTCTCGTCGCAATCAATCCTTGCTGGCGAATCCGGCCCTTTTTGCCCGCTACAGCGCTCCCCCGGAAAACACTCCGTTCCAGTTGGAATACGCCTACCATCTGCTCGGCGACGTGCGGGGTCAGGCCGTGCTGGATTACGGTTGCGGCGGCGGAGAGAACGCGCTGCTCCTGGCGTCTCGGGGTGCGCGCGTCACGGGCATCGATATCTCTCCGGAGCTGATTGAAATCGCCAAGCGACGACTGGAGATCAATGGGCTGTCAGCGGAGTTTCGCGCCATCTCCGGGTATAACACGGGCCTGCGGGATGCTTCCGTCGACGTGGTGTTTTGCATGGTCATCCTGCACCATCTGGATTTGGAACTAGCCCGGCGGGAGGTGCTGCGGGTGTTGAAGCCGGGTGGAATTTTGATTGTGCAAGAGCCGGTGCGCGATTCCCGGGTTTACGCTTTCCTGCGACACCTGGTGCCCTACAGTGCCCACGACAATTCCGCATATGAGCGTCCCCTAAAAAAGGAACAGATCGATGCCTTCGCCCAAGGCCTGCAGTGCGAAGCGCTGCGCCGCTTTAAGTTGCCCTTTGTGCCGATGGCGAGGATGGCGTCGCCGCGGCTGCTGGG